>Ga0316604_10003284_pt1 | contig 11488 bp, 12 predicted proteins | sample OWC_soil_day20_C_FD_207650 | JGI IMG/M metagenome (GOLD analysis project Ga0316604, IMG submission 207650) | Wetland soil microbial communities from Old Woman Creek delta, Ohio, United States - OWC_soil_day20_CT | ecosystem: Environmental > Terrestrial > Soil > Wetlands | place: USA: Ohio... | reverse complement strand
TTTTGATATACCCCTGTTGCTGCCAAATATCATATGGGACATGGTCTCGCCGAACTCTCGTTGCCAAGTTTTCTTCTGGAATCCAAAAGAAAGGCAGAACAATGAATTTCTCAGTATCATCTCTTGGCAGGAACACTAAGACAACGGCGGTAATGTCGGTGGTACTGGATAAATCAAGGCCACCGTAACATACTCTTCCACGTAAACTGTTTAGATCTATAGGAAACGCACACTCATCCCAGCGATCCATCTGCATCCACCGTACTGATTGCTTGACCCACTGGTTTAATCGAAGCTGTCGAAACAAGTTTTCCTCGGCTAAGTTTTCCTTCGCACTTTGAAAAGCGGCTCTAACTTTTTCTATAGCAATGGTATGACCCAGTGACGGATTGGCTTTATACCAGTTTTCTTCATTTGCCCAATCATCGGTATCTTCGATACCATAAATAGCCGAGTAAAACGTCAGATCGGTTTTTCTGCCGGACAGAATATCCTTTGCCTTTTGGTGTACTTCATAGCAAATGGAGTTTCTGTCATTGCCCGCCGTCGTAATTAGAAAAAATAGCGGCTGTGTCCGCGCATCTCCAGAACCTTTCGTCATGACATCATATAGGTTTCGACTGGGCTGAGCATGTAGTTCATCGAAAACCACCGCATGAACATTCAAACCATGTTTGGTGTACGCTTCGGCTGACAGTACTTGATAAAAACTGTTAGTTGGATAATACACCAGTCTTTTTACTGACATAACTGGTTTTATTCTCTTCTTAAGTGCCGGACACTGATCCACCATATCCACAGCGACATCGAAAACAATGGAAGCTTGCTGCCGATCCGATGCACAACCATAGACTTCCGCGCCCCACTCATTATCACCACAAGTCATCAGAAGAGCTACAGCAGCCGCCAATTCGGATTTACCATTTTTCTTGGGAATTTCAATATATGCGGTATTATATTGCCTGTAACCGTCTTCTTTAACAGTACCGTAAATGTCCCGGATAATCTGCTCTTGCCAGCCTAGAAGCTCAAAAGGAACCCCGCGCCACTTTCCTTTAGTATGCTTTAAACAGTTGATAAAGGTAACCGCATGCTGCGCTTTATCTTTATCATACACTTTTCTTACCTCCACTCAGCAAAATGAGTTCCATCGGATCAGCGTTTTCTTTTGTTATCCCATCAGTGCCAATTCGGCTTCGAGCCGCTGGCGTCAGGCCAAATTGTTCACAAAGTTTATTCATAATTTTTAAGTATGTTTGGGCAATAGATACCTGAGGCACTTGCTGCCAATACCCGGAAGGGGTTTTAACAATGGTGCCGTGCTTACTAATAAACTCTTCTGCTTCCTTCCACCTGGCATATGCTTGGCAATATCCTGCAAACGCCGCCAAATCAACTGTTGTTAAAAGCCCTAGATGCTCTAACTGCTTAGTTAACCTACGCCATTCTTTTTTCGCTTCCCCATCGAGCCATACCGGACATTTTGGTGCTTTCGCTTCCGGCGTAGGCTCATTTCGATTGAGTTCTCGTTTTCCTGGATTGCCTTCCAGTATCTTTAATGCTGTTGGTTTCGGTTTTCGTCCCTTTTGCGCCATAGGCACTGCCTCCCTATTTAAATCAAAAAAAGAAGCCTTTCGGCTCCCTGAGAATATTTTGATATCTTTTTGTCTAACCAGGCTAAAACATCGGCTTTTACTATTTTATTTCTAGTTCAGCCTTGCATCGTTCCAATGCTTCCTGTAAAAATGCTATATCAATACCATTGTCTTGATATCCTTGGCTGATGGTAGCAAAATAGTATTCATTAGGTAATGCTGGCTTGCTTTCATACTGCCGGGTCATCACATACACCATCACTTTTTCCGTTCCCACTGGAGTCTCAACCTCTATTAGCTTCTTTGTATATAACGTTGGGAACCCTTCATAGCGGTCCAACGATTTTTCACATTCATTTGTGATCGCCCATAATACCACCGGCACTTTACCGTTATTAATTACTTCTACATTCGCTACCCCAGACTGAGTTCCCCGAAACGTCAGTTTGTAACCCAATAGATCACCTTTTCCTACAACTCGCGCCTTTGGGCAACGTTTTTTCATTTGGCTTAGATTCATATTACTGCCGTAAGCAGCGTAAAGTTTTGTTTGCATTATTTGCTCCTTTCGCTCCACCGCCTCAAACACTTGGCGGATTAAGGGGCTATAAGCCCCTTATCTAGTTACATTTCAGGCGGCGTTTCTCCACGCGGAGTCACCGGTAAGATTGGCTAGAAAATGATAGCGGCAAGTCTCAAATTCCTTACCAATAAGCCCAAGCCGAAGCATCCAACAGCGAAAGGTGTATTTTTCATTATCGGTTACTTTTCGTTTTGCACTTGCCGTTTTTTGTTTTAATGCCTGATAGCTAATGGCTAAGCAAAACTGAATGTAGGCCTTTATTCTTCCGGCATGCAACGTTCCGTTAAAAAGCCGGAACTCAATGGTACCTTTGGTAAATGTACTGTGCAAGTTAAGGCCGTGGTAGCGGCTGTTATGGTAATGTCGGGTTCGGCTTTCTGTACCGTAGTTCTCATACCAAATATCGGCTAAAGCCTCTAAGTTCTTTGGCCTTTTCTTATTAATTTTCTGTACTAACTCTTCATTCACTTTTTTGCAATATTTGATTCGCGCATAGTCAATTTTTAAACTTTTATACAGCAATTCCTCTTTACTGGCCACTAAATTCACCAAGTTTTTCAGGCTGTTCGGTGTATGCGGTTTGGCATCCACGTGAATGTGTATTCCGCAATTATACTGGCTGTCGCTTACCGCCCCTGCTTTTCGAAGCAAGCGAATCAGTTCTTGCAAAGGTTCTATGTCTTCATAGGTTAAAATGGGACTTACCAGTTCTACTTTATACTCATTTCCAGCAGAAACCAAATGCCCCTGTGTTTTTTCCATGGCGTGAATACTGGAATCGCTAACCAGCGTCCAAGTTCTTCTCTTACTATCTACTACCCAATACTCATCATATGAACCGCCATGATGTTGGATATGACTGGCGAAATAACTCGCAACCACTTGCGCCGCATCTTTTCGGGTTAGCCCTGTCATTTCTACCTCAATGCCAAAGTTCTGCGTTCTCACTCAGCTATCCCCTTTCTTAAAGTTCTTAGCTTAGTCTGTATGTTAACTCTGACAGGGCTAACTATCCAGTCATTTATCTGAAAATTGTTATTCTATAGTTACTTGTTCTAAATCACTAAAACTTAACGCTACCCCATCACGCACTACAAACACAGTAGAGGAAGAACCCATGTATTCGATATATCGCTTCACAATCACGTCGGCGTATTTTTCGTCCATCTCGACCGAATGACAAATTCGGTTGGTTTGCTCGCACGCCATCAAAGTCGATCCACTTCCGCCAAAAGGGTCCAGCACAATACAATTACTCATGCTGCTGTTCGTAATCGGATAAGCACACAAGGCTACAGGTTTCATGGTAGGATGCAATTCATTTTTCGAAGGGCGGTCAAAGTTCCAAATCGTACTTTGCTTACGATCAGCATACCAGTTATGTTTCCCATCTTTACGCCAGCCATAAAGAATCGGCTCATGCTTCCACTGATACGGACTCCTGCCCAAAACTAAGCTTTGTTTTGCCCAGATACAGACACCGGATAAATAAAGACCTGCCTCTTTAAACGCGCGTCTAAAATTAAGGCCTTCCGTATCAGCATGAAACACATAGATGGAAGCATCTCTCTCCATAGCCTCAGCCATATTGGTAAAGGCTTTGAACAAAAATATATAAAATTCGTCGTCTTTTAGATTATCGTTTTGTATGGATCCCGCTTTAGCTTCATACGCCACGTTGTAAGGGGGATCGGTTACTACCAGATTTGCCTTTTTGCCATCCATAAGCAACCGGAACGCTTCTGGGTCGGTGCTGTCACCACAAACTAACCGATGCCGCCCAAGCAACCAAAGGTCTCCATGCTTTGTCATAGTCGGTGCCTGCAGCTCTTTTTCTATATCAAAATCATCTTCTTTGATCTCTTTTGAATGCACATTATTAAACAATTCGTCAATTTCAGGCGGCTCAAATCCCGTAAAAGCTACATCATAGTCCAGTATCTGCAGGTCCGTTATCAGATCCGCAAGTAGCTCTTTATTCCACTCACCGCTGATTTTGTTCAACGCAATGTTGAGTGCTTTTTCTTTAGTTTTATCAACGTCAATCACGACGCAGTCAATTTCCGAATACCCTAACGTTTTGAGGACAGAAATTCGCTGATGCCCGCCAATCACCGTTAAATCCTGATTTACTATAACTGGATCGACATAGCCAAATTCGGTAATGCTATTTTTTATCTTCTCAAACTCAGTATCACCGGGCTTGAGTTTTTTCCTGGGATTATAGCTGGCCGGTATCAGCCTCTCAATTGATAATTTTTCAAATTTCATTGTCTTCTCCCCAAAACCTCGCTTTTATATAGCAATCATGGCTACAGTATTTCTGCTCTGTTTTTCCATAGACGCTGCCTTCCTTACCGCAACGTTGGCACGTATACGTTCGAATCAACTCTTTGTTGGTATTCCGCTTATCTTGGTTTTGGTTCCACCAGGTATACCGACACGCATCGGAACAGTACTTTTTCGATCGGCCAAGTTTCTTTTGCCGAATTGGATTATTACAATGTAAGCAAATACCTTGATTTTTCTTGATAACCTCGGCATTTAGCTCAACTACTTCTGCTGGCCCATTTAAATGATACCGTTTGCAATAGCTTTTTACTGAATCCGTACTAAGAAAAAGCTGACTGGCAATTGCTTTATAACCCAGTCCTTGTAGGCGAAGTTTATAGATTTCTTCTTTTTGAAGTGGTGTCATAGTAGTGTCCCTTTCCAGATTTCAAATATCATATATTCATTCGGTTATACTAAAAGAATGCTTTGATTTAAGAAATGAGGAATATAAAAATATGGATGCAAACCCGGTAATTTGGTTTGAAATTCCCGCACTAGATATCGAAAGAGGTAAAGCATTTTATGAAGCAGTTTTTAATCAAAAACTTACCGTAACAGAAACAAGCTCCAGACAGATGGCCATGTTTTCTTTACAAGGGAACGGTCCCGGCATAAGCGGCGCTCTTGTAAAAGAGAATACGTTTGTGCCATCCTATCTCGGAACACTTGTATATTTTTCAGTACCAAATATCCCTCAAACGCTAAAAAAAGTAACCGAAAACAAAGGTAAACTACTAATTCCTGAAACACCAATCGCCCCATATGGTTCCGTTGCTTATTTCGAAGACAGCGAAGGCAATAGGATTGGTCTTCATTGCATGTTATAACCATTACGATTATTAAGACAAGTTAATATACTTTTCCGCAAAATTAAAAACACGCCAAAACCTATATCCTGCAAGGTCTGCGTGCTTATTCATTAGGAAGGTTTTGTCCCCCCCACCCTATTTATTATGCGAAATTTCGCGCGAAGGGGGGCGACGGTCTGGGGGGGAAAGGCTGTAGAGATTGGACCCGCCCCTACCCTCGGCTCACAGCCGTTTCTTAGCATGATTGTTAGTAGTTATATTCCTGATGCTGATCCATCGTCCGGGTTTTCCTGTCGTGACACCTTTTGCAAAGCGGTTGCCAGTTATTTTTATCCCAAAACAAAATTTTATCACCCCTGTGAGGTTTTATATGATCCACTACAGTGGCTGAGATTAGTTTACCTTCGCTTTGGCAGTTCAAGCAGAGAGGATGCAATTGCAAGAACTGCTTACGCGCTGTTTGCCACTGACTACTATATCCTCGCTCATAAGCATTCGGCCTAGCCTTGCTTACTAAACCAACATGATCTTGACAATAAGTTGCGTATGTTAAGTTGGGACAACCAGGATATCGACACGGCTTCGCAGGTTTTCTCGGCATATTTCACGTTTAGTTAAGTAAACAATTTAATTGGAGTCTGCGTTAAGATCCCGTTTTTCTTCTTTACCATGGGGGCATTGGCTTTCATTGCATTGCGACTAGTGATATAACCACTGCATTTTCCATGCTGCCATTCCACTCGATTAGCCATACAAACTTCTATACCGCGATTCAGGCAATCTGTCCGGCTGCAAGCTACGGTTGTCATACATACCCTCCTGCAAATAAGAAAACCGCCCGGATTGGGCGGTTCTTAGTTTTTTACTTACTAATAGTATATCACGGTTTTTCGACAAATACCGTCTAGACTTTTTCCAAAATAACGTCCCTTTAGCATGCCTACTGAATCTATAAAAGCTATAGATTAGTAATTTGCTACATGATCATGCCTCCATCTACTTTAAGAATTTGCCCTGTAATATATCTTGCTTTATCTGACACCAAAAATAATACTGCATTTGCAACATCTTCTGGTTTTCCGTAAAACCCCAAAGGTATCGACGATAACATTTTTTTAGATATATCCTCTGAAAGTACTTCCGTCATATCTGATTGTATATATCCAGGCGCTATTGCATTGGCAGTTACGCCTCGTTCTGCTAATTCTTTAGCAGTTGTTTTTGTTAATCCTATAAGCCCTGCTTTTGAAGCTGAATAATTCGCTTGACCTACATTTCCCATAATTCCTACTACACTTGTTATATTTATGATCTTTCCCGATTTCTGCTGGAGCATGCGCTTAGAAACAAATTTAGTACAATTAAATGCACCCGTTAAGTTTGTCCTTAGTACCGCTTCCCAATCTTCCGCCTTCATCATCATTAGCCTAGCATCTCTTGTAATTCCCGCATTATTTATAAGTATATCAATGCTGCCAAATTGTTTTGCAATGGCGGTCACTACTTCTTTAACGGCACTTTCATCTACCACATCTAATTTAAAACCCGCTGTTTCAACGCCATACGTCTTTGCAATAGACTCCGCAACTTCCTTAGCTTTTCCCTCATTGGTACCAGTAATAATCACTTTAACTTTTTCTTCAGCAAGTTTTTCCGCAATAGCTTTTCCTAAACCACGCGTGCTACCAGTTATTAAAGCAATTTTATCTTTCAGTCCTAAATCAAACATATTAATTCTCCTTACCACCTTTAGTTAAAATATCTTATATTTTAAACATCGTTATTATACCCTATATCTTAAGAATATGCTTTCAAAAAAATGGTTATTTTCACAGCCGTTTATTCATAAACGCTACCTTCTCTCTTCCGACAACTTACATTTATGAAATTAATTTTAGATCAATGACTTTATAAGGAAAAACCGTCACTTATAGTTAATCCTATAGTGACGGTTTTTCGATTTATCTGATCTAGCCTTTTCCAATCAAACAGCCTTTAATGCAATCACACCAAATGCTGTCACAGCAAATTTTCGTATTGCCTTATTTTTAATATCATATACCGATTGCTTCGAGCTATATCCCAACTGGCTGGCTATGGTCTCCTTGTCCATCCGTTCCACATACCAAGACAAGAGTACTTCCTTATATTGTTCGCAGCCGGGTTCCTCTGCAATATAGTCCAGGACATCCTCCACCTTTTCCATTTCGACAAGGGTCAGTTCCCTCATTTCCTGCCACTTTTGAATCGCATACAATTGGGTTAGCGTATCATGTGCCCGTGATGCACGAACTCCCGTGATATCCATCACCACCGCAGTCGGATTCTTCGGCGCGGTTTGTTTCATCAATCCTTTAATCATTCGATCAGAGTATTCAATGCTCTTGGATAGATCGCGATAATATTTCAAGAAATTCTCCGCTTCCCGAATGCAATCCACAGCTAAACCTCCTTTGGGGTCCTGTTAATCACTAGACTTTTTCGTACTCGTAAGGCCAGCAGTGATTTTTCACGAGCTTGCTGCACCAAACGTTGTTTATCAGCCCACTTATTTCGTCTGTTCCATTCAGCATTAACCGGCAGCATGTTCATGTAGTTTCCTCCCTTTTTCTTTATCCTGCCGATCCCACCTTTGATAAAACGTATCAACCGTTTCTTCCGTTACACCTCGCTCGGAAAAATAATCTAAAATGGCGTTTTTCTCGGCTGCGGTTTTATAAAGAAGAACATCCGTCCGTATCTCTCTCGCTAATTCACTTGCAACATTACTCATATCTAACGAGTAGTTATACCAAGCATGAAATTGTTTGCCGTGTAAACTACTATTTACCAGGCGTATCTTAAAACTCCAATTTTCCTCTGCCCACTCAACTGGTTTATACCCCGCCCGTAGCATGCCTGCCTTAAACTGATCATGCGCAACATACGACTTCGTTATTTCCTCAAACAAATGCTTTAGCTGATAACTTGTCTGCCTATGATTAATTTTCTTAGCTGGTTGGATAAACTCACGAATCCACCAATGTAAATCCTGCCTTGTCGTCTTGGTTAGCCGCCCGTATTCCTGTTTTAATTGGTCTATCGTTTTAATAATAGCCAAGCTCCTCTCTAAATTTTTTGCTACATTCTTTTCGGCAAGTGCGTATTCAAACCAAACAGATCGTATTACTGATGCCGATTTATCTGAAATTCCGGCAATCCTTATGGTTACTAGGTTTTCAAGGATTTCACTTACAGATCTTCTTAGAGTCTTATATATAAATATATATAGTATTATATTGATAAATCTTTATCATAATATATTACTTAAGCTATCTGTAATAATCAGTATTTATAAGGGTTCCATCCGTACTGGGTTCGTAATACATCCGTTTTAGCTGTCCGGTTTGACGTAAATTCTCAGCGATTTACCATCAATGCTTCGCACTTCACTTTTAAAGAGTTTCTTGTTGCTTATGATTCGGCCAAAGTTAATATTACTTACCGGAGACAAGCCGTTTTCTCTACACCACGACGCATATTGCAGATACACATCCCGAGCCGTTTTATTTACAACTTCATGCGTATTAACAAACAGCAGTACTGGATTATTAATTTCTTCGTACTCCTTCAACTGCTCAGATACCTTAGAACTATCGGTAAAACGTTTGTTAGCAAGTAGCCGCTTCAGTCCAGTGATGCCAAGCTTCAATAGATATTTCATACCCTGCTCCGTGAGTAGCTTGTCTGTGATAAGCGGATCATAATCGGAGTCGAGCGGGCTAAATTTAGCATTAAACGGGATAATAATGAGACGTCTCATAAAGCCATGGCTTTGATCATTAATCCTAGGCATTTCATTTGTGCAGAAGATAAGCGTTGCATAATTGTCCAATATAAAGGGCGTTTCCCCCTTATTTTCGACCATAATACTGTCACCAGTTACCAGTTTCTTGAAAACACTGGAATTTTCCCGGTAATTACTGCTAATATCGTCCCCTATATTCGCAAGTTTCCCGAATAATTGTGCGTTTACGAATCGTTTTTCAAAGTCAGCTGGTTCTAGCGTCGCGATATTTTCCCTACCTAACAGGGTTTTTATCATATCTAAAAAGGTAGATTTTCCATTCTCACCCCCAGCAGTTAGGAAGAAAGCCTTCCCGAACGTTTTTTTCCGATACAAGCAATAGCCGATCATTTCTTCTAACAACAGTCGCAAGTTCTTATCCTTGCAGGTTATTTTATCAATGGCCACATCGGTGGTTTCGTCATACGCATTTGGATCATAGTCATAGGGAACTCTGTTTTTCAGCACAATCTTCGGTGTATAGGCCAATAGGCTATCCGTTTCACAATCATATATTGTGGTTTTTAAACCAATATAGCGTGGCTCGGCCAGTTTCGTCTCATTCCGGCATTTTATCTGTATATATTTTGAGATTTCATTTCGCTGGTTATTTTTTAAGTTTGGTATTTTATCCAGCATTTTAGACTCAAATATTTCCCATTTATCGGTGTAAAGTGCCTCATTATATACATGTAGCAGGCCATTAATCCGAACCACATGCTCATTATTCATAAACCAATGGGCAAACCGGTCATGCAAAAACTTACCCTTTTCATTAAAAAATATTTCTGTTGGAAAGGCTTCATCCCGAGTAATAGTATCAATCTCTCTTTGAGGGAGAGGTGCTTTAAGAATGAACCGATTGATAAGATTAATGGTTTCAACGATGGCATCTTTGTCCAGCCCTGCCGACTGAAGCTTGATGATATAGTTAAAGAATTCTTGGTTTCTGCCATCTCCCTCGCCAAGCTGAAACCAATCAACCGAGCTTATTTTTACTGGTCTTAGCCAGTCGGGTAGCACATCAAGATCATCAGTTTCATTTAGCCATTCACGTTTGACACCATCAACCACTAGCGGAACCAGTCCATTTTTTAACCCTACACCAACATCCACACAGATGCCTATCGGAGTAAATGTTTTAACCGACCGGTTTCTCACATCAGCGTTTTTGAAATAGAAATGCATGCCTCGGGTTGTTTTTAGAACACTACAGTTTATCTCAAGATGCTTTACGATGTTATGCACGATTTCAGCGTGCTCTCGATTGTCCACGTCAATTTGAATCATGTCATCGGCTAATACACCAGCATAGTCTCCCCTTGTCGGCGGGGACTGCCGAAGATTTTCGATTTTTTCCAGCGGTACTTTACCACGAGTTCTCAAGTATCCTTTATACATTTTGACCACCGCTTTCTAAGAAATCCTGCAGACGTTTGTTCGCGACATCAATATACCAGGAAACATCTAACTTGCCAGGCAAGGGCAGTTGATTTACATTGCCGTTTTCAATAAAACACCGTTCAGGCGTATTCGCTATCTTTTCAACGCGGTCTAATGTTTTCTGCTTAAAAACTCCTGCATCGTACTTACTGCGAGAGGCAAACACTCGTAACACCCGCTCGGCTAATCGCTTATCGCCATGCAAAGCATAGAGATATTTATTGGATACCTTGACGATTTTTTGAAACTCCATTAGGTTTTTACTGTTTTTAATTGTTTCGTCCAGAGGAATACCGTAAATAAAGTAATTCACAAGCGCTCGATTTACGATAGGTAAATCATTATCCAGTACATCAAGTTTTTTAACATAGGCCCCCTTCGACTTATACGTCTTGTCTTTATGAACTACGAGGTAGTTATTCACGTCTTTTTGGTAAATACGGTGGAAGGTTTCAAATTCAAGCACCATCCTGGTTCGTCTTTCCCATTCAGTGCAAATGGATTTTATAACGTCCACATTGTCATGATTGAGTTTAACAATAACACCATCGGTATTGGACTGAATAAGCTGGCAATGCGGTTCTAGTTTTTCAATCAGATCCAATAATAGGAGTTGTCCACCTACACAAACATTATTGGCCTGGCGAGGATCGTAGAGAGCATTATATTTATCTTTCATGGCTCCATAGGTGCTGTTTAAAACTATTTTGTAAGGCTGCTGCATCGGATTTTTATCTTTTTTTAGCCGGATACGCTCGTCTCGGATTTGGCAATACTTACTGGGCTCAACGACATTACGGCTAAGAAAGTTATATTCAATCATTATTGCTGGATAATATGAGGCGACATCAATGTTAAGAAAAGTTCCTTCTCCTTGATAATTATCAATGGCACCATG
>Ga0316604_10003283_pt1 | contig 11490 bp, 16 predicted proteins | sample OWC_soil_day20_C_FD_207650 | JGI IMG/M metagenome (GOLD analysis project Ga0316604, IMG submission 207650) | Wetland soil microbial communities from Old Woman Creek delta, Ohio, United States - OWC_soil_day20_CT | ecosystem: Environmental > Terrestrial > Soil > Wetlands | place: USA: Ohio... | reverse complement strand
TTGGATTACTGTATGTTGGTATGTCCGGATATAAATCTTTCAACACTCCACAGATAGAATCTAATAGCTTTTCAATAGTGAACGTCATTTGAAATTCTCCCTTATCCGCTTATCGAGTTCCATTTTCACTACATTTTTGTACCGTCCTATTGCCGCTTGTTTCATGTAAACCCCTTTAATATAAGGAGTCTTAGTTCCTACTGTAATACCTCCCAGACTTGGATCTACCTTTTCAAGCATATTGCCGTTTATTATTAGTCCTGGGACAAAATGTTTATCCATACGGTGACCATCATTTACATAGGAGGCGTATTGCATGTTATTTGCAAGTGCGGTCCGGACCGTGCCGCCTGTCACAGTTGCTTTTGTAGTGCTGTCTGTAGACCAAGCCTGCGCCAGTTCTCCCGATCGGGTTCCGGTGCCTGATATAGCGGATCCATTTGGCGGAGTTAATTCTGTAGCCCGCTCTACTGCTGCTTCCGTGGCTCCTTCCATTACCTCCACCATGATCTTAGGCACGTTCTGCCCTTGCTTCCGTAGTTGCTCCAATCGCTTCCGGGTAGCCTGACCAAAAGTTGACATCTGCACCCCTCCCCTACTTAATTACTTCGTCCATTGACAGAACGGCTTCCTGATGTTCCAATCCAGAAAGGACTCCACCTACCGGATCGTAAAAAGGTTGCGGTTTTCCTGCAAAGTAGCGTTCCGGATCCCGGTTGCTTCCCAATCGCCCACCTCTTACGATCATAAGCATATCACCTGGCTTTAAATCCACAGACACATCACAGGCCACTTTATCCGTCGCTGTTGCCGTGGCAGCCGTATCCTTCCATGAGGGACCGTTTCTTTTAGCACTATAAATCCGGCAGGGAATATCCTTGTACACTTCCTCCCGCTTTTTTTTATCGACATTGCCGACTTTATAAGGGACATTTCTGGAAATGCTCATGGAATCCGTATACCAATCATCATCAAATAACATACATTCCTCCCATTCCGATCATGCGGGCCATGGTCACCAGCTGCTGTCCATACTGGGTTGCATTCCAGGCTCCCCACTTTGCGCTTGCCTCTGTAATGGCCTCATTGTCATAACTGACGGTTGTATCACCCATAGTGGCTTCTTTTACAAGCCCTGTCTGCTGACCGGTTGCCGCTGCTCTGGCTGGAGTCAGAGATCCATCAGAATAAGTCTTTAAATACAGCGCTGAGAAGTGCGCCACATAAAGCCCCGCTGCATACCTCCAGATATCACAGTACCGGCTGGGTAAAATACTGGCATTGCTGTTATTAATGAACACCTGCAGCATGGGATCAGGAACCAGACTTATGATCTGGTTCGCTTCTTCTCCCTGGCTGATCTGCCTTTTTGTAAACTGAGGAAAATCACCCAAGAACATATCCTTTGTGTAGGTTCCCAGCTCACCAAACTGCGGCATGTTGGCCGCTGCGGATATTAAACCATGAAACTGCTCACACATGCCGTTTCCTCCCTATTCTTCCCGCTTATCAGCGGTTTCTGCCTTTGCCTCGGCTTCCGTATCTGCCTGCTCCAGTGCTTTATCCTTTTTGGTTTTAGGAGTGGCAATAGATCCGTCCTTTATAGCAGCAAGCACTAACCAGTGTTTCGATACCCAAGCCGGGACCTCTCCAATATAATTACGAGGGATAAGAAATTTCTTCTCTCCCTCGCAGATCTCAAAGTTCTTTTTACTGTTTATAAACATGGGATAACCTCCTTAAATTCCGTCAACATAGCGCATGATATTTTCATAAAACAGCTGTGTCTCGGAGATGTTTGCAAGGTATGCGGTATCATAGCAGAGGTTAGTGGCATTTGGCTGAGTCATGGCACGATTAAGCGGAGCCAGTTCATCCATTGCCAGGAAGCGTTCTTCATTGATGTAAATAATCATTCGGTCCGCACTGCCCGCCCCAGCACCCTTGCACCAGGAAGTTGCCCCGATATAGAGATCAACTCCGTTTTGCTTTGAAACATTGTTTTCCAGAAGAAATGTAAGAATTGTCTTTTCTGCCAGATCGGAAACTTGGGTTGTTGCAAGGTAATTAAACTGCTCATACGGCATCAAGATATGATTTGGAATAGCACTGCGGTCATTTTCCGCCGCTGCCCATGCCGCAAGTATGGCATCGTTAATATCCTGCAAAATCTGCTTAGGAGTCTTACTCTTAAACGTAGTTAAACCACCGGTACCCGTAGACGCTGCATTTGTGGTGGTTACGTTCGGATTATTAAGAAGACCAGTAGATCCATACTTTTTAATTCCTACATAAGCATTCGCATCCATATGCTTATCATAGGTCATTCTGACGCCGTCTCTTAATATACTTTCATAGTTCCGGCCAGTCATGTTTCCACGCTGCATATCGACGAATCCAATTCGCATACCCACGGAGAAGATATGTGTCTTAAAAAGTTCTTTGTCAAAATTAGCCTGAACCATTGGGATTCCATTGGCTCCACCTGCATGAACTGGACCGTCCTCACTGCCTCCGGCAACTCCATATTCCACATTCATGGCAGAAACATATTCTGCCCAACCGCCACCTACACGGACAGTAAGATCGCGGCCATATGTAAAGCTGGTAAGCGGCTGCCGTATTACATTATCTCTCTTCTCTAACTCTGACTGTATAAAGGCATTGCCGTTTGCAATTGCCGCCGCGTCCATGACCTGGAATTTCTGTGAAGCCGCAGCTCCTGTTGATGGAGCAGTTACCACGCCCGCATCAAATGTTCCCATACTCTGATATTTCATTAAATTGTCCTCCTTATGCTCTGTTGCAGGATAAGATCCTGATTTCTGCTACACCATTGGCGTCCTTTGCTCCATGCCATTCACAATTAGTCAGCATCACTGTTTTTCCGGTATCCTCGGTTGCTTCAAAGCCTCCCACAACACCAGTCGGAATGCTCTCGTTTGCTACTATTCGGATATATACCTTTCCTCCCAGTTTCGGGCTGCCTACATTGCAAAGTACATTGATACAGCCACGCTTAAACGTACTGGTTGCCTCTCCTGGCTCATACTGCCCTGCGGACTGGGATAAATAAGACGTTGCAGACTTAAACTCCCTGGAAGCCACTCCAACAAAATCAGCGGCAGTATTGCTGGCTCCAAAAGCTATGATATTACTGTCACTGTCATAGACCAGAGGAGTGCCAAACAACACGGGATCGTCGCCGCCAAGCGGGTGCGTATCAATAATCATATCCGGCTGCCTGGAATAATCTCCTGCGTATCCATGCGTCATACTTGTTCCAATTACCTGTCCTCTCATTATTTCTTACCTCCGTTTTTGTGTGGGTTCATTGCATCATAAGCAGATTGGCAAGCGTCCAGATCAATGCCGGGCTTTTTATCTGCCAGTCTGGCTGCATTCTTTTGGGTAGTTGCTGCAATCTTTGCAATATCGCTCACGGTGTTCCCATCTGACAAGCAGGCGATCAGAGAATCTGTAACAGCCTTTTTGTCAGCTGCATCTTTAATGCCAGCAATCACTGGGCGAAGCTGTTTAATCACTTCCGCCATGACAGCCTTATCCGCTGTACCAGTAGCCTTGTCAAGTTCCTCTGCAGGGATCACCTTTGCTTCTGCACTGGGTGCCGACTCCTCGGTTTCTCCTGTAAGGGATTTAAGCAGACCGTCCAGCGGATCCTGATCTGCCGGTTCTTTCTTGGCAGACAGTAAATCCATTAGCTTATCAAGCTTTGCGTCCAGACTGGAAAAATCTTTTACATCCTCTTTCTTTTCTTCTGTTTTAGCCGCAGGCGCTGTCGGCTCAGTCTTTTTTGGTTCCTCCTCTGTCCCCAGTGCATCTGCCGCATCAGCTGCCATACATTCCAATTCTTCCGGAGAAGCATCTTTTGCTGCTTTTGCAAATAACTTAAAGAATAAACTGTTTTTCATATTACCATTCCTTTCTGGCCGATTGGCCACTATCTTTTTTTCTGAATCTAAAATCGCAACATTTTTCCCGGCGCGCCCCCGCGTTACCACGGCTACATGATTCCCTCGGATTTCATGCTGCGAATAGGTTCCATCTCCATTATCTGACCAGGTGCATTCATAACCGCAACTTATTTCTCTCTTTCCCTCCTGTACCTCTCGGATCAACTCCTCATCCTGAACGTGAAGGTCCGCAATTAGATATCCCTCCCACTCTCCGCTGCCCTTACGGACGTTTTCAGCGCAGCCCCTGGAATACAGCCGATAGGTTTCCGGAGTTATAAGATCCGGTGGGTGCTCATTGGTTACAGGCTTTCCCTCAAAACTAGACATAGCGGCTTCTGAGAATACTTCTTCCGGAGAACGCAGCACTTTAACCATTTTGGAAGAGCTCCCCGCAGGGTTTATTTCACTTTCCAGGTAGTCCATGCTGCCAGTCAGGGCAATGGGAACATTTCGGCAAATTAAAAAGCCCTCGCCAGTTTCTATCTGGTTTGGGCTTATGGTATATCCATAGTACGCAAGCATTTCATTTCCTTTCTGTTGCGATATCGCAACGGTTTAGGGTACAAAAATACCACCAGCCATTTACTGACTGATGGTACTAATTGTCGTGATATTCACAATTTCGGCAAATCTCACGCCAGTTCTGATTCTCCGTAATAATATCGCTTAGAACCCGTTCCTTTATACAGCCGTCACATACATCAACAGTAAGAACGCACTCACCAATTTCGATATCTTTATTTACCAGGGGACATCTTACCAACTCCCAACACCTCCAACAATTTATTAAACTTATCGTCATATTCTTTTGAACTATATGCCGTACTTATAGTCTTTTCTTTATGATTCACAACAACAGCTCCCTTTCCAGATATATAAACCGTAACTTGCCCGTTCCACCTGCTGTAAGCTGCAACTGAATCTTTTATATACTGCTGGGCCTGCTCTTTTGATACCATATGAGAACGTTCCTCATTAATGTGCTCTTCCTGGAATGTGAATTCTGTTAAGTCTATACGGTCAATATTCTTAATTGGCTTTCCCTTTATATTCAAGTTTCCTGATTCGGCTATTAATTTATGATAACGGTTCGTATCTCTGTAATTTTGCTGCGCACTCTTCCAGCTCTCACCACCATTATACTTTAATTCCCGGAACTTTTCAAAGCTTTTCGGAACATCATTTCCAAGTACCGCCCGGTATCGCTCATGCTGTTTATAATCACTAAGCAACTTCTGCCGGTTCCTGTTCTTTTCTTTATAGGCCGCGATCTGCTTCTTGCTTCTGGGATCCACTGTAACAGGATTCTTATTGAAACTTGAAAAGTCCTTATCTTTTTGGATCTGCGCATCGCTCTTGCCGATAGTCGTATATTTGACCAGGGCGTGAAGACAGTTCGGGTGGATATTCAAGTATGTATTGCTTAAGTCATTGCTGCCACCTGGATCAATCTTGCCAAAAGCGGAAGCCAGTGGAGGATAATCCGGATTTGTACCTGACCGGCTATAAATCCTTCCTTCCAACGGTGCACAGATCGGGCAGGTGCTGCCGATCTTGACAATCCTGTACAGATCATGGTCCGGATCCGCTGTTAATATGGCAGATACTTCTGCCTGTCTGGCTGTTGCTCTGGTCGCCATGTTGCAATAATCCTGCAAGCTCCATTTGCGCCCTGACTTGTCAACAAAGGCTGTGATCCCCTCTGTTGTTCCATTCTCAGCAGTGGTTATTATTGACTGCAATTCCTTTTTCATACTGGCCGCAGCTTTTCCTGATCCATATCCTGCAGCCTTTGCTTCGGCTACTGATTTCAGGGCAGCTTCTCTGATTCTGTCTGCGTCTCGTCTTCCGATCTGGAATGATTCTTCAATGTTTTTCTGTGCCGTGACAGAAGCCTCCACGATATCGCCCAATAAATTGTTGGAAAGCTGCTGAACCACTCCAAGCTGTGAAGCAGTAAGCCCAGCAGCGTTTGCATAACCGTTGGCTGCTGCTTCAGATTTGTAAAAGATCTTCTCCACCATGGTGGGAACATAGCTCCAGCTTTCGTCCACCATCTCCTGCAGGATCTTCTGTGTACGGTTTAAAGCGGCTATCTCTGCATAGTCCACATATCCCTGGCTGCGCTTTCGATTTATTTCAGCAATCAGACGTTGCTCCGTTTTCAGGAATAACATTCTGAGATAAGTGGTTTCATCCTTGCCGTCTGGAGGTCTTATCATCTGCGGCATTATTCGTCATCCTCCTCAAATGTCTGCGGAAGCGTAAGTCCGGCCAGGGGATCCGTCATAGCTTTATAGTCAGAATACTTCTTTCCTTCGGCAGCTTTGATGGCTTCATCAGAAATGGTACTATACATGCCAGTTTCGTCGGATAGAGCCTTAAGCTCTTTCTGTGCGGTGGCAGCGTCGATCAGATCGCTTTGATATACTGCCATGACGGACTGCGTCTTCTTCTCTGCAATGTCTGCGATCTCGCTGGAATCCGGTGTCTGGAGTGGTGGGAAGTCTATGTCCAGATCGTCGGGAATCGCTCCCCAAGCTGACAGAAGCATCACCGGAAGGATCTTTTCAAGCAATGGTCGGAACTGATTTTCCCTTAGACCGTCGATATAATCATAATAGTTGTTCATGTCACTTTCGCCCGTGGAATTCATACCAGCGGGTGAACGTCCGAACAGCTTTGTCACTGGGGTTCTGGCGGCTCCTGCAACGTCCATCATGACACGGTCATAAACATCTGCCAAACCGGTAAAGGTGTACTGGGTGTTGTGCATGACGTCACCCTTGTTTACCAAACGCATCCCGAAGTTACTTTCTATTACGCTCTGAGCCTGTAAAGTCTGCCAAAACTGACGCTGCTTCTGTCCGTTATTAACCGCGAGAAGCTGATCCAATGAATCCGTTTCCATGTAGTTTATGTTTGCCCGGAAGGTCAATGCTGCAATGTTGGAAGAAACATTATCTCTCTTAACCACTTCGTTGTATATGGCTTCAATCTCTGACTCCCCCCAGTACTGTTCCGCTATCCTCTCGTTGTATGGAAGCTCCCTTCCTGTGAACCGTATCACTCGGCTATGATGTACCGTAGACACCAGGGCGCCGCTTTCTTCGTCCCGGATCGTGTAATACGCAGGTAATCCAAAGTCAGGATCGGACGGATCTGTAACGATCCCCATTTCAGGATACACACCACTCCATCGGTCAAGGATCTGTAATCCCAAGAATGTACTAGGAAGAATTAAGCCGTAATCCAGTGGTTTTGACAGATCGTCCTGTCCCCTTACCATAATGATCGCAGCTGCCCCGCCGTAAAGCCTACCCCAATACATCCCTTCAAGGATAGATTTTCTTAGATGCACCTTTCTTTCAAGGCGTTGCAGGGAGTCGATCCGCTCTGGTGCCACATTGCTCTTTACGGTGTACCACTTACGGATCATGTCCTCCGGTATGGTAGAAATGATGTTCTGCACAATCCAGTTATCCCGGTAAAGGCTTGTAAGTAGCTGGTAATTTTGAGTCATGCGGGTAAGTGGGTACTGCGTCGCCTGCAGTAGATCCTGTGTCCCGTAGCCCAGCCTTGCGATCGGATTTGAAAAGGCATCGTTTACCTGAATTTTATTATCTGCCCTTATCTGCGGGCGGTTTCGTTTTGGTTTTGCCATTATTGAACATTCCTCCTCCATTTTGGTAACTTTGTCATGCAGAAATAACGCAGGGCATCTGGCCCGTGATCCAGCTGCTTCACTGGCTTCTCGTCCCCGTGCTGCGCCGCCTTATCGTCCCAAACATAGGACCGTATCTCAGTTATCAGACCTTCGCAGCGTTTATGCACCTTGATCTTTCCCGATTGAAAAAGAGCCGCAACCACACGGATCCCGTCAAGTACTTCGTTGTCAGCAGGCTTTACGATATACCCCCTGCTCTTCAACTCTGCGATAAAACTGGCCGCCGATGGATCTGAAACAATGTCGCACTGCAGATCCGGATTGTCCCCCATGAGGGAAACCATATCATCCCCATACTGACTATCTGTTTTCTGCCCGTCCTTTTCCACCCGGCTGTCCCATCGGTACTCCCGGTCTACCCAGATAGTGTCTCCATCATCGTAAACGTCCAGAAATACACACGGGTTCGTAGTTCCGTAATCCAGTGTAATCGTGCGGGTAGATAGATATTCCAGACCCTTGGGTCGTGTCTCATCGTCGTAGATATTAGACGACTTAGTAAACATGGTATAAATAAGCCCTTCGGCAACCGCCCACAAGCCCTCGATATAACGTAAAAAAAAGACACCGGCATACAAACTGCGGTATCTCTTCTTGATCGCTTCGTCCAAGGAAATGTTGTCATCCATAGTGAAGTGTAGATATAAAATATTTTTAACTTCCTTGTTTGCAGCCCTTAACTCTTCCGCTTTCTTTCTACCAAGATATCCAATGCATTTATTGATCCAGCCGATCTTGAACCAGTGCATAGGCCCTGCAGGGTTGCAGTTAAACCAGAACTTCGAACCGGTGATAGAACAACGTCCGGTCGCCTGATTGACAAAGGATTCCGGCATCAGGGCAACTTCATCAAAAAAAGCCCCGGCAGCTGTAATACCTTGTACCAGCTCCTGGGAACCCTCGTCTTTTCCACCAAAGATATGAAAATAGTTTGTGACCTTACCCTTTGTTACTTCCAGCATGTTAGGCGTTTCACCAGACAAATGATGAATACAATGATATCCCCTGCTCCGTAGCATCATCTTCAAATTGGTAAGCACATTACGCTGAAACGAACTGATTGTTTTACCAGCCATGATAAAGTTCTGCCCATTGAAAGAGCTCATGGCCCAGAAAACAAACGAAAGGGACATTGATACCGTCTTCCCTGACCGTATCGCACCGTCAGCGATAATTCCGTCCATATCCTTAACCGGTGAATTCTTCGTCCACCAGTTTAAGACCATTCTCTGCTTGCGAGAAAACGGTTGAAACTTAAATATCTGTTTCCTCATCTTCCTGCTCATTTTCTTCCCAATCCTCCCAATCTGTACCAGCTGATCCGTTTAATGCATCTAAGAAACCGTCGTCCTCCGCCTCTTCCTCATCGTCAACACCCATCTTTGCTTTGGACGCTGCCATTCGTAGGTTCTGCTCTTCCTGATCGGTGTCTGTCTTTTCAGACTGGCCGGAGTACTTAGCAATCGCTTCATAGGCTTTCACATTACCGTTTAAGGCTTCTTTGATCATGGCGGCGTGCATAACCATTCCCAGCGTGTTATCCAGCCCCAGGGCTTCCAATACCGGGGACCATTCAGGGTTATTTACCTCTGTAGTCAGGAGATCATTCAAATCCTTGCGGAAGTTTGCTTTTCTGCGTCTGGCTTCACCGGAAGCTTTACCACCCTTTCTACCATTTTCTCGGGCTTCGCTCGGGCTTAAACCTCCGTTATACTGTATTAAGTTCCTTTCATTGGCCATCACCTCACCTTCCAATCTGGCTAATTTTTATACTAAAAAAGACCCTCAGTTCTATGCCTGAAGGTCTTTTGATATACTTCTACTCTTCTGAGTATAAATCAACATCCAAATTTTGTCAATCGTTATAGAACAACTAAAACACATTGTTGAAATGAACCTTGATCATTCGCCCACATTCCCACTCAGGAAGTCCTAAGGCCGGCGCCACATCATATATTGGCATTCCGTTGATAAAATGCAGAGTCAGCACTGCTTTCAGCTGTACATCTGGAAATTGTTCGATGTAACTCCGTGCCTTCCTGATAAGAATTTCATTCTCATAATACAAATTCCTATACTCAATCTCAGCATCGCAAGCCTCTTCTCGATGACTCATGGAAGTATCAAATACCCTGCCCGCAGTTGGCATGTCTGATATCTCCTTACTGTTAACACCAAAATCATATTTTAATTCCCGGTATCTATTTGACAACCGCTCCAGCTCAATGTTATTTTTATGTATCTGTCTTAACTCCTGAAAAGTCATCAACTCTATCACCTCCCTGTTGTCAACTACTCGCCCTGGGCTTATAAACCCGCTTGCTATTCAGAAACTCTTCCTCCTTCCGCTGTCTCCCCAGGAGCTGGCGCATCTTGTTAAGCGTTGACTTATTATTCTGATCATTAAAGAACTCCACAATCAGCTGATACCGTTTCACAGCATCTTTATACTCCCTGCGCACCTTGCGGCTCCTGCGAAGCTTTGTTAACTCCTTATCTGCTTCCGATCTGTTTTCGGAGAACTCTATCCCATGAAGCAGATCCTGCAGGCGCTTATCCTCCTCGCTCACTGTATCACAGGCAAGTCGGTACTCCGTTGTACACTGATCAACAAAATTGAGGAATTCTGTCAGCTGCTCTGCCGGGCTCATGACTTTCTTCATGACTCATACCTCCTGCCTTTAAGATTTCTTTTCTCACCCTATCCCACTCTATCGCCAGTGGATCATCTGAGATCGCACCTGCAACCTCAAAGGTGTATCTCCCAAGTGCCTTAGCTCCGGAACTGGCATAAGAGGTAATAGTAGCACATGGCAGGTTCAACAGCTTTGCCGCTTCCATGGAACTGTATTCACCGATCGGCTCCCCGTTATCATAAACCGTATATTGTTTCTTAGTTGCCATTTCACTTATCTCCCTTCTTCGGTTGATACAAACTTCCTACCGCAAACAATCTCCCGTGATCCTTACAGCTGCAGCTTGTACGCTTCGAATCAGAGGGATAAATCTTCCCGCAAATCAGACACCTTTTCCGGATAACACTAAACTTTGTCTTTTCCATTTTTCTCCACCTCCACCGATACAATTCTCACCCGCTCCTGGGGAACATCTATGTATTCACCACTGTTAAGCTGGATCCCGATCAGACCGTCATTGCTGCCAATCATGGTCCCGAACTTTCGCCCAGGGTAAATCTGAACAGTGATTTTCTGTTTATCTAAAAGCTTCATGCTGCACCTTCTTCCTTGCAGGAGGCTTCCTGCGCTTTGGATCCGGACACAGGCTCGTAAACAAATATGCTGGATCTATTGCACTTCCGGTCATTACCGGCGGCGCCTTTATAGCTGCATCCGCCTCGGCCTGTATGCGACTGTTGACGCTGGCTCTGTCTGCTCTGCAGTCTTTTGATGATTTTCTCAATGTATCCCTCCTTTTGGGCAATAAAAAACCAACTACCGAATATTGATAGTTGGTGATAAGTTTTAACAAAATACACTGTCAAGTGTTATAATTCCATTTATACCCTTTAAAATATCCATGCGATTATTTTCTTCACAGTAAGAAATTAATTCCTTATAATATTTTCTTGTTGGGACAATTATTTCTGTATTATTATATTCAAAATTCAGTTCTCTTCTAATTCTCCATTCTCTCTCATGACTCCAATCGACTACATTATCCAAATCATTCAATTTCATATCCACAATGCGCCAATACTCTTCTTCTGGAAGGATTTTTTTCATTTCTGCTACGTCTCCATAAATTACAGGTCGCCCACCTCTTCTA
>Ga0316604_10003282_pt1 | contig 11495 bp, 10 predicted proteins | sample OWC_soil_day20_C_FD_207650 | JGI IMG/M metagenome (GOLD analysis project Ga0316604, IMG submission 207650) | Wetland soil microbial communities from Old Woman Creek delta, Ohio, United States - OWC_soil_day20_CT | ecosystem: Environmental > Terrestrial > Soil > Wetlands | place: USA: Ohio... | reverse complement strand
GATATCAACCGCTTAATAAAGATATGCACCGGCACTTCCGGATCGTAATTCATCAAGTATTTTCTGTATTCTGCAGTTTCATTAGTATATTCTATTGGATCCATTGTACGTAAAAAATCAGCTTTTTCCCTGAAAGATTCATAAGAAGACTGATTGATGGACCAAATTCCTTCGCGGGGTGAGGAGTATTTCGTATCTTCGAGCAAATTGACAAACAGCACTTTTTTTCCCCAGCCGAATGCTTCTTTCCCAACCGTAGAGTCAATAGTGAAGATAAGAGCACTTTCCTCAATCGCCTGATAGGTAGTCATGGTCTCACGGCTATTTGCGATTATGGTAGCCTTATCTCCGTATGTAGCCTTAAAATATGCATGTTCCAACCCATCTGGAGCGCGGGTTGCAATACACATTGTCAAACCACGTTCTTCCACATATTTCTTTAAAAAAGCATCTAAACGCATAACTGCAGTATCATATTGCGGCAAATACCCTGTATCCATATGCCATTGAGAAACCAAACAAATGTCGTATAAAATGGAACTATCTTGGGGTGGAACAGCTATTGCAGTTAAATATTGAAAATAACTGCCTCGTAATGCACCGACTGGATAAAAGCGATCAATAGTATGACCGTGACGGCTATATAAATCCCGCTCAAAATACCCAAAGCATATATAGTTCGGCATAGAAATCCTTGAATTCGGATGAGGAGGCTGCGGTATGTAGTCCACCATATCTACTTCTGAACGAACACCGTTTTGTATCGCCAAAAAAACAGCGTTCTTGTACCGCCTGCTTGCTTGATGAAAAAAACCATTATTATCAATATAAGTTAGCACTACTTTAGGTGCAATCCAATCAATACATGCCAACAGGTATACAAGATAAAAGTAATAGACAAAAAACCGGGAGAACTGCAAATAATGAAAATATTTGACCATTCTATACAAAATCTGGGGTGTGAGATGAAGTACTTCCGATCGTGTATATATCACTGTGCAATCCGCAGAGATAATACTCATCTTCACTAAGTCGCAGAAGCCTTCCCCGTCAAACAATGCAATATCACTTTTATGGGGGTTGTAAAATCGTATGGCCCGCAAAATTTGAAAAATCCTTTTAAAAACGCTGAATCACTCCTATTTTGGCAATTATTTTTAAAGGGGTTCGACGTGTAGGCGCATTTGCTTCTCGAAGTAACGTATCAGCCACAAACCTTTTTTACCTTGCCAACTATCCGGGACAACACTTCCTGCGTCCCAAGTTGTTTGGCATAGTCAACATAATTATGCCAATAAAATCGCAGATTTCTGTCTGCCATTTTCCTGCGGAAAGCTCTGTAGCACATGGGACTGATTTGAAAATCAGCATTGTGGCGATATCCTCTACACTCCAGTTGAGTAAAAAGGCTTTCCCATCTGTTGTTTTCGGTAGCAAGAACAATAAAATGCCCTTCTGGAAGGGGGGAAATGATTTCACTTTGCTGCGTCATTATCCCCATTTGTGTAAATAGAGCCAGTGTCAATTGCGCGACATAGCCTGAACCGATAATCTGCACAGAACGATCTCTGATTAGTGATGCATAATATTCTCTCATAGTGCCCAAAAATTCCGCGCGTGAGGCAAATGCTGAATAATGCAATAAGCTCTGGCACTTAGCTAATGAACTTTGGACCAGTTGCTGGCATTCTGAATCAATGTCCGTTATCTCGTCAGCATGAATCACAATGGGATATTTTAAATAGTCGAGAATGCCTTTGCCTGAAATGCGAAACTGATTAAAATGCATGGCAATTGCCGGCAAATTGGGATAATCGAATTCCGCTCCATTCTTTTCGGTCACCGGCCGCAGAGTTACTTGAATGCCCATATCTGAATCGTCAAGGATACTGATTGCCTGCATATTGTCTCCCAAACAGCGATTTACCAATATCGTATCAATCGTATCTTCATGCAAAAGGTAGTCGGACTCCGGAAATAGCACAAAGGGATGAAGCTGCGTACTCCTAACGATCCATGACAAATTATCAGTTGTATTCCATATGAAAGCGCACGGGTTCCCATTACTTGGATAGTGCGGAAAATTCCATCGCAAAAAAGATGACATCGAATGAATGTGCCTTTGCCACAAGCTTACCAGCTCGCGATGCGCAATTTCAATCACGCCGGTATCCGAGTCTGGCGTATATCGGTCAACCAGTTCCGGGACGAAAGTGTCCCTGTTGGCATGAACCGGAAATATTAAAACCGCTTTGTAGCCTTGGCGAATTCGATCAAACGCAACTTCAAAAGAGCCATTAGAATAAATATGGTCTGGCGCAAGAAAAAACAAGAATGCCGCGTGTTTTCGAGCATCTCGAATCAGTGCGTTATGACAGTCATTCATTAATGAATATTTGTTTTTGATTCCCACTGACCCAATGTGGCAAAATTCGACTGGCATAATCGAAGCGAGTCGCTGAAACCCTGCAGAATTTCTAATCATAATTTCGTCATCAGGGTTCGTATATATCTTAAAGCAAGGTTGGAATTCAGACATGTTTTTTAACCTTGGCAAATTATCCGTCGCCAGCATAGACGGCAAAGAGAGCGATAAAAAATAATTTACATACTCAATGCCCCAGACCAATATACTAAAATGCAGTCGCCGTATATTGATTTGTTCGTTTATTTTATCGCTCATTTCAAAAACCGAAACCAATCTCTTGTTGCTTCCGCAATCATATCCGGCGTCCATAATGGCGCCTCTCGCCAGTAGTTAATGTTTTCCAATATTTTTTCGACTCCCGCTTCAAAAGGCACTTTGGGATTCCAGCCTATTTCATCGCAGATTTTTGTAATATCGGCAAAAGTACAGTCTGGTTCTCCAGGACGTTTCGGAATATACACTATATCACCACCGAGCAGTTCAACCAGACGATTTACGGAATACGTATTGCCACTGCCTACGTTGAATATTTTACCCTCAGCAGCTGACTGGGCCGCAGTGACAAAGGCATCTGCGACATCAGTCACATAAGTAAAGTCCCTGGTTTGCGTTCCATCCCCTACCACGGTGAATGGTTTTCCCGCCAGTTTCTGCGCCAAAAAAACGCCAAAAACTGCTCCATATGTTCCTGATGTTCTGGACCGTGGACCGTACACGTTAAATAACCGCAGCGAGGTTACCGGTAATTGATACACCTGCGCCCAATGCATAGCCAACTGTTCACCGAGGTTTTTGGTCAACGCATAGGGATATTGCGCCCGAATCTCTGCCGTCTCAGAAGTCGGGTATTTGTCGGGAATTCCATAACATGAAGAAGATGCGGTATACAAAAACTTTTTTACTCCAGCCTCTCTAGCAGCCTCCAGTACCGAAAAAGTCCCGTCCACATTCGCATGAAAATAGTCCCGCGGTCTTTGAATGGACGGGACAATGTCCGCCAGCGCAGCAAGATGAAAAACCCAATCCACACCGGAAAAATATGGTTTAATAGCATCCTCATCATTGATATCGGCTTGGATTAGCTGGAGTTCGCGTGCGTCCTTATGATGCTCAAGGTTTTGCGGCCGGCCAGTACTAAAGTTATCAATGACTGTGACATGATGCCCTTCCGCCAGAAGACGATCTGTCAGATGCGATCCGATAAACCCGGCGCCGCCGGTAACAATACATTTCACAGATATTCCCGCCTCTCCTGATAGTGTCTCAGATAAAATTGACGTGCATTGGGCGATTGTCTTCATCGCTTGCCAACAATTCCGGATGGTCTTTGACCTGCCATAGGTACTCATTCACTTTGTGCTGTAGACATAAAGTCCCACAATCCGTTTTCGCATCAAAACGCTCAGAGGCAATTTCACTCATTACTTCCCAGTAACGCTCACTTTGCCATATCTCTTTGAAGGAGGTTTCTTTAATATTCCCGATATGAAAATGCTTATATTTTTCATTGAAAAGCATTCCGCAGGGTGCTACAACTCCTGACCCGGAAAGTTGCAGTATAAACGGAGGACCGAAACAACGGCTATAACTTCTCTGCCCCTGACTCAAAATTTTAGACCATTTTGCCTGAACCAAATAGCTTTCATCGCTATAAGTTTCAGCTTTTTGAAGCAATTCAACCAACTCATCATATTTTGAGTAATCCACGCCCAAACTGCCGTCTTCATCATCACTGCAATGCTTGATTACCAGATAATCTACACCAAGTGTTTTTCCCAGCAGTGTCAGTGGCAGAATCTGATCCTTAAACTCTGGCATTAAGACCATTTGAAGTCCGATTGTCACCGGCAATTGCTCTCTTTTCTTGATTGCAACAGCTTTTTTTATCGTTTCACAAACCGTATAAAAACTTTCCGTCTTGCAGCCATGTATGTATGCATAGCGCTCGGGCTCTCCTGCAGAAATATTGAAACGCAGATAGGTTAAGGCCGGTAATATGTCCGGTAAACGCTCTGCCTTGAGTAAATACCCATTCGTGCCCAGAGCCATATCCAACCCATTTGCGCGCCCACGTAATATCGCATCGTAGAGATGAGGGCTGCAAGTGCTTTCGCCATCGCTGACAAAGCTGACGGCTTTGACACCGATTTCAGCAGCATCATCCAAAAAACGAAAGATTTGTTCCTTGTTCAGTCCTGAATCTTCTTGCCGCTGCAACTGCCCATAGCAATATACACAGCGATAGGTACACTTGGGCGTAAGTGCGCAGTCGATCGTAATCGGAGCAATCCGTTCACCTCTCATCCAAGCCTCAACCCGGTCCCTGTGCCATGCCAATTTGTGTCCATCAAGTATCAATTGTTCATTTCCCATAATTTACAAGCCTCTTGCCTTCATCAATTATTTCACGAAATCCTGGATAAAATTGTTCTTCAAGTTTTGTCCCGGACGGAACAGTAGATCCTTTCCATCCGATTCTCTTCACTGGAGCTTTCAAACACGTCCAGCACTGTTCGGCCACCAGTGCGCTGATCTCTGCCCCGATTCCCATAGTAATCGGACCATTTTCAACAATAAGCAATCTACCTGTTTTATTCACGGATTGGAATATACTTTTTGTATCCAATGGGTGAATCGAACGCAAATCAATCCACTCAGCAAAGATTCCTTGCTCTTTTTGCAGCGTTTCAACCGCTTTTTGAACATCTCGATTGGTGAGGGACATACCTATGATTGTTAGGTCGCCACCCGCCGTGCGAATGGCCGCACTGTCAAGTGAAACTAGATATGGTTCGGTTGGTACGACAGCTTTGTCTCCATAAAGCCACCTGTGCTCCAAGAACAAGACTGGATCTGGTGAAGCGACCGCACTTAAAAACATTCCTTTCACATCATAAGGAGTAAACGGCATCACGACCTTTAATCCATCAAGTCCAGCAAACATGGCATGAAAACTTTGCGAGTGCTGCGCACCTGAACCCCATCCTCTGGCAACGATTGCCCTAAGAACAATCGGTAAGCCGTTGGGACAGGGGAAAATTTTCTGCCAGTGGGCAATGTGATTGACAATCTGGTCCGCAGAAACAAGCAAAAAGTCGTTTCGCATATGCATCAGAACAGGGCGTAGTCCAGCAACGGCTGCTCCCGTCACTACACCAGTCATTGCCGCTTCTGCGATAGGCGTTTCAATAACCCGGCGGGAGCCGTACCTCTCACTGAGCCCGGCAGTAGTATCATAAAGAAATCCGGCGGCGTCGATCCCTTCACCCAACACCAGGACATGTGAATCAAGCTCCATCGATTGCTGAATAGCCTCACGGATCGCTTCTCCATAGGAAATTATTCTGCCTGTATTGGCATCCATGCAGGTTTCATCAAATCGACAGGTAGACTGGTCCGCTGCAAGTTTAGTCCAGGGCATATTCTGCCTCCTTGGCGCTTTGCAAAGCGCAACGAATCTTACCGGCAATTTTTTCTTCTATCGCTTTCATTCGTCCGTCTGCTTTATCAGGGTCAACACTGAAAAGATGTTTTCCCATGGCCTTAATAGGGCAGCGACTTCGCCAATGAAGAACTTCTTCCACGCTGCGATATCCGGTACGGGTATCATCTTCCACACCAACATGACCGTACCATCGAAAGGTATGACAACGAACAAAACATGGTCCCTGTCCCATTCTAATTTTCTGAATTAGTTCACCCATTGTTGAAGCAACAGACACTGGATCATTCCCATCCAATTCTGCAGTCATAAGACCAAAGTGTTCTATGATCGGCAAAATATTCTCATATGAATGACGTTGAGCGGACGACGTTTGTGATGCATATCCGTTGTCTTCCATAACAAATAAAACCGGCAGTTTTTTCAATCCGGCAAAATTGACAGTCTCCCAGAAAACCCCTTCATCCACTGCTCCGTCACCAAAATATATAACAGTGATATTTTCTTCATCATTATACTGTTGCTTCAGCGCCAACCCTGCACCAATCGAGATTCCTCCGGCTACAATGGCTGAAGTTCCGACAATCCCTTTGTCCATGTCGCACAAGTGCATCGATCCGCCCCAGCCTGCGGAACATCCGCCAGTCTTGCCGTAAAGTTCTTTGAAAAACGAATCCAGATCTAATCCTTTGGCTATACTATGCCCATGTGAACGATGATTAGATACAACATAGTCGCCATCGTTCAGGTGCAACGAAATCCCTGCCGCGATAGCTTCCTGCCCAACATATAGATGAACAGGTGTTCTGATTTGCTGAGCTGGATATTCCTGAACCAAAGTTTCCTCGACTAATCTAATCTTGAGCATCAGCTCATATAGATGGTAAGCTTGTTCCAACTGCATCGGCATGTCTCCTTGCTGCTTCAGATAAAATTCGCGTGGGGTCCAGGATTCTTCAGTTCATGAAGATAAATGTTAATTTCATCCAGTCGACAGATTTCCCGGCATTGTTTTACATCCATTTCATTTTCGACCATTCGGAGAACTTCCTGTCGCCTGGACCCCTCCCAAATCTGCGAAAAATCTTCTTCGTGCAGATCTCCGTAACAGAACTCAAGTTTGCCGAGATGCGCACTACAAGCCCAGACTCTGGACTGCGAATCTAGGTAAGCCCAGAAAGGAAGGCCCCTGCATTGATCATAGTTTCTTTCATATTTGAGCTTTTCCATCGCTTGCGTCCGAAAAGCAATTTGCATTGTTGACCCGTATTTCGCATAGAGGTTTTTCTCAAGTTCAAGAAATTTTTCGTAATCAAATTCTTCGGACAAATCACAAATACTGAGCGGATGTTTTGAAAAAGGTTTGACGGAAAAATAATCAACTCCCGCTTCCGCCACTCGTTCCGCTAATTTCAAGGCTTCCGATTGGTTTTCTGGAATCAACAGCATTTGTACTCCGATAGTCGTCTGAAGTCCTTTTTCTTTTTTGTAAACCACCGCCTGACGGATATTCTCCAACACCCGATCAAAGTCGCCGCTGCGACACCGGTGAATTTTTTCATAGGATTCAGCCGTTCCGGCGTTTACGGAAAAACGAACCCAGCTGAACAAGGGGAGACACTCCTGCATGATCTGTTTTGTGAACAACGCTCCGTTGCTTGTCATCGCGACATCAATACCTTGTTCCTTGGCCTCTCTGATAAAGGCAGGCGTATCCGGGTTTAGTAAGGGTTCCCCTTCTCCGGCAAACATCATGCTCTTGACACCCTTATTTGCCATGATTCGGACATTTTTCACAAAAAGGTCTTTATCCAGCATGGTCGGCTGATAGCCTACATAATCCAATGCGCAGAAGATACATCGGTGGTTACAGGCTCCGGTGGGAGATACCTCGACATAGAGAGGATAAATATTTTTGCCGGCAGCCCAATCAGCCACCCTCTGGGGGTGAAGAATCAATTTATGTGAGTCAATACGCATTTCGTTTTTCAATTGCAGCGGCTTCCTTTCATGAAAAGATCCAAAAAGCTATGACACAAGATCCCGTGGGCCAACTCAACATAGCCATATTCCGCACTCGGAACATAAAAATTCAGATTTCCCTTTTTTCTCAGAGGGTTATCCGCCTTAAATCCGGACAACGAGAGAACTTTACAGCCTTTGGCTATGGCAGAATCGACCGCATTGAGAATATTGACCGACTGGCCGGAACTGCTGATCGCCACCAAGACATCTCCTGCTTCCGCGTATATACTGACAGGACGGGCGAATATTTCCGGATACCCGAAATCATTACCCATGCATGTGAGTAGGGATGCGTCAGAAAAACACTGGGTTTTGATATCCCCGGTACGAAAATAATCCGCAGCCGAATGCGAAGCAATCGCGGCGCTGCCGCCGTTACCGACCCATAGCAGCTTATGCCCGTCCCTTTTCACCGCGGCGATTACCTCGATAGCTGTGTTCACGCCTTGCTCAAACGGAAAACTTCCTGTCGTATCGGAACATTCCATCTGACTTAAAACGCGTTGAAATTGCAGCAGATATTCCTGAAACACGCTTCTCAATCCTCTCTGAACATTTTCTAAAATTTTAACAAGGTTGAGGCAAATTTTAGCAGATCACTTTTTTGCACTGAACTGGAGTTTCCGAGAATATTCGCAGCCAAAGCTCCGGCAAGATTGCCTAAGAAAGAGCACTCTTCCACGGTTGCTCCTACACCGATTCCCAGACTAGCAAGAGCGAAAAAGGCATCACCGGCTCCAACAGTATCTTGTACAGACAATGTCAATGCGGGAGTTTTTACCTCTGCCAACTCCTTATCCAAAGCAATGGAGCCAAGTGATCCCAGTGTTACCCAACCAACCTGCGCCTGCAAATGACGCATGAGTTCCTTTAGCAGAGTTACTTCCGACTCTTTACTGTTGGAAAGCGCCAACCGCAGTTCCCTGATATCAAGGGCGAAACAATCGGCATGATGGTATTTCGTAATCAGATTGGTACCGAAATTCGACGAATTCGTCTGGCAGTTCAATGCCAGCATGGATGCCTTTGTCTGCAAAATATCCATTGCCACCGAATCGAGCAACCCATGTCCAAAATCTGTAACGACGACCAGGTCATATTGGGAAGCTTCTTTCTCCAATCTGTCATGGAAGGATTTCCTATCAACATCCCGGATATCGTCAACATCATCCGGCAGATAATTCATCGAAAACAGCTTATCATATTCGTTTCGTATGCCCCTGCGTTCGACAAATCGACGCTTGACCGTAGTTCGGAAGTCATTGTTGAACTGAAGATCCAGTCGCATGAGTGGACTAAGATCATTCAGTATTTGGCTATGAATTGCTGGATCTTCCCCCACGATGGCGCACACACCGACATTGTCGGAAAATCCGGCCAAGTGTTTGGCCACTGCCAGTGACCCCCCCAGATAACGTTCTTCCCGTTGATAGCGGGCGGAAAAAGTCCGGTCTTTGGATGTCAGTCCCTGAACAGTACAAAAAACATATTCATCTATGATAATATCGCCGACAACCAAGACCTTCATCTTTTTCATCTGATCGACAGTTTTTCGCACATTGTCGAAAGAAACACGGCTCGCAAAGTCCTGGGCGAACTCTTTGACGCCTGGGGGAAATACTGAAAAATTTTGATTCAGTAGCTTTGTAGAACTAAACACAATCCCGTCGGTAAAACGAATATCGCCGCCATAGGCCCGGACTTGTTCCGCTTCTTTGTCGATGTTACCTGTCACATCATCTTCCGAAACAGCATATTCTTTACCTTTTACATAATAATCAGGCTGGACGCACTCAATAGCTTCTGTCGCAGTAGCAGCCTCAATGGCTATGACATAATCGGTGCAAGCCAGAGCAGCCAACGACTTTAGTCGTAATTCATCCGAAAAGTATGGACGCCCAGGCCCGCGGTTCACATAGGGAGCCGAAGTGATCGAAACAACAAGCACGTCTCCCATAGCCTTGGCCTCTTCCAGATGAGCGATGTGTCCCGGATGCAGCAAGTCAAAAACCCCGTGACAAAGCACTATTTTTTTACCTGCTTTCTGCAGTTCTTCTCGAACTGTCGAAAACTGATTCCTTGCGATTATTTTTTGTCTATGCAAATCGCACGCTCCTTCTCTCTTTACCAACTAACGACTTACAGGCAGAGAAAGTTTTCGATAATCTTTAGCCCGATCGGGCCACTCTTTTCAGGGTGAAATTGGCAACCATAAAGATTGTCTCGATGGATCACAGCGGAAATCAAGCGTCCACCATAATATGTATCCGCAAGTCTATGCTCTTGTACCGATGGCAATGCGGTAAACGAATGAACAAAATACACGCTCGCATCAGTTTGCAAACCGCGAAGCAATGTATCTTGCCAATATGTTGCATCTCTGCCCGCAGGTTGTTTTAGCGTGTTCCATCCAATATGAGGCACTTTATGTGGCTTTTCGTCAATATCAGTAGCAGAAATTTTGATAACGCTACCTGGAATCAACCCTAAGCCTTCATGACTGCCGAATTCTTCACTGTTATCCAGCATCATCTGCATCCCCAAGCAAATTCCCAAAAACGGCCTTCCTGTCTGAGCATATTGTTGGATAGCGCCAACCAAATTCCGAACCCGCAATCCGTTCATAGCGTCAGCATAAGCACCGACACCGGGGAGTACAAGTCGCTCCGCCTCCAGAATTTTTTCTGGATCCTCCGTTGTTATCACGTCAGCGCCATTGTGTGTCAGCGCTCTGCAGACACTGAGCAAATTGCCAACTCCATAATCCACTACGGTAACTTTATGCCTCATGCGAAAAATCTCTCCCTATCCTAAAGCCCTTTTGCACGGCTTCCTTAGAAATATTCCCTACTGTCAGCTTCCCATAGTGAAGAACGTGAGCCATTGCTACTGCATCGGCGCAACCTTCGGTGACAACTTGATTCATATCCTCCAGCTTGCCCATACCTCCGCCAGCAATCACCGGAATTGCCACAGAATTCGACACTGCGTTAACGAGTTCGATATCAAACCCTTTTGCAGTCCCTTCACGATCAACGGAGGTCAACAGAATTTCACCGGCCCCTAATGCCGCTCCCTGTTGCGCCCACTCTACCACATCACGCTCGGTATGCTCGCGCCCATTATCATAGTAGCATTCCCACTGCCCCGAAGATACTTTTTTTGCCTGAATCGACAAGACCATGCACTGAGACCCAAAGGTGTTGGATATTTCGCTTATCAAATCCGGCCGTTTGAGCGCAGCAGTATTAATAGCAACTTTGTCTGCACCAGCACGCAACATTTTTCGAACATCATCAATCGACCGTAGTCCACCGCCAGCAGTAATCGGAATAAACACATCTTGGGTAGTCCGCCGAACAATCTCAAACAGACTATTTCGTTCATACAAGCTAGCGACAATATCTATGTATAATATCTCGTCGATGCCTGCTTCATAGTATTTTTTTGCAAAAACGTTGGGATCGCCAAGCTTACGCAATCCTTCAAGCTGAACGCCTTTGACCAAATTGGGTCCCTTGATATCAAGTCGGGCAATTAAACGAAGGTTTTTCATGTTCAAATTACTCCTCAAAGACGGTGCTGCGCAATTTCCATTGG
>Ga0316604_10003281_pt1 | contig 11500 bp, 9 predicted proteins | sample OWC_soil_day20_C_FD_207650 | JGI IMG/M metagenome (GOLD analysis project Ga0316604, IMG submission 207650) | Wetland soil microbial communities from Old Woman Creek delta, Ohio, United States - OWC_soil_day20_CT | ecosystem: Environmental > Terrestrial > Soil > Wetlands | place: USA: Ohio... | reverse complement strand
AGCAACCGGGCGATGGCGTGCGGCGGCACATCGCTGCCGAGATCGGCCCGCCAGGCACGCAACTGCGTGGTCAGGTCGCGCAACTGGTCAGCCGCTTCCTCGAGGAAGATCGGCAGCAGTTGCTCATCCAGCTCGTCGGTCAATTGCGGCAGAACCGGCTGTGGTGCGGCGGCGGCAATTTCCGGCATCGCTGCCAGGCCGGGCAGCGGAATGATTTCGGCCGTTGCCAATTCAATGACGGGGGACGCTTCCGGCGCCTCGACCGCCGGTGGCGGGTAGATATCGCCCAGCGCGCCGATCAATTGCCCCTGCTCCTCCGGCGCCTGCTGTTCGGCCAGTGCGGCAAACATGCCTTCCAGCGTAATGATCGTCTGGCGAACGGTTTCCAGTCCTTCGATGCTCTCCGGCTGGGCCGAGCCGTCACGGCGCAGCAGGGCATGCTCCAGCGCGATCGCCAGATGATGCAAGGGCATCAGGCCGACCGTTGCCGCGATACCGCCGAGGGTATGGGCCGCCCGTGTCATCTCGAAGGTCGTCGGCCCCCCCGGGCTGGCTTCCAGTTCGGTATAGCTATCCAGCAGGGTCTGCAAATGACCACGCGCTTCTTCGCGGAAAATATCGTAGAGCGTCGGCGAGGCGCTGACCGACGGCGAAATTTGCTCGTTTTCGACCGTCGACCGCAGCACTGCCTCATCCGGCGCCAGCAAGTCCTCCAGCGCCTCGGCCGTGGCCAGCAGGTGCAGATCCTCGACGACCGGTTCGACCAGAGCCGGCAGCGGCTCGCTTGCCGCTTCACTGTCCGGCACCAAATCGTCGATGGCCGGCAATTCAAGAACGATGGCAGGCGCTTCGTCGGCCACATCCGGTACCGGCAACTCAACGAACTGGCTGACGGCGGCAACCTCGGACACCGTTTCGGCCGGCAATTCGGCCACAACTTCGGCCACCGGCACGACGGGCGGGACGACGGCCACTGCCGTCGCTACCGCCGGCTCTTCGACGCCGCGCAGACGAGCCGCCAGCGCGACCAGGGCCGAGGTCTCGGGGACCAGTCCATCGCCGCTTTCCAGATGCGCCACCCAGGCCGAGAACAGCCGGTGTCCATCGCCAATCATCCGCATCAGGTCCGGCGTCACCAACTGGTCCTGACGCAACCACTGATTGAGGGTCTGCTCCAGCTCCCAGGCGGTTTCACCGAGATCCTTGAGGCCGACCATGCGGCCGCTACCCTTCAGGGTATGCGTCGAGCGGCGGATATTGGTCAAGGCATCGACATTGTGCGGGTCGACCGCGAGCAAGGCCGACTGCTCCTCAATTGAGGCCAATACTTCATTCGCTTCTTCGAGGAAGATGGCGAGCAATTCGGCATCGATTTCCTCGTGACTGGATTGCGCCAGTTGCAAGGTCTCGGCTGACGGCAGCGGCGCCTCCGCCTGGGCCGGCTTCAGGCCGGACAGGGCGGCATCGACATCGACGCTGGCGACATCACCGGCTTGCAGGGCTTCCAGGGCCGCCTTGGCCGTTTCACCCAGGGCGTGGTTGGCCACCAGGTCGGCATCCTTCTGGATGGCTTGCAGATTCTGCTTCAGTTCTTGCTGCAACCGGGCATCGGCCGGCGCTTCCTTGAGCGCCTCGACCAGTGCATGTGTCTCTAGCGCCTGCTGAGCCAACTGACTCTCGACACTCGGTGCCGCAGCCGGCTCGAAGCCGACGGTTTCGTCGTCTTCGCTGAGGGTCTCGCCCTTCATGCGTCGGACAAAGGACTCGAAATCACTTTCTCCGCTGGGCAAGGCATCGACGAAGAAGCCGAGCAGCGACAGTTGCTGGGCGACCGCTTCGAAATCTTCCGGGGCCGCCTGATAGCCGGGCGCGCCAAATTGCTGGATGCGTTCACCGCAATCTTTCAGACTGGCGACCGCCCCCATGTGGCCGAGCATGGCGAGCGCCCCACCGATCTGCTTGAGCGGCCCCTCGAGCAACGAGAGATCGTGCCCCTTGCCCGGATCGCGGAAGTAGGCATCCAGGGCCTGCTCGACCTGAGCCAGGTTATTCTGGATCTCGCGCGCCACTTGTCCGATCAGCAGCTTTTCCTGCGCCCGCCGTGTCATTTCATCGAGCAGCGGCATACCTTCATCGGCCGCCGGCTTGCCGGCGATGCAGGCATAAAGACGGGCCACCATCAGATCGACCTGCTGGGCGAAATCGGTGCCTAGCCGCTTGAAACTCTCCTGTGCGTTCTGCAGCAGCAGGATTGCCGTCGCCACTTCCATCGCGACCGTATCGGAATAGCGACTGGCATCCTCGGCCAGCCAGCTGGCAATCGCGCCCAAACCCTGCCCCAGGCGCTTGAGATCGGTATGACCAATCTCCTCGGTCAAGCCAGCCGTTGTCTTGGCATGTTCGGCAAACCCGTTCAGCCCGCCCGGGCTACCTGAGCAGACCTTGTTCCAAAATTCCTCGGTGCTGGCCAACACCTCGCGCAAACGGCGCAAGACGGCATCCTGCGGCTGCACGACGGCGACCTGCGCTGCGCCAGGCACCATCGCCGGCAAGCCGAAAGTTGCCTGCACCTGCGACAGCAACTGACTCCGCCCCTCGGGCACCTGGGCAACGTGATAGAGCGCCTCGCGCATCAGGCGTTCGGCCAGACTGCTGGAACCTTCCAGCAAGCGGCGAATCTGCAGGTCGATACGGGCGCTCACCTGGCGTACCGCACCATCGCTACTGACCTGCGGATCGCCCAAGGCCTCAACAAAAGCTTGCGCCGTCCACCAGAACGAGCGGGCTGCCGGGGTTTCCTGGGTAGCCTCGATCGCGGCCAGCGCCTCCAGCATCAGCAGGCGTCCAGCCTCCGCTTCTTCCGGCTTTTTCAGCCAGCACAGCAAGCCTTTTTGGTAGCGGGCCCGTTCCTTCTTCAAGACCTGACGCAAGGCTTCGGGGGGCATCACCTCGCCAGCGGGTGGACGCTTCGGCGGACGCAGGGAAAGATCGGGGAAAAACAGATCGCTGGCCTGGGCAGTGGCGATGCCACGTACTGCAGCCAGCTCCTGATAGACCGGCAGCAGGCGCAAAGGCTGGTTGGCCTCGCCGGCCATCAGCTCATCGAGGTAAAGACGAATGCCGGAAAGGGCCTGACGCAATGCCGCCATGGCCCGCTCATCAGCCGTCAGGCGAGCCTCTTCAAGCGCCACCAGCAGCGCTTCCAGCGATTCCGTGACCAGGGTGACCCCGTCCAGCCCGACAATCGACAGAGCACCATGTACCTGGTGCACATGCGTGCGGCAGAACTTGAGCTGTGTGACATCGGCACTCGCGGCATAGAGGCCGAGCGCCTCTTCAGCCCGTTCGAGCGCCAGATCGATCTCGCCCTTGACCCAGGTCAGTGGGCCCAAATCAAATTCAGTTGCCGCGTTCATAGTCTCTCGCGATCGAAGTCGGTCAATCCACCTTGAAGCCGGCGACCGAACCCTTCAGTTCGGAAGCCAGCGCGGTCAGTTCGTCTACCGCCTCGGCTGTACGCTGCGTCCCGGCCGTGGTCTGCTCGGTCACCCGCAGAATGTCCTGCATCAGCGTCGCGACCTGCGTCGCCGAGTTGGCCTGCGTTTGCGTCGAGGTCGAAATATCCTGAATCAGTTCGGCCAGATCGCGCGACACCTGGCCAATTTCGGTCAGTGCCTGCCCCGCCGCATCGGACAGCTTGGCCCCTTCAACCACCCCTTGTGTTGATTGTTCCATAGCCGAAACAGCATCCTGGGTATCGGTCTGAATCGTCTTCACAATCGCTGCAATCTGTTTCGTCGCCTCGGCCGAACGTTCGGCCAGACGCTGCACTTCTTCAGCAACCACGGTAAAACCGCGCCCGGCATCACCCGCCGAGGCGGCCTGAATCGCCGCGTTAAGGGCCAGCACGTTGGTCTGTTCGGTAATGTCGGAAATCAGTTCGACGATTTCACCAATTTCCTGCGAGCTTTCGCCGAGGCGCTTGATGCGCTTCGAGGTTTCCTGAATCTGGTTGCGAATTTCGTTCATGCCCTTGATCGAGTCATGTACAGCCTGCGTCCCTTTTTCGGCGGCCATCAGCGACTGCCGGGCAACCTGGGCGGACTGCGTGGCGTTGCCGGAAACCTGGCTCATCGAACGGGCCATTTCCAGGGCCGACTGACCGACTTCCTGAATTTCCGCCGACTGACGTCCGGCGGCATCGAGCAGTTCGGCCGAGGTCAGGCGGGCGATTTCGGTCGCGGCCGTCACCCGGTTGGCCGCGTCGTTGATCCGGCCGACCAGCACGCGCAGTTCTTCAATCGTGTAATTGATCGAGTCGGCGATGGCGCCGGTGATGTTTTCGCTCACTGTCGCCGTGACCGTCAGGTCGCCATCGGCGAGGTCGCCCAGTTCGTTCATCAGGCGCAAAATGGCGTCCTGATTCTCGCGATTGGTCTGTTCGGAAGCCTGACGCTGATGTTCGGCATCGAGGGCGCGGCGACCGGTATCGTCAAGATAGATCTTGGCCAGCATTGCCAGTGCCGCCAGCGCCAGGATGGTCAGCACAATCAGCAAAATGATGTACAGACCACGCTCGCTGAGGGTTTCCTGATAACCGGCAGCCAGGTCGTCGGTGGCCTTCAGCAACTCCTCGCTTTCGCGGAAAATCCGTGAACCGGCCTGTTTCGACAGGACCAGCGGCTGCATGTTGCCAAGAATGCTGCCAATGGCCGCCTGATACTGCCGGAAGGCGGCATCGAGTTCATTCAGTTTTTCACGGGTTTCCGGATCGTTATTGCCGGACAAGCGCAGCGTGTCGCTCCCCTTGGTCAGGCCGGCCAGAATGTCACGGAAGGCGTTGGTATCCTTGCCTAGCAGGAAGGCGACTTCCGGATTGATTTCGTCACCAACCAGCAGCGCGGAAGCGTTCTTGGCAATCCGCTGGGTCAACATCACCAACTGGTTGGCCGAAGCAATTTCCCGGGCCGCGCTGCCGGCCTGCAGCTTCAGTGCGGCAACCTGCTCGGTCAGCTCGAGCATCACGGCATTCTTGTTGTCGATCGTCGCCACGCTCTTGCCGAGCTCGACCAGGCTCTTCTCCTGGCCGATCACGGTTGCCGCATCCTTTTCGGTGGCCATCCAGCGCTCGGTCAAGGCCGTCAGTTGCGGCCGGACATCATCGGGCGACGAAGGCACATTGACGCCGCTGATTTCACCACCGACTGAAAGGCGCTCGAGCAATTGCGCAAACGTATCGCGCGACTCCTTCAATTGACTGAAAGCAACCGGATTACCCTGCAGCGCCAGCGATGAGGCTTTGGCCAGGCGTTGCGACAGCATGCGCATTTCCCCGGACGCCGCGATATAGGCGGTACCGTAGGTTGACTCGCGGTTATCGTGGAAAACCAGGCCGGCAATCAACAGCAGCAAGAAGACAAAAATACCACCCAGCACCTTCATCTGCTGGATGACCGGCTGCTTGGCAAGAAACTCCGGCAACAGGGATTTCATCGCCGACCCCGCCCCCTCGAGCGACATCGCTGTCGACACGGTCATCTGGTCGGCTGCCTCGTCTTTTGCACCGGCACCCAACTTGGGCAGTTTGAAACTGAAAGCCATGGAATTCCTCCGCTCTGGGGTGGGGTACAGTGCCCCGGAATCAAACCCCGATATTCATGAAATCTTGATCGGCCAGCAGATCGCGAACCGAGAGTTTGTGCCAGATCTTGCCCTGATGATCGGCATAGCGCATGGCCGCCCACTCGGGGGCTGCCGGGTCAGGCGTTTCAGCCGTGAAATCTTCCGGATTCTTCAGCCCGAGCATCCGCGAAACCAGGAGTGCGGCATTCGAACCGTGTTTGACGCCAACCAGCAACAGACGGGCGTTTGCATTGTGCGGCGTCGGCACGCCACCGCGAAAAACCGAAAAATCGGTCACCGCGAACAAGTTGCCGCGAATATTGGCAATCCCGGCGAACCACGGCCGGGTCAGCGGCACGCCGGCCACAGTCGGGGCCTGAACGATCTCCCCGCTATCGGAGAGATCAACCAGCCAGGCCTCGTCGCCAGCCTGAATGCCCAGCCAGGAAGCGCCACCCTTGCCCTGCGCCGCGGTGGTCAAACGGTCAGCCAGATAGGCCTGAAAATCGCGAAGACTGGTTTTCTTAGCCATTTAGCTCAGGGCAGCGCGGCAACTCGTTGCAGAAGTTCCTCAGGGTTGAGCGGCTTGACCAGATAATCGACTGCACCTTGACGCAAACCCCAGATCTTGTCGGTTTCCTGCCCCTTGGAAGTGCAGACGATGACCGGGATATTCTTGGTTTCCTCGTCGCGAGTCAGCGTCCGGGTTGCCTGATAGCCATTCAGACCTGGCATCACGACATCCATCAGGATCAGGTCGGGCTTATTGGCCTTGGCCTTGGCAATGCCCTCTTCGCCGTTTTCGGCGGTAATCACCTGATAACCGGCCTTGGTCAGCAAATCAACGGTAAAAAAGCGCTCGGTGGGCGAATCGTCGACAACGAGAATATTCTTGACGGGCATTTTTGCTCCCTGAACTACGTATTGGTTTCTGTTTCCGCCGGCAATGCAAAGGTGGCGACCGTTTGCAGCAGGCTGTCTTTGGTGAAGGGCTTGGTCAGGTACTGATCAGAACCGACCATGCGGCCACGGGCGCGATCAAACAGGCCATCCTTCGAGGAAAGCATGATGACCGGCGTGGCTTTGAAACGGGGATTTTTCTTGATCAGCGAACAGGTTTGATAGCCGTCGAGTCGCGGCATCATGATGTCGCAGAAGATCACGTTGGGCTGGTGATCGGCGATTTTGGCCAGCGCATCGAAACCGTCCTCGGCGAGAACAACCTGACACCCGGCCTGGACGAGAAAAATCTCGGCGCTACGCCGTATCGTGTTGCTGTCGTCAATGACCATAACCCTGACGCCACGCAGTCTGGATAAATCAGCCAATTCCTTGTCCCCTGGCCCCTTGCAGGGCGCTTTCGATATCGCTGCATCATACTACGGATGTAGTAATTCGCCAGCATTCTGAAAACGGTGTTACAGCCTTCAGATGGCGACGTCGGCAGCCACCGGATTCGGATAAAATCGCGGCCATCTTACCCAATCCCCTTCGCACCTGCCAAGGGCGCGAGCTTTCATGACCCAAACCCCGACGACGCCCCCCAGCCCACCGCTGGTTCTTGTTTTTGCCGCCAGCGATCCATCCTGCGGTGCCGGTGTTCAGGCCGACATTCTGACCCTGGCCAGCCTGGGCTGCCATCCGCTGACCGCGCTGACCGCCCTGACCGTGCAAGACACCGTCGGCGTCCAAAGCGTACACCCGGTCGCCGCTGAACTTCTCGAACAGCAAGCACGCACCGTCCTCGAGGACATGCCGGTCGCCGCCTTCAAGATTGGCGTGCTGGGCAGCGTCGAAAATGTGGTCACCGTGGCCGAGATTCTTTCCGACTACCCGGAAATCCCGCTGATCTTCGACCCGGTCCTGGCCTCCGGCCGGGGCGACGAGTTCTCGGGCGAGGAAATCATTTCGGCGATGCGCGAATTGCTGCTGCCGCAAACGACGCTGCTCACCCCCAACGCACCGGAAGCACGGCGCCTGGCCGAGAGCGACGACGATGAAAGCGAGCCGAGCATCGACGTCTGCGCCCAGCGCCTGATCGAGATGGGGGCCCAGTACGTACTGATTACCGGCACCCACGAAAGCACGCCACAGGTCGTCAATACGCTGTACGGCCCACAAGGCGTCATCCGCCGCGACAGCTGGGAGCGCCTGCCGGGTAGCTATCACGGCTCCGGCTGCACACTGGCCTCGGCGATCACCGGCTGTATTGCCGGCGGCGCCAGTATCGAGGACGCCGTGCGCGACGCCCAGGACTACACCTGGCAGACCCTGAAAAACGGCTTCCATGCCGGCATGGGACAACTGATTCCGGATCGTTTCTTCTGGGCGCGTGGCGAGGAAGAGACAGAAACGCCGGCAGAAACGGCCAGCAAGGATACCGATGGCAAATAAGCTGCGTGGCCTCTACGCCATCACGCCGGAATGCGCTGACGGCCGGCACCTGCTTGCCCAGGTCGAAGCGGCATTGGCCGGCGGTTGCCGCCTGCTGCAATACCGCGACAAGCTGAGCGAGATGCCGGAACGCGTCGCCCGCGCCAGCGCCTTGCGCCAGTTGACCAGGCGCTTTGGCGCCCGCCTGCTGATCAATGACGACCTCGCCCTGGCCATGCTGATCGGCGCCGATGGCGTGCATCTTGGCCAGGAGGACGGCAACCTCGTCGCCGCCCGCGCCATTCTCGGCCCGAGCCGGCTACTTGGCGCCTCGTGCTATGCCGATTTCGCGTGCGCCCGGCAAGCGGTGGCTGCCGGCGCCGATTACGTCGCCTTTGGTGCCGCGTATCCGTCACCGACCAAGCCGCACGCCCCGCTTGCTGCGGTCGACCTGTTCCAACAGGCAAAAACCGCCCTCACTGCCAGCAGTTGCGCCATCGGTGGCATCACGCTCGACAATGCCGCCCCGCTGATCACCGCCGGCGCCGACCTGCTGGCAGTCATCACCGACCTGTTCAACGCGCCGGACATCGCCGTCCGTGCCGCTGCCTACCAACATCTCTTCGAGGAAGCCCAGTCATGACCTCACGCAACCAGCAACTGTTCGAACGCGCCCAGCGCCACATTCCCGGCGGCGTCAATTCACCGGTCCGCGCCTTCCGCTCGGTCGGCGGCACGCCGCTCTTTTTCCAGAAAGGCGTCGGCGCCAAGGTGCAGGATGCGGACGGCAAGTGGTACGTCGACTACGTCGGTTCCTGGGGCCCGATGATCCTTGGCCACGCCCACCCCGACGTCATCGCCGCCGTCCAGGCCGCCGTCGTTGACGGCCTCTCTTTCGGCGCGCCGACCGAGAAGGAAGTCGAGATCGCCGACTTGCTCTGTGAACTGGTGCCGTCGATGGAAATGGTCCGCCTCGTTTCCTCCGGCACCGAGGCGACGATGAGCGCCATCCGCCTGGCTCGCGGCTACACCGGCCGCGACGTACTGATCAAGTTCGAAGGCTGCTACCACGGCCACTCCGACAGCCTGCTGGTGAAGGCCGGCTCGGGCGCGCTGACCTTCGGCAACCCCTCCTCGGGCGGCGTGCCTGCCGACCTGGCCCAGCACACCATGGTCCTCGCCTACAACGACCCGCAGCAACTGGCTGACGCTTTTGCCGAGCATGGCGACAAGATCGCCGCCGTCATCGTCGAACCGGTGGTCGGCAACATGAACTTGATCGCGCCGACGCCCGAATTCCTCAAAGCGATGCGCGAACTGACCGCCAAGCATGGCGCCGTACTGATTTTTGACGAAGTGATGACCGGCTTCCGCGTCGGCCTGAAGAGCGCCCAGGGCCTCTACGGCATCACCCCGGACCTATCGACGTTCGGCAAGGTGGTCGGCGGCGGCATGCCGCTCGGCGCCTTCGGCGGCAAGCGTGAAATCATGGAACAGATCGCCCCGCTCGGCCCGGTCTATCAGGCCGGCACGCTGTCCGGCAACCCGATCGCCACCGCGGCCGGCCTCGCCACCCTGAAACTGATTCAGGAAAATGGCTTCTACGAAGCGTTGACCGCCAAGACCAAGGCGCTGTGCGACGGCCTGGTCGGCGCCGCGAAAAAACACGGCATCGCCTTCGCCGCCCAGAACGTCGGCGGCATGTTCGGCCTTTATTTCGCCGAACGCTGCCCCAGCACCTACGACGCAGTACTGGCCTGCGACAAGGAAGCCTTCAACCGCTTCTTCCATGCCATGCTCGATGCCGGCCACTACTTCGCCCCCTCGGCCTTCGAAGCCGGCTTCGTCTCGGCCGCCCACAGCGAGGCCGACATCGCCGCCACCATCGGCGCGGCAGATGCCTGGTTCGCCAGTCAGAAATGAGTGCCGCCTCGGCCTGGCTGATCCTCTTCGTGGCCGGTCTGTGCGAGATCGGCTGGGCGGTCGGTCTGAAATACACCGAAGGTTTCAGCCGGTTGTGGCCTTCGGTGGGCACGCTGCTGGCCATGGTCGCCAGCGTACTGCTGCTCGGCTGGTCGCTGAAAGTGCTGCCGCTGGGCACCGCTTACGCCGTATGGACCGGCATCGGCGCCGTCGGTACGGCCATTCTCGGCATGCTGCTGTTCGGTGAATCGCGCGAAGTGGCGCGCCTGATCAGTATCGGGCTGATTGTTGCCGGCATCGTCGGCCTCAAGCTGCTCGGCAAGGAATAAAAAAAGGCGACTCACGAGTCGCCTTTTTTGGAAGCCTGACGAACTCAGGCAATCTTGCGGCGGCGGGATGCCGCCAGGCCGAACAGACCAAGGCCGACCAGCGCCAGCGTTTCCGGCTCGGACACACCATTGCTCACCGACCCTTGTGCAACGGTCGCGTAGCGCAGCGTGCCGCCAGCCACCAGATATTCGCCAAAGCCGTCGCCATAGAAGGTCACGCTGGTAAACGTGCTGGTATCGTCGATTGCGGCCACGAAATTGGTGTAGACGTAATCTACAAAACCATCGCCATCGTAATCCTTGTTGCCCGGATTGGTCAGCGCGCTGGTGGCATTGGCCACCAGACGGGTAGCACCACCGTCAAAGGAAATGAAAAGATTGGAGCCAGTCGGCGCCCCCGTATCGGCGTGCGTCACGCTGGTGCAGCAGGTTGCCCAATCGCCGATTTGCAGACCAAAGGCGTTTACCGGATTGGCGAAGGTGAAGGTCAGACCTGAACCGGCAGCGGGGCTGGTCGGATTGATCCCGATGGCCTGGCCACCCAGCGCATAGCTCGCACCTGAGGCGCGGTAGCTGTTGTAATCGTTGTCGATCGAGCGAAATGCCCCGTTGGTCGATGAAATCGTCAAGCCGGGCAGCGACCAGCTACTGCCACTCGACAGACCGGACAGCGACAACGTGGTCACGGTGCCACCGACGCCGGCAATGGTGGCATCAAAGGAAGCCTGACCACTGACAATGTCGTTGTTATAGATAACCGGGGCAGCAGTTGCCCCCAGGGAAAAGAAAGCCGACAGCGCGGCAACCAACAGTTTTTGCTTCATTAGAACCCCCTTGATGAACGGTTCGCCTAACGAGCAAATTCGATGCCAGTAAAAATTTACCTAAACAAACAATACGTTAAAAGAGGTAAAGGTACCTGAAACCCGGTAGTGTAAATTTTTCCGACAGTCCGTTCGGCCGCTGTCGGAAAATTGCAGCTACATCAGGAACAGCGTCGCCAACCCCAAGAAGATGAAGAAACCACCGGAGTCGGTCAGGGCGGTGATCATCACCGAGCCGCCAATTGCCGGGTCGGCGCCGAATTTCTGGCGCAACAGCGGGATGCCGACCCCGGCCGAGGCGGCCAGCAACAGGTTGAGGGTCATCGCCGAGGTCATCACGATGCCCAGCTTGAAACTACCGTAGAGCCACCAGGCGGCAAGACCGAGCAGGCCGCCCCAGATCAGGCCGTTGATGGTCGCCACGCCCAG
>Ga0316604_10003280_pt1 | contig 11501 bp, 8 predicted proteins | sample OWC_soil_day20_C_FD_207650 | JGI IMG/M metagenome (GOLD analysis project Ga0316604, IMG submission 207650) | Wetland soil microbial communities from Old Woman Creek delta, Ohio, United States - OWC_soil_day20_CT | ecosystem: Environmental > Terrestrial > Soil > Wetlands | place: USA: Ohio... | reverse complement strand
GCCGCGGATCTCACGAATACGCCGTTTAAGGCACTACCCCCGCTTGCGGTCGAGCGTCGCGCCGAGGACCCGGTCGGGCGGCTGCGCCACTTCGCAGAGGCTTACGACGGCCGCATCCTGATCATCGCGGATTCGGCCGGCCGCCGCGAGACGATCGGCCAGATGCTCGCCGAATACGGTGTTCCGTTCGGCGACAGCACGGACTTCGCCGCCTTCGTGCAGAGCCCGGCACGGCTGGCGCTCGGGGTTGCGCCGCTGCACGAGGGATTCGCGCTTCGCGAGCCGCAGATCGCGGTCATCACGGAGACCGAGCTCTACGCCGCCAGCCCGCGGCGGCTGCGCGGCAAGCAGCGAGAGCGCGCCTCGAACGTCGAGGCGATGATCCGCGACCTCGCCGAACTGCGCATCGGCGATCCGGTGGTGCATGTCGAGCACGGCATCGGACGTTACCTCGGCATGCAATCGATGGACATGGGCAGCGGGCCGACCGAGTTCCTGCAGCTCGAATACGCCAGCGAGGCGACGCTGTATGTGCCGGTGGCGCAACTGCACCTGATCGGCCGCTACAGCGGTGCCGACCCGGCCGCCGCGCCGCTGCACCAACTTGGCAGCGGCGACTGGGACAAGGCGCGTCGCAAGGCCGCCAAGCAAGTGCGCGATACCGCTGCCGAGCTGCTCAACCTGTACGCGCTGCGGGCCGCACGCAAGGGTCACGCCTTCGAGTTCAGGCAGCACGACTACGAGGCGTTCGCCGAAGGCTTTGGCTTCGAGGAGACCCCGGATCAGCAGGCAGCGATTGACGCCGTGCTGAAGGACATGGGCGCCGGCTTCCCGATGGACCGTCTGGTGTGCGGCGATGTCGGCTTCGGCAAGACCGAGGTGGCGCTGCGTGCCGCCTTCGCGGCGGTGGCCGGCGGCAAACAGGTCGCGGTGCTGTGCCCCACGACGCTGCTGGCCGAACAGCACTGCCAGACGTTCCGCGACCGCTTTTCGCAGTGGCCGATCAACATCGTCGAGCTGTCGCGCTTCCGCTCGACCAAGGAAGTGTCCGACGCCATCGCCGGCATGAATGCCGGCACGGTCGACATCGTGATCGGCACCCACAAGCTGCTCAGCGAGGATGTCCGTTTCGAACGCCTCGGCCTGGTGATCATCGACGAGGAGCACCGCTTCGGCGTGCGGCAGAAAGAACGGCTGAAGGCGCTGCGCGCCGAGGTCGATGTGCTGACACTGACCGCGACGCCGATCCCGCGCACGCTGGCGCTCTCGCTCGAAGGGATTCGCGACTTTTCGGTCATCGCCACCGCGCCGCAGCGGCGCCTGGCAATCAAGACCTTCGTGCGCAAGGAGTCTGCCAGCCTGATGCGCGAAGCCGTGCTGCGCGAATTGAAGCGCGGCGGCCAGGTCTACTTCCTCCACAACGAGGTCGAGACGATCGGGAACCGCCGGGCCCGGCTCGCCGAGCTGCTGCCGGAAGCACGCATCGAGATCGCGCACGGCCAGATGCACGAACGCGACCTGGAGCGCGTGATGCGCGACTTCTACCAGCAGCGCTTCAACGTGCTGCTGTGCTCGACGATCATCGAGACCGGCATCGACGTTCCCACCGCCAACACCATCATCATCCATCGCGCCGACAAGTTCGGCCTCGCCCAGCTGCACCAGCTGCGTGGGCGTGTCGGCCGCTCGCACCACCAGGCCTATGCGTACCTGATGGTTCCCGACGAAGGCGGGCTGACCAAGAACGCCGAGAAGCGACTCGAAGCGATCCAGAACCTCGAAGAACTCGGCAGCGGCTTCTACCTTGCGATGCATGATCTCGAAATCCGCGGCGCCGGCGAAGTGCTGGGCGAGAACCAGAGCGGCAACATGCAGGAGGTCGGCTTCGATCTCTATACGCAGATGCTGAATGCCGCGGTCCGCGCGCTGCGCTCGGGGCGCGAGCCCGACCTGCTGGCACCGCTCGCCGCGGTGACCGAAATCAACCTGCACGTGCCCGCCCTGCTGCCGCCCGACTACGTCAATGACGTGCATCAGCGGCTGTCGCTCTACAAGAAGCTGGCCAGTTGCGACGACGAGGACGCGCTGATCGGCCTGCAGGAAGAACTGGTCGACCGCTACGGCAAGCTGCCGGAGCCGGCCCGCGCACTGATCGAGACGCACCGCCTGCGGCTGGTCGCGGAGCGGCTCGGCGTGAAGAAGATCGATGCGTCGGGCGAGGCCATCGTGGTCCAGTTCGTTCCCAATCCGCCGGTCGATACGGCGCGCCTGATTGCGCTGATGCAGCGCTCGAAGACGATGCGGCTCGCCGGGCCCGAGCGCCTGCGCATCGACGAGAAACTGCCGCAACTGGAGGCGCGCCTGCAGCGGCTGCGCGAGATATTCAAGGCGCTGGCCTGAGCCGCCTCAAGGCACCGATGGTTGGCTCTCTTACACTGCAATTCCGATGAAAGACCTCGTGATCCAGGGGCCGTCGCTGTCGGCCGAGGCGCTCGACACGTTCAAGGTCGTCTGCGCTCCGGAACGCATCACCGTCGATGGCCCGGCGGCGCGTTGCATCCGCGTTGCCGACGATCTCGAGACGCGCAAGGCCGTCCGCGGCCTGGGGGACTACTGGAAGCTCGACTGCGCCTTCGTCGACCCGGCCTGGAAGCTCGCCGACTACCGCCTGCTGGCGCTTGACATGGACTCGACCCTGATCACGATCGAGAGCCTCGATGAAGTCGCGGCCTACGCGGGCAAGGGCGACGAAGTCGCGGCAATCACCGAGGCCGCGATGCGCGGCGAGATCGCCGATTACAGGGAAAGCCTGCAGCGGCGCGTCTCGATGCTCGCCGGCGTCGACGCGGGGCTCCTGCAGCGCGTCTACGAAGAGAAACTCGCGCTCAGCGATGGCGCCGAACGCCTGGTCGCCGACTGCCGCGCCGCCGGCCTGCGCACGCTGCTGGTCACCGGTGGCTTCGCCTTCTTCACCGATCGAATGAAGCAGCGACTCGGCTTCGATGCAACGCGATCCAACGAACTCGAGGTCGTCGACGGCCGCCTGACAGGAAAGGTCACCGGGCCGCGGGGCGGTGAAATCATCGACGCCGAGGGCAAGGCGCAGGCGGTGCGTGACCAGTGCGCGGAGCTGGCGTGCGCTACGGATCGCGCAATTGTCATCGGCGATGGCGCCAATGACCTGAAGATGATGGCACTCGCGGGAATTTCGGTCGCCTGGCGCGCGAAGCCGGTCGTTCGCGAGAGGGCCACCTTTGCGCTGAGCCACGCGCCGCTTGATGGCGTGCTTGCCTGGTTCAGCGACACGCCCTCGGCGTCACGCTAGCGGGCAGGCACCGGTGAGCCGCAGTCACCTCACGCGCTTTGCCTGGCTGTCCATCGCGGCGGCTCTCGCGACGATCGCCATAAAGGCAGGCGCGTGGTGGCTGACTGGCTCGGTCGGGCTGCTTTCGGACGCACTCGAATCGATCGTCAACCTGGTCGCTGCGGCGATGACGCTGTGGATGCTGGCGCTGTCTGCGCGGCCCCCCACCGAAGAGCATGCCTACGGTTACTCGAAGGCCGAGTACTTCTCGAGCGGACTCGAGGGCGCGCTGATCTTCGCGGCAGCCCTCGCGATCGCCTGGACGGCGATCGATCGCCTGCTCCACCCCCAGCCGCTCGAACGCGTTGGCCTCGGCCTCGGACTCTCGCTCGGCGCCACAGCGATCAATTTCGTCGTGGGGCGCGTCCTGATGAAGGCCGCCCACCGCTACCAGTCCATCGCCCTCGAAGCCGACGCCCATCACCTGATGACGGACGTCTGGACCTCGGTCGGCGTCGTGGTGGCCGTCGGCGCCGTTGCGCTGACCCAGTGGAACTGGCTGGACCCGGTCATCGCGCTGGCGGTCGCCGCGAATATCGTCTTCACCGGCTTCTCGCTGGTGCGCCGCTCGGCACTTGGGCTGCTCGATCGCTCACTGCCGGGCGAGCAACGGACAGCGATCGAGTCGCTGTTGCAGAAGCACCGCGCCGACGGCATCGACTTCCATGCGCTGCGAACCCGGGCCGCAGCCGGACGTTCGTTCGTGTCGGTCCACCTGCTGGTTCCGGGGGCGTGGACCGTTCAGCGCGCGCACGAACTCGCGGAGGAAGTCGAGCGCGAAATTGCGGCGGCCGTGCCGGGCGCGTCGGTGTTCACCCACACGGAGCCGCGCGAGGACCCGTCGTCCTACGAGGACATCGCGCTGGACCGCGCCCACACCAGCGCCTAAGCGTCGACAAACCGCCTGGCGACCCGGTCAGCCGGGGCTGCGCGCTTTCTGCTTCTGGTCAATCCAGATCCGTTCGTTGCCGGTGTCGACGTGGACAAAGCCGCGGCCGACGTAAAACCCGGTGCCGCCGCGCCCCAGCACGCTCGACATGCCCGCGAGCTTGACGTTCGAGATTCCGGGCACCGAGATGTCCGCCGCTTGGCCCACGACGTGCCGCGAGTTCAGCGCGGCACCCTCGGTCTTGTTGTTGGTCCGGCGGGTGCGATAGCCCGAGTGAATCTCGATCGGCGCATCAGCGCCCGTGTGCCGCAGCCAGGCCTGGATGCCTGCCAGCATGTCCAGCAGTGAACGGTCCATCGCGAACACCCGATCGGCCTGAAGGTCGCGCAGGATCCAGCAGAGGTGCAGGTACTCGTCCTGGTTACGGCCGCCCGTGGCGGTCCAGTAGGTCGCCCGCAGTTCTTCCTTGCCACGGCGCAGCCACAGCGTGCGCTTGTCCTTCAGCAATTCCAGCAGTCGCGGATCGACGGATCGCGGCGCCGGCGCACCCAGCGCGCGACTGATCGGCAGGGCGCCACAGAGACCGCAGGCCGCGGCGAGCAGTACCCGGCGGCGCTGCGGATCGAGTTGCTGACAGTCACCTGCGCCTTTGTCCATCAACCTGCTGCTGCTCCCTGCGTCAGATGCGCTCGAACACGGCCGCAATCCCCTGCCCGCCACCGATGCACATCGTCACCAGCGCGTAGCGACCCCCGACGCGCTGCAGCTCGTACAGCGCCTTGATCGTGATGATCGCGCCGGTGGCACCGATCGGGTGTCCCAGCGAGATGCCGCTGCCGTTCGGGTTGACCTTCTCCGGCGGAAACCCGAGGTCCTTGGCCACCGCGCACGCCTGCGCCGCGAACGCCTCGTTGGCCTCGATGACGTCGAGATCAGCAACCTTGAGGCCTGCCCGCTCGAGCGCCTTGCGGGTCGACGGCACAGGGCCGATGCCCATGATTTTCGGGTCAACGCCGGCGTGGCCGTAGCTGACCAGTCGCGCAAGCGGCTTGAGACCGCGCTTCTCGGCCACGCCCCGCTCCATCAGCACGACCGCCCCGGCGCCGTCGTTGATGCCGGAGGCGTTGCCCGCCGTCACTGTGCCATTTTCCTTGGCGAACACCGGCTTCAGCTTGGTCATGTCCTCCATCGTCGTGCCTTCGCGGAAGTGCTCGTCGGTGTCGAACACCGTCGGGCCCTTCTTGCCCTTGATCTCGATCGGCACGATCTGGCTCTTGAAGTGGCCGGCTTTGGTCGCCGCCGCAGCACGCCGATGGCTCTCGACTGCGAGCGCGTCCTGCTCCTGGCGCGTGATGCCCCACTGCTTCGCGACGTTCTCCGCCGTCACGCCCATGTGGATCACGTCGAACGGGTCATGCAGCGCACCGACCATCATGTCGATCGCCTTGAAGTCGCCCATGCGCTGGCCGAAGCGCGCGGTCGGCATGATGTACGGGCCGCGCGACATGTTTTCGGCGCCGCCGCCGATTGCGATATCGGCATCCCCCAGCAGAATGCTTTGCGAAGCCGAGATGATCGCCTGCAGGCCGCTGCCGCACAGACGGTTCAGCGTCAGGCACGGCGTGTCCTGGCCCACCCCGCCGTTCACTGCAGCGACGCGCGACAGGTACATGTCCTTGGGCTCGGTGTTGACCACATGGCCGAAGACCACGTGACCAACTTCGCCGCCCTGCACATTGGCGCGCTTCAACGCCTCGGCCACGACGATGGCACCGAGCTGCGTCGGAGGAATGTCCTTCAGGCTGCCGCCAAACGTTCCGATGGCGGTGCGGGCTCCACTGACGACGACGACTTCACGCATTCGGCTCTCTCCCAGGTTGGCAGGCGGCGCGGTGGGCGACGTCCGCAGGCACTCGAACAGCCGTGGATTCTTGCACGAGCCTCCGGCTTCGGCTTGACCTGGATCGGACCCGCATCCCGCGGACGCGTTTGGGGCCCGGACTGCTGAGGGCTCAGCCGGCCTTGGCGGGCTGAGCCAGCGCTTCCGCCAAAAGCCCCGGCAGCTGGTCCTCGCGAAGTGCCGAGCCGGCAGCGACCTGCGTGGCCATCTCGTCGGGTGGCATTGAACGCTCGAGCGCCGTGCGCATTTCGGTGATCAGGCGTTGCTCGTTCGGCTGCACCGGCCATACGGGCTTCTTCGCCTCCGCCTCGACCGCGCCGAGCAGCAGGGCTGCCGCGTCGGTCTGTCCGCGCCGCCAGAACAGGTAGGCCCACTCCTCGAGGTAGTAAGTGCGGGACCGCTGCATGACTGGCAGGCCTTCGCGCGCCGCCTCCGACGCTTCCTCAATCCGGCCCATTTCGCTCAGGATGCCGATCAGGTTGGCGTACAGCACATCGGTATCCGCCAGCGTCGACGGCCGCCGTCGCAGGTCCTCCGCCAGCCGGCGCGCCTCGTGCGCCGCTTCGTTCAGCGGTCCCACCTGCCACAACAGGTCGACGAGGTTGTCGCGGGCGATCACCTCGAGGCGCCAGTCGCAGGTCCCCGCACTGAGGCGCACTTCCTCGCGCTGGATCGCCAACGCCTCGCCCAACTGGCCGGCGCGCCGCAGCAGTGCGCTCTCGCGCCGCAGCAGGTGAATGTGGAACTCGGCGGGCCAGTCGGGGCGGATCAGGCTCCGCGCTTCTGCGAATGCCGCCCGCGCCGCGGCTGCGTTACCCCCCGACAGCTGATAGGTCATGAGCCGGATCAGACTGGAAAACACGCGACGCGGCTTGCCCAATGCCTGGTACAGCGAGCGCGCGCGTTCCGCCGCTTCGAGCTTCAACCGGTGAGCAACTTTGGTCGCCATGTTGCCGGCGGCGAGCGCCCGCCAATAGCGCGCTGCGACATCTTCGTCGACCGCACCGCGCTCGACCGCATCGACGTGCGGCAGCAGCCAGTCGGCACATTCCTCCGCGTAGTCGATCAGAGAACCCGCATGCGCCGCCAGCGCGATCGCGACCTGCGGATCACCGGCGTCGGATGTCGCCCAGGCGTAGGCGGCGCGCAGGTTGTCGAGCTCGGGAACGACCCGGGCAGCGTACTGGTCGGTTCGCAGTTCGCCGTCCATGTTGATGTCGTCGACCCGCCGCAGGAAATTCACCATGCCCACGGCGTGCCGACACAGCGCATCGGCGGTCTCGCCCTCCGCGAGCTGCTCAAGCGCAAACGCACGAGCCGACTCGAGCAGCCGGTAGCGCGGGGGCTCGCCGGCGTCGGCCACAACCAGCGACTTGTCGACCAGCGCACTCATCAGATCGAGCACGGCCCATTCGTCCAGTTGCGCGTCGCCGGCCACCGCCTGCGCCAGTTCCATCGTGAAGCCGCCCGCGAACACGCCAAGGCGACGGAAGACGATGCGCTCCGCCTCGTTGAGCAGCCCGTAGCTCCATTCGAGTGCCGCACGCAGCGTCTGATGCCGCCGCAGCGTGGCGCGTGCGCCGCCCGTCAACAGCTTGAAGCGCGCGTCGAGCTTGTCGCGAACCGCGCGCAGCCCCAGCGTGCCGACCCGCGCGGCCGCGAGTTCGATCGCCAGCGGCAGCCCGTCGAGCCGCCGACAGATGTCAATTGCGAGGGGTGCGGTGTCCTTCGTCAGCACAAAACGCGGGTCCACGGCCCGCACGCGCGCCTCGAACAACGCGACGGCGCCGAAGTCGTGCGCATGTTCGGCCGCGCTGTCAGCCGGCACGGCCAGCGGCAGAAGCCGGAACTGCTGCTCATCGGACACGCGCAGCGGCTCCTGGCTGGTCGTCAGCAGGGTCACGTTGGGAGCCTTCCGCAGGACGGCCGCCACCAGCTGCGAAACGGCGTCGAGCAGGTGTTCGCAGTTGTCGAGTACGAGCAGCAGCGTACGCGGCACCAGTGCCGCGACCAGCTGTTCCGTCGGCGAGCCCGATCCTTCGAGCTTGATATCGAGCGCGCCGGCCACGGTGCTCGGCAGCAGCGCGGTGTCGGAAAGGCCAGCCAGCTCGACCATCCATGCACCGGGCCGCCGATCGAGCGAGGCGTGCGCGGCGGCCTGCGCCAGGCGGCTCTTGCCGATGCCACCTGCGCCGACCACCGTCACGAGCCGGTGGGCGGCCAGCAAGGCGGACACGGCCTGCAGCTCTTCCGAGCGCCCGAACAGTTCGGGCAGTTCACCGGGCAGGTTCGTTCGAGGCGTCGCTGGCGGCCGCGGCTCCACCCGTGCCGCCACGGTGTCGCCGGAGCTCCGGGCGCCTGGGGGCGGCTGGCCGCTGATCGCTGCGGCGAAGCGGTAGCCGCGGCCGGGAATCGTCGCGATCGCCCGCGGACCGAGCAGCTTGCGCAGGCTGCTGATCTGCACCTGCAGGTTGTTTTCCTCGACCACCAGCCCTGGCCAGACCAGATCGAGCAATTCGCTCTTGGTGACGAGGCGGTCGCGCCGCTCGATCAACGCCACCAGCACGTCGAAGGCGCGCGCGCCGACGCTCGCCGGCGCGCCGTCGACCAGCAGCTGCCGCTCGCGTGGCCGCACTTCGGCTCGGTCAAATCGCAGTGCATCAGACAACGGGGGTTCCTGCGCTTCCGATCTCATTGGTCCCAGTCTGTAGAAACCCTCGCGCCCAGGCAAGCCTCCCGTCCGTTGCCGCTGCGAGGCCAAGCCCGGCGGTCTGCGGTTTCAGAACGTTTAAGGACCGGATTCAGGACGTCAAAGGACTGAAGACGAGCTCCGCGCGCACAGTTCAGCCATCGAGACGCAGCACCGATTCACCCCTGAAGCCGAGTCCGAAGGAGCCCAAAATGAACCGCGAATTCAAGTCGACCCCGAATGCGCTCCGCGCTTCCTTTGCGGTCGCATCACTGCTCATCAGCCTGCTGGTCGTCGGCTCGATGGCCAGCCTGGCGGACCACTACCACGCCGAAACGCTGCTGGCGACTACGCAAAGCGCGGTCGTGGCGCAGCGCTGACGAGAACAGCAACGTTCAGAACCTCGCCGTGAGGCCCAGCATCGCCTCGTACTGCAGGAAGGTTTCGCTGCGCAGCACGACAATGCAGCCGCCGGAGCACATGAAGCCCCCGGAACTGTTGACCAGCGTGAAGAAGCCGCGGCCTTCGGCGCGCAGAGCGACGTTCTTGCCCAGCGGCCAGTAGTAGCCGACGCCGAGGTTGAGCGACGGCTTGGTCTCTGTACCGTACCCGGTGGCGCTCGGCGAGAACTGCGTGGCCCCGAGCCCGCCCACCACGTACCAGCCGCGGTCGATCGGCCCTTCGATGAACGCCGTGCCGCCGACGTGCAGGTAGCGGACCGTCAGATCGAAGGGTGCGGCGCCGCCGCCGGGCGACAGCGTCGTTGTCTGCTGGCTGTAGAACAGCTGCAATTCGCGCGAGGGATCCAGGTCGACGCCAACGGCCGCCGCGAAGGCCGCCGAGCTCTTGATTGAGGCGCTGGTGTTGTCTGTGACGTTGTCGATGCCGTTGCTGCCGATGTAACCGACGTAGAGCGTCACACCGAACTGCGCCGCCGCCGGGCCGGACACGGCGAAGAGGATGACACCCAGCGCAAGCGCCCCTAACTGCGTTCGCACACTCATGCCCAGTGTCTCGCGAACACCGGAGCGACCTCCGGCAACTCGTCGACTCGCTGCATCAACGCTGCGAAGGACGGATGGGCTTCCTTCAGGTAATCACGCATCTTCCACCAGCGCGACAGGTTGGCGAGGTAAACGTCGCAGACATACGGTCGCGCGCCGAGCAGGAAGCCCTGCTCCTGCAGGAACGCCTGCGCAACGATGTCCCAGCCCAGCTTCATGCGTGCGATGGCAGCCCGCTCGACTGCTGCATGCGCCGCCGGCGAACGCGAGGTGGTCCAGCGCGCCGGGTAGTCGGCCACGCCGACTGCGCCATAGACCGTCGCGGCCGCGAACTGCATCCAGCGCAGGCAGGTGGCGCGGTCACGCGTCGACGGCGCCGGGATCCAGTCGCTCGGATGACGCTCCAGCAGCGTCCACAGCACCGCCACGCTTTCGGTGAGGATTTCGCCACCGGGTGTGATCAGCGTCGGCAACTGGCCGAGCGGGTTCACCTGCTTCAGTTCCTCGAAGCAGGGACCGGGCGGATCGCTCCACGGCGTCGCGTCCTTCATTTCGAAATCGAGACCCAGCGCGCCCATCATCACTTCGATGCTGGCCGCGCCCGAGCGCTTCGCGGTGTACAGGACATAGCGTGTCGTCACGCGAGCACTCCGTGCAGGTCATGCGCATCGGCCGATTTGACAGTGACGTCGACAAAATCGCCGACAGCGACCTCGCGGCGGCCGGTCTTCACGTAGACCACCCCGTCGATCTCCGGAGCATCGGCCGCGCTGCGTCCGAGTGCGACCGTCGGCCCGACCTCGTCGAGCAGCACGCGCTGCCGACTGCCGACCTTGCGCTGCAGCCGGCGTGCCGAGATTTCCTCCTGGACCTGCATGAAGCGGGCACGACGCTCTTCGCGCAGGTCGTCCGGCAGCTGGCCTTCCAGCGCATTGGCAGCGGCCCCCTCCACCGGCGAGTAGGCGAAGCAGCCGACTCGATCCAGCTCCGCCTCGCGCAGGAAGTCGAGCAGGTGCGCGAACTCGGCCTCGGTCTCGCCGGGGAACCCGGCGATGAAGGTCGAGCGGATCGTCAGGTCGGGGCAGATCGCCCGCCAGGCGCGGATCCGCTCGATGTTCCTCTCACCCGAGGCTGGGCGCTTCATCGCCTTGAGCACGCGCGGATGCGAATGCTGGAACGGCACGTCAAGGTACGGCAGCACCTTGCCCTCGGCCATCAGCGGGATGACTTCGTCGACATGCGGATAGGGATAGACGTAGTGCAGCCGGACCCACGCATCGTAGGACTGCGCGAGTTGAGCCAGTTCACGAACCAACTCGGTCATGCGCGTACGCACCGCGCGGCCGCCGACGAAGTCGAGCTTGTAGCGGACGTCGACGCCGTAGGCGCTGGTGTCCTGCGAGATAACGAGGATCTCGCGCACGCCCTGCTTCACCAGGTTCTCGGCCTCGCGCATCACCTGGCCGATCGGCCGCGACACCAGGTCGCCGCGCATCGACGGAATGATGCAGAAGCTGCAGCGGTGATTACAGCCCTCGGAGATCTTCAGATACGCGTAATGGCGCGGCGTCAGCTTGATACCGGCCGGCGGCACCAGGTCGGTGTAGGGATCGTGGGGCTTCGGCAGGTGCCGGTGCACGTGATCGAGGACCTCG
>Ga0316604_10003279_pt1 | contig 11502 bp, 8 predicted proteins | sample OWC_soil_day20_C_FD_207650 | JGI IMG/M metagenome (GOLD analysis project Ga0316604, IMG submission 207650) | Wetland soil microbial communities from Old Woman Creek delta, Ohio, United States - OWC_soil_day20_CT | ecosystem: Environmental > Terrestrial > Soil > Wetlands | place: USA: Ohio... | reverse complement strand
CGTGGATTAATGAACGCCTGATAAGGGCGTCTTTTTAATGCTTAAAATATAAGGAGGAAATATTATTAATGGGTAATCAATATCCTTTTGGCTGTGCGTCCGTCTATGCTATCGACACTGATGGATTGCCTATGGAATTAATGTCGATAAGTGATATTACGCTTGACTTCTCCCGCGACTCGAAAGAGTTGGTAACACGGCGAGCATATGCCGATATTATTGCACTTGGTAAAGGTAAGATCAGTGGTAAAGGTACGATTAATGTTATTAATGAAGCGGCTATGAATCAGCTATTTAATGGTGTTGGTTCCAGTACCGCAGGGCAGCGTATTTGGGTTCAAGACTCTTTTACTCTTGCTACTGGCGTTACGTCCTATACGGCGGCTAATGCTACCAATTTTTATCAAGATTTAGGAGTCAAAAAAACTTTATCGAGCGTTAACTCTAAAGTGCTGACCCCAACCACTTCGACCTCTCCTGGCGTTGGTGAATACTACTGCGACAGTGGGGTATATACCTTCAACGCTAACGATAATACCAGCGGTATGTCAGGTATTGCAAGTTATTTGTATTCGAAAACAGCTACAGCAGGGGCGAGAACTTATACTATTACTACTAATGCGGTTGCGGCTGATACTCTAGTAGTTGGTGGGGTAACTCTAACGGCTACTGCATCGACAACGGACAGCACAAACTTTGCAATTGGCTCTACTATTGCTGAAACCGTAACTAACATAGTGGCGGCTCTAAATGCTAATAGTACTCTAACGGCTACTTATACGGCTACTGCAAGCGGTGCTACCTTCACCTTGACAGAGGTAACTGCTGGTGGCGGTAATACTCCTGCGGCGGCTACTTATACGGGTACTGTTGTGGTGTCTAGCGGTACTGCAACTACTTCCGTATCTGCTGGTGGTAATATTATCGCGCTTAGCAATGTTAAGCAGGCGGCGGCAACATTCTTTAGTATGCTTATCCAAGGCGACTTGATTAATAAGCAGAATGAATCTAAACAAATGAATGTATGGTTAAACTGTTGCCTATCGAATAAGATCGGCTTAGCCTGGAAATCAGAAGCATTTAACGGTGCATCATTCGACTTTGAAGCAACTTCGGACGATTTAAATTCTCTAGGCTGGTTCAGCGTAGGAGCATAATAAAACAATGGGGGCACTGTAATAGTGTCCCTAATTTAATTTTGAAAATAAGGAGCGTTTAAACATATGGTAAAGGTTAAAGGCATTGAAATAGAATTAAATGATCAGAAATACATATTACCACCACTTCCTATTAAGGCCTTCTCAAAGGGCGATGCAAGCGCAAAGCTGAAAAAGATTAATGATGATATGCGAAATATTAATGATGACGGGCTGGGGGCTATTACGGCTGAAAGTTGGGGAAACCTTGTTGAATTAGTTGTTACTGCATTAAGACGTAATTACCCTGATATTACAGCCGAAGAAGTTGAGAACGGGTTTGAAGATGTAACCGCATTAATGGGCGTTATGCAGAATCTTGTTTCACAGTCGGCAGAATTTAAGGATAAGGTTGAAGCAGAGAGAAAAAACGCCACGGAGAAGTTTCTGGAACAGAAGAAAAAAGCCTAATATGGTTTGAAATATATCCTAAAATGGCGGCTAATTTCGGTTATACAGAGCAGTACGTTGATGAAAAAATGGATACGGAAACATTATTTTTTCATCTTGACTATATAAGAAATAATCCTCCTGCCGGAACGATGCTAAAATTATTTTTCGAATCGTTTGCATCCAGCAAAAACGGCACAAGCAAAACGCAACAATCACCTTCTAAAGTTAGCCATAGCCTAGAACAATTTGTATCAGACTTTACGGGTGCTGGCGGTTCAGCACAAGCATGATAGGAAAGGAGGATAATAAATGGCTGATTCAAACTTAGGCGAATATAAGGTTGTCATAGGTGCTGACTATGCGGCGTTAACTGCTTCAATGACAGCAATAACTCAGGCGGTCAGCCAATCGGCACAGGATATAACCTCTAAAATGTCCGCTATGACTGATAGTGTTGGTAAGAGTATGTCAGAAATGGCGGCTACTACTAAAACAGCGGCAACGCAATCTGCTGAACAAATTGGCGCTATGAATAATGCCCTTAAATCTGTTGAGAGCGCCGGGGCGGCTAACTCATTAAAAAATGTTGGTAGTGCTACTGAAAGCCTGGGCCCAGCTTTTCAACGGGCCGCTTCAAGTGCAAGTGGATTAACCGGGGCGTTAGGTAAGCTAAAAAGTCATTTGGAATGGATTGGCACAGCGGCATTTCTAAGCGGAATAGTGGCAATTCCAGCGGCTATAATCGGTGTAACAGAATCAACAGAAGCACTAAACGCTAAGATACGTCAAAACCTTGAATTGTCTGACCGCTATCATAACAATAACGAATTGCTTGACTCTGATATGCAAAAGCTCAACAAATCTGCACAAACATATGCAGTTGGCTACGGTGCTTCAATGGAAGAAGTTCAAGAGGCTATGGCGATTTTATCAAGAAGGTTCAAAGATGTTGAAAGCGTATCATACTTGACAAGCGTCGCCTTAACTATGAACAGGCTCGATCAGGTAAAACTTTCAGAAGCCGCCCAAAATTTAGAAGCTACAATGTTACAATTCGGGTTATCAGCAGAGGGAACCAAACAATTTTTAAACGATTTTAGCATTGTGTGCCATACTGCCAATATAAACGGTACAGATTTAATGAACGCTCTTCAAAGATCGGCAAGCGCATTCAAAGGTTTTGGCATGGACTCTAGAGAAGCCATTGCGGCAGTCGCAGCTTTGCGGACGGAGACGAGCAGAACAGGTTCAACAATCGGGAATATGTTCAAAAGTGTTGCCGCTAACTTCGACACGAAGAAAGCTATTGAAGCGTTAGACGCTTACAATATCAAACTATATGAAGTAAATGAAAACGGCACTAAGACAATGCGAAGCGGTGCTAATATATTCGGTGAATTGCAAAACCTATTCCAAAAATTGGACGATGAAGGAAAACGTAAATTAGCCCTGTCATTGGCTGGCGGTAAATTCCAGGTTAATCAGCTAATGGCCTTCCTAGAGGACGCTAATGGAAACTTTTCTAAGATCATGAATGAGATGAAAGAAAAGTCTAGCGACGCAATGACTCAACAATTATTAGCGGTATCTATGCAAACGTACCAAGTTAAAATTGCTCAGTTTAAAGCGGCGTTACAGGTATTAGCGCAGACAATTGGCAATCAGGTATTACCTGCACTGAAAAACTTCGCTGTATTCATGACAGGAAGTGCAATGTGGTTACAGCAATATTCTACGGCTGTAATAAATGTAGGAAAAGGGTTGTTAATTTTAGTTGCTGGATACTTGGCGGTTCGTGCGGCTGTTGGTATGGCGGCTATTGCAACGGGATTATATAACATAGCATTAGCGGCAACTACTGGAAATGTAGCACTAACGGCGGCAGGAACATGGGCGCAATCATTGGCAAGCACGGCGGCAACAATAGCTACAACGGCACAAATAGCGGCAACGGATGGACTTTCAACAGCTTTTAAAGCATTATGGGTGGCAATGGGGCCTGTAGGCTGGGTAATTCTTGGAATTATCGCCCTTGGAACAGCTATATACGAAGTTTATAACAATTGGAGTACAGTCGGCCCTTTGCTAATAGGAATATGGAATGGACTAATAGATTTTATTTATCAATGTTGTGAAAATGCTCTAAAAATGTTTCCCCTATTGGGTGTTGGCTTATATGTGGTATACGCACTGTTTGAAGGAACAATTGAACTAATTAAAGCGCAATGGAATGGCTGGATTAGCTTTTTTAGTAGTGCGGCACAGATAATATATAAAATAATTATTAGCACTTGTGACGCTTTGCCAGCTTTAGTACAAGGCTTTAAGGACGCAATATCTAATATTTGCGGCGGCTTGTTTGATTTTTCTGGCGTTCAATTGCCAGAATGGTGCAATCAAGTTATTAGTTTCTTTTCGCAACTAGCCGCTAAGATAGATGAATATGCTGACCGAATAGCTAATAAAATTCGCAGTATCTTAAACATGGCAAAAGTAGCTTCAAGTGCGGCCAGCACTCCAACACAACAAGAAGATCCGTTCCAAAAGGCCATTAACGAGCAAAAAGCCATGTACGATCAATTTAAGGCTCAAATGGATTCTAGCATGGCTCCTGTTACAGCACCAACCATACCTGACCAAATAGGCGGCGGTGGCGCAGGGGGTAGTAGTGGACGGCACGGCGGTTCTGGTAGTTCCAGTGAATCGAGCGAAACCGAATACGAACAGCAAAAGAAAGCCTATGAAGCGGCTAAAGCACAAGCAGAGTATGATACAGAAAGTCAAGGTAAGAAGTTTACTGCTAACGATGATTTATACTTATATAACGCCTTTTTGTCGGAAACGCCCAAAACTGATGATAATAAACATCAGGAAACTTTGGACTACAATAAGGGCGAATATGAGCGTAAGAAGAAGATCATCGACGAAGAATTAGAACTAGATCAGGCTAAATATGACCGTGAAGAAGCAATGTCTAAAATATCTGAGGATAAAAAGGCGCAGATCGAGAAAGATATTGCTCAGAAAAAAGCTAATGGCGAAACGCTTTCACCCGATGAGGAAAAGGTTTACATAGCCTTACAAAAGGTCAATAACGAATTGGCAGGTTCCGCTAAATGGTACGAACAGCGGAAAGCCGCTATAGAAGCCGAAACAAAGCTGATTGAAGACCAATTAAAAGTAATAAAGGAACGGGCTAACCTAGAGAGAGCAGCGTCAGCGGCACAAAAGGCCAAAGAAAATCCTGGCATTAACGTAGATGCTGTAATGGGAACGGAAGATAAAGGAAAGAAGATACAGCAGGAGAAAACAGCGGCTAAACAAACCTACGATGAAAACGACCAGGAAACAGTACAATTAGTTAGCGATAATGCTAAAGATTTAGACACACAGTTAAAGCTATATCAACAGTATTGTAACGCTGTCACGGCGGCAGACAGGGCGAAAACAGAGAAACTGATGGAAGAAAATTCAATAGATTCTGCTCAGTTAAGATCGACCTTAAACGCCAAAATGGCGGCTACTAAAGAGTATTATAATAAGAAGAATAATTTAGACCTTCAATCTTACCAGCAGGAGAATCGTTACGAAATAGCGGCGCTGAACGCTTATAAGTCTGGTGTTGAACAGGCTATGAATAGTATTCTTACTAAAACTAAGTCGTTCAAAGAAGCTATGACAAGTATCTTTAGCAGTCTCTGGAAAGCTGTTGCACAACAATACAGTAGTGACTTTGCACAAAAATGGACGGCTAATCTGAATAAGTTGGTACTAGGTCAAAATCAAGCTAATAGTAAAATAAAAAGTTCTGCACAAACGTTATCTACTAACTTATCAAGCATTACTGATGAGTCTCTAGCAAAAACTCTTTCGCAGCAGAATAAAGAAGTTTCTATAACCCAAAGTGGTGATAATAAGAAGCTTGCTATTACCGAGAGCACGGACGCTGGAAAGATAGCGGCTGATAAAGCAGCATCGCAACAGGCTGTAACCAATATAGGTACAGAGCTTACGGCCATGCTGCAAATGGCGGCTATTATGTATGCTCTGTCGGCGTTGTTCGGTGGTGGTAGTAGTTCATCATCTAGCACAACAACACGGTCAAGTAGTAGCTATTATGGTTCTGGTGTGGCTACAACTAGTTTACCTTCTTATGATGTAGGTACATTGGAAGTACCAGAAGATACACTCGCGCAGGTTCATAAGGGCGAGACTATTGTCCCTGCCGCATTTGCTGACGGAGCAAGGGACTTCATTGCGAACGGCGGCTTCAGTGGCAGCAACAGCAATAGCAATAGTGGTAGTAGTCAGCAATATAGCGTGCCGAAAATTAGCCATAACCCGACTTACAATGTTACAGCGATGGACGGTAAAAGCGTTGGTAAGGTGCTGCAAAATAACAGTCGAGAAGTTACGCAAGGGTTGTATAAGGTTCAACGGAGTTTGGCAATTAAAAATGCGAGCAAATGGGGACGGCCTTAATGGTCGTCCTTTTCTTGTGAGGTGATTAAATGAGTGATGCAATATTTCCAGATTTGAACGGATTAGGTTTAGGCATAAAGAAGAAGCCGGAGTTTGTAACCTTACAACAAACTAGTGTATTAGGAGTAGACAAAACATTGAATTTACGTCCATATCCGCGCTGGACTTTTACCCTGGCCTATGAGTATCTAGTGGACAAAAGCTCTGCTGATGATGATATTCAGCAATTGATCGGTTTCTATTTAAATAGATATGGTAAATATGACGATTGGCTATATTATGACCTGTACGACAATACCTGCACTAAACAGACCTTTGGTACTGGTGATGGTAGCACAACGGTATTCCAACTATGCAGATCGTATGGGACGTTTATTGAGCCTGTTATCGGTATAGTGACCAAACCGACTATCTATATTGACGGAACGGCTACGACGGCATTTACATGGACAACTAAAGGAAAGATTACCTTTACCACAGCCCCGGACAGTGATGCAATCTTAAAATGGTCAGGAGACTTCTATTATAGATGTAGATTTACAGAAGATGAAACGGAATTTGAAGAAATTGTAAATAATCTTTGGTCTGCTCCAAGTGTTCTATTCAAGTCGGTGCTATTATGAAGACTTGTTCAACTACATTACTCACATTACTTAATTCAGCCACTAGCTTATGTATGGCTGAATTATTTGTTTTCACACTGACCGATGGAACAATATTTAGGTTCACTTCGCTACCTTACACATTCAAATGCGGAAGTTACAATTATACATCATTGCCAATAGATAGCGGCGACTTTAAACAGTCGCTTGGTTTCAGTGTCGATGAGTTATCGCTGACTATGTATTATGATACGGACACATTGACCATAAATAACAATTCTGTATATATTCCAAGGGCATTAAGAACGGGCTCCTTTCGATATGCTGTGTGTGAATATTATCAGGTGTTCATGGAGTCGTGGTCGTTGTCAGCTACAGAAGATTATAGACTGTTGCTATTCGCTGGACGTACAGAGGTAGAGAGCGCAGGGCGCTCTAAAGCTGAGTTAAAGATTAAATCATTCAATGATATTTTATCGACTAAATCTCCACCCAATATATATCAAGCTGGCTGTATGAATTGCTTATATGGCTATGTTTGTTCCTTGGATGAGGATGATTGGACGGAAACCTATTATCTGCTAACAGGAAGTACAAAAAGTGTCTTATATGTAAGTTGCGCTCATTCCGCTAGTTATTATCAGGGTGGCTATGTCAAATTTGTGACAGGTGATAATTATGGACTTAGCAGGACAATAAAAAGTCATGCCTATAATTCCAGCACTGGCATAGCGACAATAACGCTTATGAATACGCTAGAGTATACACCAGTGGTTGGGAATAAAGTTAGCCTGATTGCCGGATGTGATCATACCCGCGCACTTTGTATATCGAGATTTTCCAATTCTAGCAATTATAGGGGAACACCTTTTATTCCAGTTCCGCGCGTTACCGCTAGTTAGTATTATTTTGACACTCTTGACACTAAGGAAGTGATTTTCACATAATGACAGATTTAGAGAAACAGCAAAGACAGGCGGTTTGTGCCGAAGCAATTTCCTGGTTGCAAACACCTTACCATTGGGAAGGTAGGGTAAAACATGGCGGTGTTGATTGTGGCATGTTTTTGTTAGAAGTATTTGAGCGTTGTGGGCTGATAGAGCATACAGAAGTTGCCCATTATTCTTCTTCCTGGCATTTGCATCACTCGGAACAAAAATATTTGGGATGGGTAGAAAAATTTGGTCATGAAGTAAAGAATCGTGACCCATTGCCTGGGGACGTTGTTTTATACCAGTATGGGCGGTGCATTAGCCACGGCGCTATAGTTATTAATTATCCCCAAATTATACATTCGTATATTCAGTTAGGTGTTGTCTATAGTGATGCTGAGCAAAACAGCCTTAAGAAACGGCAAAGGGCTATATATTCATTTTGGCCTGAAAGCTAGAGGTGGTTTGATTGAGCGGCTCAACAGTCACAACAGGTACTAAATACGATTACCTAGACATAACAACATCGGCGTTCGGCGAAGCGGTTGATATAGTATATGGAACCCATAAAATAAGCGGAAACTGTATTGACTATATTGATTTTACGGTTGTAACAACTAGTACCACAAGCGGCAAAGGCGGCGTTACGACTGATTCATACACTTATGAAGTGGCGGCGGCAATCGGCTTATGTGAAGGGGAAATCGGCGGCATAGGGCGAATATGGGACAGCAGCACAGCATACGAAAAACATGCTATAAGTTCTGACTGGTCTGTTGATAGCGCAACCCTAGCGGCAATAAAAGCGCTGTACTATGATAGTGATGGGGACGCCTTAGATACAGAAGATGATTTAAGTGTGTTCTATGGAACAGCTACACAGTCTCCTTGGTCGTATATGACTTCTAAACATAACGGCACAATAACAGTAACGGCTACAGGCTCAGGTAAAGTACTGGCTTCAAATTCCTATCAGCTAACCATTTCCCTTGCTTCAACTTCATATACTTTCAGCAGTATTACAGAGGTATATTATTATGATGATGGCGACGAAGTAACACTTGATTCTAGTGATTACTCCTTTAATTCATCTACACTAACATTTACCTTCGGTTCAGCATATGCCAATAAAACAGTTTACTACACATATAAATATACTTATTATAGCCTGTCCAGTAATCACGCTTTAGTATATCCATACTTGGCGTATGTGGCAGGTTATATTTCGTTAGGAAGTAGTAATTACCTTACATCATATGGTTTTGAAGTGTTTGGTAAAAATATCTATGGCTCTGGCAATCTTGATTGCGAACCGTATTTAATAATAAAGGGATTACTTACAGATGATGTATTCGGTATTAACTTTCCTACTGATTACCTTGGAAGTTTCACCAACTATCAAAACTATTGCTTAGCCACTGGTATATTCCTCTCAATAGCAATAGACAGTCAATCCGAAACCTCAGAGATATTAAATAACATTATCAAGGCCACTAATTCACAGCCTGTAACAAGTCAGGGAACATTAAAATTAGTTCCTTATGGTACAAGCACTATAACGGGGAATGGCGCTACTTATACGCCAGACCTAGACCCTATCTATTCGCTGACTGATACCGACTTTATTTATGATAGTGACGACCCAGTGAAGTTAGGTACTGATGATACCAGCGATATTTTTAACTTCCAACAGCTAACATTTAAAAATAGATCGGATGAATATGCTGACGATGTTATTAGTTGCGAAGACCTAGCAAGCATTGACGATATTGGCCTTAAAAAAGCTGATTCTGTCAGCCTTGATTGTGTCACTACCTCAGCAGTAGCGGCGATTGTAGTCGAAAATATTGCCGAACGTACAATATACCATCGCAACCAATATACATTTAAAACGCCATATTTCCCGTTTATCCTATTGGACCCCATGGACTTAATCGAGATAACCGACGAGTTTTTAGGGCTTGACTGTGAACTTGTACGGATTATTTCAATGGACGTTGACTCAGACAAGCTGATAGAGTTTACAGTCGAAGAAGTTGGGATTACCAACAGCGGAACGGTAGAATATACCAGGCAAGAGGCGGTCAGGGCTTCATCTAACACGGCTACTAGCCCTGGCGATGTCAACACGCCTATAATATTTGAACCACCTGCGGAATTGGGTGGAGGATATGAAGTATGGGCGGCTGTATCAGGCGCTAACAGTAATTGGGGCGGTTGTTACGTCTACCTGTCAACTGATGGCGAGACATACGAAAAAAAAGGGACAATTACCTCTAGAGCAAGAATGGGCGTGTTAACGGCAACCTTGGCTACTGGCGATGACCCCGACACAACTAATTCTATTAAGGTTAACCTAACCGAAAGTTTGGGAGAATTATCTAGCGGTACTCAGGATGATGCCGACAACTATAGTACCTTATGTTATGTTGATGGTGAGTTAATCAGTTATGAAACGGCTACATTGACAGCCACTTATAAATATACATTAGGCACATATTTACGGCGCGGCGTGTATGGGACAACCATAGCAGAACATGCAAGTAGTTCAGACTTCTTGCGTATAGATGAAGATCGCTTTTTCCAATATACATTCACTGAAGACAACATAGGCGAAACAATCTATATTAAATTTTGTTCTTTTAATATATACGGTTCATCTGTTGAAAGTTTGGCGAATGCAACTGAATATACCTATACCGTCACTGGTTCGGCGATGTATTCAGCGTTAGATGATGTTACTAATCTATCTATTTCTTACTCAAATAATCAAGCAGTTTTATCCTGGGATGCGGTTACCGACTTTAGAAGTCCTATTTATTATGAAATCCGTAAGGGTGATACGTTCTCAGAAGCCCAGGTATTAGGCCGTGTTAGTACAACTAGCTACACTTTGCAATCTACCGGCACATATTGGATTGCGGCGGTATTTCAGAAAACCTTCAATGGTAAGACCTATATTGCCTATTCGGCAGATTGGGAAGAGATAGAATGTACTCTTGCGACAATCGCCACCAATGAAATTTCGAGTATTGACGAAGCCGGAACAGATTGGTCTGGTACATGCTCGGGCGGGGCTGAAATTCAAGATAATATCCTTTGCCTTGGTTCAGATAGTTATATCGATGATATGACCGTTAATGTTGATACCATAGATGATTGGGATGAATACGGCGGGATTGCTACAAGTGGTATTTATACCATTCCGACAGATCATATTTTTCATGTAGACGAAGATCAAGCAATTACTTTTACTGCAAGCTATGACGTTTCTGTTGTATTGGAAAATGGTGATTTTGATGATGTTACAAGCGTTGATGCCTTATCGTATTGGGATAATGAAGACCCAAATTATGGTTCAGCTACAGTTCAAATCAATGTGGCCTTAGTCGATGGAACCTATACTGGTTGGCAGGATTTCACTCCTGGACAGTACTACGGTTCCTATTTTAATTTTAGAATTGTTTTGGCGACTACAAGTAGTGAGTATAACGTATATGTTTCTTCTTTCATCGTTTCGGCTACAGTGGATACCAGATATGAAACGGGTAATGTTACCGTTCCGACAGCCGGATTGACCGTCACTTACACGAAAAAATTCAACAATGTCCCTAAACCTTCCATAACTATTTTTGATGCGGAAGAAGGGGATACCATTAAGCTGACCAGCCAAACGTCAAGCGGCTTCACGGTTGCGCTAACTAACAACGGTACAGCGGTTTCAAGATCAATAAACTGGACAAGTATTGGATACTAAAAGGAGTGATAAACATTGTCACAAGCAACGACAACAGTCGCTAACGGCACAGGAAAAAGTGTCCGTACAGGATTTAACTCAGCAATACAAGCAGTACAATCTATGTTTTACGGCTCTGGCGACCCTTACACGCTAGGCTA
>Ga0316604_10003276_pt1 | contig 11509 bp, 7 predicted proteins | sample OWC_soil_day20_C_FD_207650 | JGI IMG/M metagenome (GOLD analysis project Ga0316604, IMG submission 207650) | Wetland soil microbial communities from Old Woman Creek delta, Ohio, United States - OWC_soil_day20_CT | ecosystem: Environmental > Terrestrial > Soil > Wetlands | place: USA: Ohio... | reverse complement strand
GCGCGCACCTCTTCGTCCGAGACGGCGAGGCCGCCCGCGAGCAGTTGCCGGTTGATCGCGAACGTGAGCAGGCCCGGCTCCGGAGCCAGCAGCGCATCGCAGATCGAGCGCGTGCCGGGTGCGTTCGATTCGCGCCGCCCGGACGCGAGCGATCGGCGGTGATCGTCGTGGCCGGCAGGCTCCACGCTCCAGATCCGTGTAGCGGGCGATCGTGCCCGGACCGCGAGCGCCGTGCCAGCGACCAGCCCGCCACCGCTGGTGCAGACCAGGACGTCATCGAGTGCGGCCCCGGCTGCAGTCGCCTGCTCGACGATCTCGAGTCCCACAGTGCCCTGCCCGGCGATGACGTCCGGGTCGTCGAACGACGGCACGAGGATGGCCCCCCGCTGCCCGGCGAGCCGCGCCGCGATCGACTCGCGACTTTCGCGCAGGCGATCGTATTCGACGACCTCGGCGCCCAGGGCCAGTGTGTTGCGCATTTTCACCCGCGGGGCGTCGGCCGGCATCACGATCGTCGCGGGAATGCCGAGCAGGCGCGCCGCCGCGGCCACGCCCTGTGCGTGATTGCCCGACGAGAACGCGACGACACCCGCGCCGCGTCGATCTGCCGGGATCTGCGCGAGGCGGTTGTAGGCGCCGCGGAACTTGAACGAACCGGTATGCTGCAGTGTCTCGAGCTTGAGCAGGATGCGCCCCCCCGTGCTGGCGTCGAGCGGGGTGTCGGCCAGCAGCGGCGTGCGCCGTGAATGACCGGCGAGGCGTTGCGACGCGCCGAGCACGTCGTCGAACTCCGGCAGGCGAGCGCCGTCCACATCAGACATTGAGTCCGTCCTGGCATTCACCGCAACATGCAGTCGTGAGCGTACAGCATTCCCTGCCGCCCGGTTGCGAGCCGACCTGCCACGGCTGTCGCCACCGCGCGTTAGGCGAGGCGGCGAGCCTCGCGCAGAAAGCCAGCTACCTCGCGCGCGTGCTCGCGCCCTGGTCGGATCGCGTCGCGCCGATCGTCGGGCCCGTCGCGGAATCCCGCCTGGGTTACCGCGATCGCGTGACGCTGACCGCGCGCTGGTCGCCGGAGGACGGTTGGCGATTCGGCCTGATGCGGCGTGACGAGCTGATCGCAATCCACGATTGCCCGGTGCACTCGACCCGCGTGCGCGATCTCGTGCACCGGCTGGTTCGATTGCTGCCGGCGGGTGACTTGCTTGCGCTGGCCTACCTGCACGTCTGCGGCGCCCAGGCCACGCTGATCGTCAAGGCGCACCGCACTCCGATCGGCGTCTTACAGCCTTTGCTCGACGAATTACCCCGGAGCGGACTCGAGGGACTGTGGTTGCACCACCATCCCGCAGCAGGTCGTCGATTGTTCGCGCGCCGCGGCTGGCAGTTGCTATGGGGCCAACCGCGGTCCCTGGACAAAAACGGCTTGCGACACGGACCGACCGCGTTTGCGCAGGCGTTGCCGGCACTTCACCGGCAGGCCATGCACGCTGCCCGGCAGCACCTGCGCCCGCAACCGGGCGCCGTCGTGCTCGATCTTTACTGTGGATTCGGGGCGAGCCTGCGCGAATGGACCGACGCGGGCAGTGCCGCGCTCGGCGTCGAGTTGTCCGGCGAGGCAACCGAGCTGGCGGCACTGAACGCTCCGCGCGCGACCGTGCTGCGGGGCACCTGTGCACAGCGCTTGCCGCAAGTGAGGTCGTGGTGGCGCGAGCGCGGCGGGGTGGGAGTTGCTTACGTCAACCCGCCGCGTTCCGGGCTCGAGGCTGAGGTGACGCAGGTGCTGGCCTGCGAGCTCCGGCCGGCGCGCATCGCGTACCTGTCGTGCAGCGCTGGTACGCTTGCGCGCGACCTCGCGATGCTCGAGTCCGCCGGCTACGCCGTCACGCGAATTCACCCGTACGATTTCTTTCCACTCACCCACCACGTCGAGGCGCTCGCGCTCCTCGACCTTCGCGCATGAGTTCCGCCCGGGCGGCGGCGAGTTCCCGCTGCTTGGCCTCGTCCACGCGCGGGTAGTGGAGGTCGAGCGACCGGAGGCCCTCGATGATTGCGGCCGCGACCACGGCTCGAGTGAACCACTTGTTGTCCGCCGGCACGACGAACCACGGAGCGTGGTCGCTGGCCGTGTGCCGGATCATCTGCTCGTAGGCCTCCATGTAGTCGTCCCAGTGACCCCGCTCCCGGGCGTCCGCCATCGAGAACTTCCAGTTCTTGTCCGGATCGTCCAACCTCTCCAGGAAGCGCTTCTTCTGCTCATCCCTGGACACGTGCAGGAAGAACTTGAGGATCAGCGTGCCGTTGCGCGCGAGGTACCGCTCGATCTCGCAGATGTTCTCGTAACGGTGCTTCCAGATCTTCTTGGTGACGAGCTGGGGCGGCAGCTTCTGCGCGGCGAGCAGGGTCTCGTGCACGCGCACGACAAGCACTTCCTCGTAATAGGAGCGGTTGAAGATGCCGATGCGGCCGCGCTCCGGCAGGGCTTTCATGCAGCGCCAGAGATAGTCGTGGTCGAGTTCCTCGGCCGAGGGCGCCTTGAACGAGGTGACGTGGCAGCCCTGGGGATTGACGCCCGAGAGCACGTGCTTGATCGCGCCGTCCTTGCCGGCGGCATCCATCGCCTGGAAGATCAGCAGCACCGACCAGCGGTCCTGGGCGTACAGCCGGTCCTGCAGCGCGGCGAGATACTGCACTCCCTTCTTCAGCGCTTCCTGCGCCCGGGGCTTGTCCTCCGCGCCGAAGTGCAGCGTATCGCCGGGGTCGATCCCGGCGAGCCGGAACTGATCGCCGCGCGTCACGCGGAAGTGCCGGATGATCGACTGGATGAACTTCTCTTCCTGCTTGTTGATCTTCATCAGGGATTCCCCCGGTTGGCGCGACGACCCGAACGCGACGTGCGTTCACTGCGATCAACCGTTACGTCGGTACTGTAGGATAGCTCGCCGCCTGGCTTGGGCGCGCCTGGAGGGATGCAAGTGGTGCTGCAGATGGGGGGACGCTACGCTGGCCTGCGTCGAATGCTCGCGGTTGCCGCGCTGCTGCTGGCGTCCGTGATGACAGCGCCCGCCGCCGAGCCGGAGGCGGTCCCACCTGCCGATGTTGCGGCCTCGGACGCAACATCGGCGCCGATCAGGTCCCGTCCGCGCATCGGCCTCGTGCTCGGTGGTGGCGGTGCCAAGGGCGCGGCCCACGTGGGCGTGCTCAGTGTCCTCGAGGAGCTCAGGATTCCCGTGGATTGCGTGATCGGCACGAGCATGGGTGCGCTCGTCGGCGGCACGTTTGCGTCGGGCGTGGAAGCCAAAGAGCTCGAGGAGGCGGTTCGTTCGATCTCGTGGCAGGAGGCCCTTGGACGCAGTGGCCTGCGCGCCAAGGTGCCGATGCGCCGCAAGCTGGCCGGGAACACCTACAGCAACAGTCTCGAATTCGGCGCGCGCGACGGCCGTCTGGTCGCGCCGAGCGGTCTGATCAGCACGCAGAACGTGGATCTCACGATCCAGTATCTCGTCGCCCGCAGCCGCGGCATCCGCGACTTCGATCGGTTGCCGATCCCGTTTCGCGCGGTGGCCACCGACATGCAGAACGGCGACATGGTGGTGCTGCGGGAGGGCGACCTGGCGCTCTCGATGCGCGCCAGCATGGCCGTGCCCGGCGCGTTCGCCCCAGTGACCATCGACGGTCGCATCCTCGGCGACGGCGGGCTCACCCGCAACGTACCGGTGGACATCGCACGTCAGACCTGCGCCGACGTCGTGATCGCCGTCGCGGTGCCGAACCCGGTTCCGACCGCGGCGGAGCTGCGCTCGCCGCTGACGCTGATGTCGCGCACGCTCGACGTGCTGATCAGCGCGAACGAGCGGCAGCAGCTCGAGACGCTCGGCCCCGACGACGTGAAGATCATCATCGAGATGGGCGACATCGGCTCGGCTTCGTTCGATCGCGTGCCCGATGCGATCCCGCTCGGCAGGGCGGCCGCGCTCCTGCACCGCGCCGAGCTCGAGCGATATTCGCTGCCGGAGGCGGAGTTCCTCGCCTGGCGCAGCGCCACGTCCCGGGTGAGGCGGGAACCGATGAGGCTGGCGGCAGTCAACGTCGTCGGCGCAGAACGTGCCAACCCGGAGTTCGTGGCGCAGACCTTCGGCCTGCAGCCGGGCGACGTCGTCGACAACCGCAAGATCGGCGATCGTGCCACTGCAGTGTTCGCGTTGTCCGATTTCGAGAGAGTGGCCTACACGCTGGAAGGCGACGGTGAGCAGCCGGTGCTGAACCTGCACCTGATGGAGAAGTCCTGGGGACCGAACATCGTGCGCTTCGACCTCGGGTTCCACATCGGCACGGATGCGAACACGGCTTTCACGATCGGCGGCGACTTCCTGCGCACCTGGATCAACGATCTCGGCGGCGAAGTGCACGGATCGTGGCGGTTCGGCCGGACGTCCGGCCTGGAGGCTTCGCTGTACCAGCCACTGGACGCAGAGCACCGCTGGTTCGTCGAGCCCGGTGCGCTGGCACAACGCTCGATCGAGGACATCTTCATCGACGGCGACGCGGTGGCGCGCTATCGATTCTCGCACGCCTGGGGGTACCTCGAGGCTGGCCGCGTGTTCGGCAATCGGGCCGAACTGCGCGCGGGCCTGCGGGGCGGCGGGCAGACGGTGGAGCGCGAAATCGGCACGCCGGACCTGCCGGAGATCTCCGGCGAGGGGTACGGCGGCCTGTCGATGCGCTACACCTACGACACGCGTGACCGCGACGTGCTGTGGCAGGACGGCTCGCTGGTGCGGATGACTTATTTCCGCGGTGAGGAGTCGCTGGGCGCGGTCGACCAGTACGATCGCCTCGAGGGGACGGCGATGGCGGTCGTGCCGTTCAACCGCAATGTCCTCTACTTCCGCGCGAGCGGCGGAGCGTCGTTCGGCAGCGACCTGCCCATCTACGATACGTTTACGCTCGGCGGTCCGGTCAGCATGCCTGGCCTGAACGTCGGCGAACTGCGCGGCACCTCGTACTGGTCTGCACAGGCCTCGTACCTGCAGCGCATTGCCGACATCAGTTATGTGTTCGGCCAGTCGCTGTATGCGGGATTCACGGCTTCCGCGGCCGACATGAGCGGCCGCATCGACGACGTTCGCGCCGCACCGATTCTTTCAGGAGCGTTCGTGCTGGCGGGTCGCACACCGCTCGGACCCGTGTCGCTGTCCGTGGCAATCACCAGCGACAGTGATTGGCAGCTGATGTTCGGGCTGGGGCGACCGATCGAAGAGCGGACGATCACGGACCCCTCGTGGTGAGGGTCAGTTCACGCCGGGGAGCCAGAACTGCGCGGGTGACGGATGCTTCGGCAGCGGGTAACGATCGGCTGCCGACGTGCCCGATGGCTTGGCGCGGGCGGTCGTTGCCGGGATGACATTCGCGCAGGCACCCGTGCCCAACCACGCGAGCGCCGCGGCGGTGAGTCCTTCCGCGGCCGAGCCCAGCGGCGCCTCCAGCGTGTCCAGGGCCGCGCATGCAAACGGCAGCGTCGCGGCCAGCCCGTCGTAGTAATCACCGTCGCCGCGGGCGTTCTCGAGCTTGAATGCGACGAGCCGCAGGCGATCCTCGCAGCCCTGCAAGTCGAAAGCGAGCTGCCCCACCGGCTTGCCGAACGTGTCCTCGCCGACGATCGCGATCTCGATCCAGGGCGCCATCGCGTTGACGTTGATCTCGCTGGCCGAGGCCGTGGCCCCGGTCGTGAGGAACGCGATGCGGACGGGCCGCACGGATTGAGCCGCCGGCTGGAAGTTTCGCGTCATGTTCTCCGCGGCCTTCGCCGCGTTGTGCACCATCCGCAGCTGGACGTCGGACGTCGAGCGGTCGCCGCCGAGCAGGTCGCCGAGGATCTCTGCCGTGCTCACGAGTCCGCCGCCGTTGTACCGCAGGTCGACGATGAAGTAGTCGAGGCCGAGCGCACGGAATCCTGCGAACGCGTCGCGCAGCTGTGAATCGGCCGTGGCGACGTAGGTGCGGAGGTTGACGTAACCGACGCCAGTCGTGCCCGGGAGCGGCAGTACCTGCGTGCCGTAGACGCTCGAGACCGGATCGATCGTGACGGTACGCTTCGTGAGGGTCGCCTCGCGCGTCGTGCCACTGCGCAACAGCCGGAGACCGCGCCGCACACCGGTCTCGGCCGGCCCGAGCGCGTCGCTGATCGTGCTGCCGTCGGCCAGCAGCTGGCTGACCGGCACGAATCCGGCGCCCGCATCCACCGCCACGATTTCGTCGCCGCGCTGCAAGCCAGCGTCCGCAGCCGGGCTCGACTCGAAGACCTCGGTCACGAACGGGCGGTTGACCGGATCGGTGCGCGTGCGGAACCCGAAGCCGACGAACTCTCCGGCGCCGAGCAGCGAGTTCTCCGCGCTGCGTGTCGTCAGGTAACTGAAGAACCGATCCTTGCGTTGCGCGCGCGCGGTCGCAGTCAGATGATCGAGCAGGCTTTCGGCGGTCGGGAACCCGGCGGCGTCGATGGTGGACGGCAGCAGATCGGGAAACAGGTACCACTGGCGGGCCACGTCGATGACGAACTGCTTGCGCGCGGGTTCGGCGCAGGCGACGGAGGTCCCGTCGTCCCCGCCACTGCCGCCACCGCTGCCACAGCCGGCGATCGAAGCCAGCAGCGCAGACAGTGCGCAGTGAGCGAAACGGCGGGTCGCTGAGCGGCTGGTCATCGGTCACTCCATCAGCCTTGCCATGCGCGGCCGGCTCGCGGCGTAGCGTCGATGCACGTCGACGTAGGTGGATTCGTAGAGGCGATCGAGCTCGTCCGGTGCCGGAAAATATCCGAGGAATCCGCGACAGGCGGGTTCGAGCGTGAGCTCGGCGGCGCGCATCAGCTGTGCGAGCAGCGTGCGCGGATCCTCTTCGCCGACGGACACCCGGATCGTCGTCGGTGAGATACCGGCCTGGCGCAACGCTTCACCGGAGAGCTCCGAGTGACTGGTCAGGGCCGGGCACAGCACCACCGTATTGACCTGACCGAGGCTCACCTGCAGGCCGAAGGCCGGCTCGAGGCAATCGAAGAAGCGCTGGAAAGACTCACGGCCGATGCTCGCGCCGAGCTCGGTCTCGAAATCGAGCGTGAACAGCGGCGCGGGCAGCCCGAGGAACATCAGGCGCTCGCGCAGTTCGAAGTTCTCATTGCCCTCGACCGCCGAGCTTCGCACGTTGATCGCCGGATGCCGGGCCAGCGCCCGCGCCAGCACCAGCGTGTTGATGCACTTGTTGATGATGCGCAGCTCCACGGTGCGCATGCCGTTGATGACCTCGAAGGCCTTGTCGGCGTCGAGGAACGCGCCCTTCACGTAATAGACGTTCCAGAACAGGCTTTCGTCCCAGCGATAGGTGCGCGGTTGACCGTCCGGCCCCGGTGCGGTGACGGTCTCACCCTTCGGGATGAACATCCGCTCGTTGCGGCCGATGCAGACGCCGGCCGTCGTGGTGCCCGATCCGGCGAGGTCCTTGGTGTACGAGTGGATCACGAAGTCCGGCCGCTCGAGCGGGTCGGTGCGCTGCAGCACCGGCTGCAGGATCGGCGTCCCGACCGTCGCGTCGCAGATCACGGTGAGGCCGAACTCGTGCGCCGCGCGACAGATGCCCGGCACGTCGAGCACGTGACCGTGCGGGTTGCACGGTGACTCGAGGAACACGTAGACGTGGCGGCCTTCGGCCAGCCGTCCGGCGCACTCGCGTTGCGTTTCCAGCAACGCGGCGCGGAAGGCTTCCACCGTGAAGCCGTCGAACCAGCGCACGGCGACATCGAGGTTGCTCTGCTTGCCGTACCAGTCGTGCAGCAGCTGGTAGGTGCCGCCGTAGACGTTGCGGCTCGCGAGCACGACGTCCTGGTAGCCCACGACGTTCGCCAGCGTCGCGTCGATCGCCGCCATGCCGGAGTTGAAGTTCCAGGCGAGGTACTCCCCCGACAGTGCACCGGCCTCGAGATCCACGATGTGGTTCGCGAGGCTGATCGAGGTCGGGTTCAGCAGCCGCGAATAGATCTCGAGCAACGGCTCGCGACCCTTGAAGGCGTCCTCGACCCACTCAGTGCAGGCGTACATGTAGGTCGCCGTGCGCGTGATGACTGGCGTCGCGCTGAACAGCGCGGTCACGTTGTCGAAGAGCGGATAGGGGCCCTTGACCGCCGATTGAGTCGGGTCGTCGAGCAGCGACTGGTAGCTCTTGCGCAGCGGGTTCTGCAGCGTGTCGAGGATCTTCGCGAGCTGGAAGCACAGGAACCGTTTCGCGTTGAAGCGGGCGATCCGGTCGCGCTGCTCGAGGCTCGCCAGTTCGCGCAGGCTGATCTGCCAGAGCTCGTGCGCCGCGACGTTCGCCGCGTACAGGTGGGACGCGAGCGCGCCGAGCCGGCGACCGTAGTCCGTCTGCGGATCGATCGAGAAATGCCGCAGTTGCTCGTCGACCAGGCTGGCGAGGTCGGTTGCGCAGGTGGTGTTGCGGCGCGGACTCAGCTCGCGCGCGAGCGACAGGTCGTGCGTGGATTGCGTCATCCGCGGATGGTACCGCAGGCGATGGCGGCGGGCCCGGGCAAGGGCGGCCTCAAGCCGGGCGCGGCGTCATCACGCTCAGCACGGCCACGAAGTGGCACGCGACGCCCCCGAGCACGAACAGGTGCCAGATCGCATGGGTGTAGCGCCGTCCCTTCCACATGTAGAACGGCACGCCGGCCGTGTAGGCGAGGCCGCCGGCCACGATCCAGGTGAGCTCGTGCGGTGTCAGGCTCTGCATCAGCGGTCGTGCCGCAATGACGCCCAACCACCCCATGCCGAGGTACAGCAGCACGGAGCTGACGGGGAAGCGGAAGCCGAGCGTCGTCTTGGCGAGGATGCCGACCAGCGCGAGCCCCCAGACCAGCCCGAACAGCGTCCAGCCCCAGGCACCGCCCAGAACGCCGAGCGCGAACGGGGTGTAGGTGCCGGCGATCAGCAGGTAGATCGCGGAGTGGTCGAGCAAGCGCAGCCGTGGCTTGAGCTGCGGGGACGTGGCTGCATGGTACGCGACCGACGTCGTGAACAGGATCAGCGCCGTCACGCCGAACACGAGGCCGCCGGTCACCCGCCAAGGCCCTGCGCCCGCTGTCGTGGCCGCCACCGCGAGCCATGCGATGCCGACCAAGCTGGCTGCGATGCCGAGCCCGTGCGTCGCGACGTGCGCGACCTCCTCAGCCCGGGAGTAGTCGCTATCGGTCACCGCAGAGTCCTGTGATCTCGTGGTTGCGCGGCGGGTCAGTTTGATTGCGCCGCATCGACTCCCCGCCGCGAGGCCATCTCGAGGTCAATGACACAGGCATTCTGGCTCAGCGACCGGACCGCCGGGGTAGCGATCTTCACGTACCCCGGCGCCGTGCTTCCGGGCGTGCAGCACTCAGGCTGCAGCCAGGGCTTGCTCGAGGTCGGCCAGCAGGTCGTCCACGTGCTCGATGCCGACCGACAGCCGCACCATGTCCTCGCTGACGCCGGCCTTCTCGAGCTCCGCCGGATTCAGCTGGCGGTGGGTCGTGCTGGCAGGATGGCAGGCCAGCGACTTCGCGTCGCCGATATTGACGAGGCGCACGAACAGCTGCAACGCGTCCTGGAACCGCGCGCCCGCCGCGAGGCCGCCGTCGATGCCGAAGGTCAGGATGCCCGACGCACGGCCGCCCATGTATTTCTGCGCGAGCCCGTGGCTGGGGTGGTCGGGCAGGCCGGCGTAGTTGACCCAACGCACCTTCGGGTGCTTCTGCAGGTAGCGAGCGACGGCGAGGGAGTTCTGGCAGATGCGGTCCATTCGCAGCGCGAGCGTCTCGATGCCCTGCAGGATCAGGAAGCTGTTGAATGGCGAGATTGCCGCGCCCATGTTGCGGAGCGGCACAACGCGCGCGCGACCAATGTAGGCGGCCGGGCCGAATGCGTCGGTATAGACGACCCCGTGATACGAGACGTCGGGCGTGTTGAGCCGCGGAAACTTGTCGGCGTGCTGCTTCCACGGGAAGTTGCCCGAGTCCACCAGCGCGCCACCGATGCTCGTCCCGTGGCCGCCGAGGTACTTCGTCAGCGAGTGGATCACGATGTCGGCGCCGTGCTCGAACGGCCGGCACAGGTACGGCGACGGCACTGTGTTGTCGACGATCAACGGGATGCCGTGGCGGTGCGCGACTTCAGCGAGGGCCGCGAAGTCCGTTATGTTGCCGGCGGGATTGCCGACCGATTCGCAGAAAATCGCGCGCGTCTTCGCGTCGATCAGTTTCTCGAACGACGCCGGGTCGCGGTGATCGGCGAACTTGACCGTCAGCCCGTACTGGGGAAACGTGTGCGCGAACAGGTTGTAGGTGCCGCCGTAGAGCGCCGTGGAGCTGATGACGTTCTGGCCGGCCTCGGTGATCGTCTGCAGCGCGTAGGTGATCGCAGCCTGCCCCGAGGCCAGGGCCAGCGCGCCGACGCCGCCTTCGAGCGCCGCGACGCGCTTCTCGAGCACGTCGGTGGTCGGGTTCATGATGCGCGTGTATATGTTGCCGGCGACCTTGAGGTCGAACAGGTCGGCGCCGTGCTGGGTATCGTCGAACGCGTAGGACGTCGTCTGGTAGATCGGCACCGCGACGGCCTTGGTGGTGGGGTCCGGTGCATAGCCGCCGTGGACGACGAGGGTCTCGAATTTCATGGTGGGCCTCGGGAGAAGTAACCGGTGCATTGTCATGCCATTGGGCCCGCCGTGTCGCCCCTTGAGAACCACTGGTTATGCGATCAGAACGCGAGAATTCCCGCGCCGGCTGCCAGATTGACCTGAGTCATGGTGACTTTCGTGCCGTGGTGCAGAATTGCGCCATGACCTCACGCAAGCTTAAAGCCGAAGTCCGCCGCCTGGCGGTGGCGATGGTTGCCACAGCGGCCTCCGGCGCCAGCCTGGCGCAGGACGGCGGCGCGGTCGCGCCCGAGGCGGGCCTGGAAACCGTGACCGTCTACGCTCGTCGTCTCGTGCCGATCGCGCAGGTGGCTGCGACGGTCACGGTGATCCCGCGGGAAACGATCGATCGCACCCTCGTGACGGATTTCCGCGATCTCGTGCGCTACGAACCGGGCTTGACCGTCCGCAATGATCCGTTCCGTTTCGGCCTCGATACGATCTCGGTGCGCGGCGTCGGCGGCAATCGCGTCGCCGTCGAAGTGGACGGCATCCCGGCCGCGGGCGGTTTTGCGATCGGCAGTTTCAGCGATTCCGGGCGCAACTTCGTCGATCCGGCGTTCGTCGAGCGCGTCGAGGTCCTACGGGGCCCGGCCTCGTCGCTCTACGGCAGCGATGCCATCGGCGGCGTCATGGCGATAACGACCACGACGCCCCGGGACCTGCTCGGCGGCGACGGTACCCGGGGCCTGCGCAGCGAGGGGGGCTACTCGGGCGCCGACGAGGGATGGCATGCCGTGGCCGTCGGTGCGGCGGAGGCGGGTGCTGCGCGCCTGCTGCTCGGCTACGCGCACCGGACCGGCAATGA
>Ga0316604_10003275_pt1 | contig 11511 bp, 8 predicted proteins | sample OWC_soil_day20_C_FD_207650 | JGI IMG/M metagenome (GOLD analysis project Ga0316604, IMG submission 207650) | Wetland soil microbial communities from Old Woman Creek delta, Ohio, United States - OWC_soil_day20_CT | ecosystem: Environmental > Terrestrial > Soil > Wetlands | place: USA: Ohio... | reverse complement strand
CGGGGTAGCCATTGCAACAGCATTGATGCCCCCATTATGTACCGCAGGGTTCGGATTGGCTTCAGGAAACCTTTATTATTTTTTAGGCGCACTATACCTGTATTTTATTAATAGTGTATTTATTTGCATAAGTACATTTTTAATAGTCCGGTTTCTAAAATTCAAAAAAATCCACTTTGAGGATAAAGGATATGAGAAAAAAGTATCCCGGTATATTCTTCTCACTATCATCATTACGATATTACCAAGTATTTTTATGGCATACCGTATTGTAGATAAAAGTATCTTTGAGAATAACGCAAGGTCCTTTCTAAGGGAAGAATTCAATTTTAAAAACACACAGATTGTAAATAGATCGTTCCTTTATAATCCCAAAGGAAATGAGATTGACCTGTTACTTATAGGAAGAGATCTTAGCCCCGAAACAATCGACTCCATAAAAGGGAAAATGAAAAAATATCATCTTAAAAACACTAAACTTTCAGTGAGACAAGGCTTGAATGCCAAACAGGAAATTGATTTCACCCAAATTAAAGCCAGTATTCTTGAAGATGTCTTTAAAAGAGATTCCGCTATAAAAGAAAAAGTTACTGTATCATCTTATTCAGAAAAGCAATTGCCCGATATCCGTGAAGAATTAAAATCATTATATCCTGAGATAAAATATTATACTTTATCTAATGTGGTTTTTCACAGTATGGATTCCCTCAGGAATGATACCCTCACACTTGTTATAGCAAAATTTGTTAAACCTATCAGGAAGATAGATGCGAATAAGTTGCAGAATTGGCTCAAACAAAGATTAGAAGCAGATTCCATAAAGTTAATAGTTCAGTAATATTTGTTCATAAAAGGTCATTCAGTTATTATGTACAGCAAAAAATCATTCGTCATATTTGCGATAGTATGCCTTTTTTCAATGATTGCTTTTTCTCAAAGCAAATTGACGAAAGACAGCATGTATGCTGATTCTTTACATGAGGAAACTGAGCAATTATTGATACAGAGCCGGCAACAAAAGCTAATAGATTCATTACTAAAAAGTCAATTGCAAAAAGATCTTTTATCTGCAGCAAATGATAAACAAAAAACAAAAGAACTTGAAGATAAAATAAGTCGAATGGCTATTCAGGATTCCATTCAAAAAGCAGCACAATATAAGAGACTAAGTGAACTAAAAAAACGAGCCACCCGTTTTGCGGTAGCCCCCTTTTCTGATACTTTATTCTATATCTACACCAAAATAGGATCATTTATCCCCCAGGAGAGGGCTGTAGCCATTAATCAAAGAATAATACAATTATATGAAGATCCATTTTTCCAGCCAGATTCTTTGAAAATAAGCGAATCAGATGACAGTTATGATATTTTATATAATAATGAGAAGCTTGTACTATCTATCACCAGTCTTGATGCTCTTTGGTTAAATAAAGGGCAGAAGCTGCTGGCGAATGAATACCTGGACATAATTAAAAAATCAATTATTGCTGAAAAAAAGGCAAACAGCTTCGATACATGGCTCAAACATTTCGCACTTGTCCTGATCATTATTGCAGGGTTAGCTATTCTGATATTTCTAATCAATAAGATTTTCAAGCATCTCACAAATTTATTAAATCAAAAGAAGGACCGGTATTTAAAAGGATTGACCTTCCGGAAAATAAAAATACTGAGTGCCGAACAACTTCAACAGGTTGCTATAAAAATTAAGAATATACTTAGGGTTGCTGTTATTATACTATCAATATATCTTTCACTTCCACTGTTATTTAATATTTTCCCCGAAACTAAAACCTGGACAGGGAAATTACTGGAATGGATATTCACCCCTACTAAATCTGCACTAAATGGAATCATGCACTTCCTGCCTAATTTGTTTACTATACTGGTTATATATTTCCTTTTCAGATATGCTATAAAAGTGTTGAAATATTTTGTAGATGAAATTGATAAGGGTAATATTACCATTAGCGGTTTTCATGCCGATTGGGCACAAACGACCTTCAACATTACTAAATTCATGCTGTATGCATTCATGTTAGTTCTTATCTTTCCATATTTACCTGGATCTGGATCTGCCGCATTTCGGGGCATCTCTGTCTTCGTAGGTGTGATTTTTTCGCTTGGATCATCCAGTGCTATCTCAAATATGGTTGCAGGTTTAGTGATTACTTACATGCGTCCATTTAAAATAGGTGACCGTATAACAATCGGGGAAATAACAGGAGATGTAATTGAAAAAACGATGCTGGTTACAAGAATCAGAACTATCAAAAATGAAGATGTAACTTTACCCAACTCTGCTGTTTTATCGGGTAATACGATTAACTACTCCAATAACACCAAACCTGAGGATAAAGGGTTAATTCTGCATACTACCGTTACTATTGGATACGATGTACCATGGCAAGAGGTTCACCAGGCGCTGATAAAAGCAGCATTAAGAACTGACATGATCCTCAGTGACCCCACTCCTTTTGTGTTGCAAACCGGGCTTGACGACTTTTACGTTTCTTATCAGATAAATGGATATTCTAAAGAGGCAAACAAACAAGCCAATATATATTCTGATTTACATAAAAATATACAGGATTGCTGTAATGAAGCAGGGATAGAAATATTATCTCCTCATTATCGTCAATTGCGGGATGGTAATATGACAACTATTCCAAAGGACTATTTAGACAAGAACTATGAAGTGCCCGAATTTAATATCAAAATTAAAAATGATCAATCTGATAATGGTTCTCCCAGCTAAATGAAGCTTGTCAATGCCAACTAAAGATGCAATTGCAGCAGTATAGAGGAATGTGTCAAACATATTGCAGCAGCGGAATTGGTCAGGTGAAAAATCTGAAGGCCTTTTTGTATTTGGGAAGTTTAAGATGGAATCCGGAGGTCATGTCATAAAAGATTTAGACGGTAACGGGTCTGGGGCGGCGAATCCCTCTTTCCCCGCATCTTAAGCGCTAATCTCAAGCTTATATCCTTTGCCGCGTACAACAGCAATTTTGATATTCGGATCCAATTCCAGTTTTTTTCTAAGTTTTGATATGAACATATCCAGGCTACGCCCTACAATAACACCTTCATCCTCCCATATCTCTTTTTGCAGCCGGCTTCTCTCTATTGTCTGGTTAGGAGACAAGGCAAAAATAAGCAGCAGACGTGCTTCAGTTCCAGTCAGGTCTATAGTTTTCTCATTTATTGTCAATTGCCGGTTCTTCGCATCGAACAACACCGAGCCCAAAGTTAACATGTCTGGATTTTGAGCCACAGGCACGGTGCTTCTCGGTTTAACCGATCTAACAAAAACAAAACCAACAAACGCCAAAACCGACAGGCTGCCCAGAAGATATCCATTTGCCGTATTTATTCCTGTCGGTTTAAATTTAAAGTTGACCATGTAACATCCTTTGGGTTGCACCCTCCCTCTACAAGCTACAATATCATCCTTTTTATTGTTGGATATAGCGTATCCATAGGCTACACTGGAGTTGCCACAGTTCAGAACGTTAACTACATAATCACTTGCGAGAGGGTCTTTGGCCAACAAACGCCGGGTAGTATTCACCAGCGAGTCCGGTTGAAAAGTAAACTCATTCTCAAACCTGATCTGGTACTCATTTTCCGCGATCTTTATTACCGGGAGCACCCTTGATTTACTGTCGCCCGACTGGGTGAGTAGCTCATCTCCTATCTTCCGAAGCAAAACTTCTCTCCTGGCGAGATCAAAATCGTCACTGCCGGTCATAATGAATGCCGCGCAAATCACAGAGATAAGCGAGAGTAATATCACTCCCCACAGGTACCTGCGCCTCCCGGAAAGTAAATTTCGGCCATAAAACATACCATTTACAATTTATTTACAAAGGTTACATTTTTATTTACAATGCAAGTTCGCCAGGCTGAAACATATCAAAGTATTTTTGTTGCATCAAATTTAAATGGATATGAAAAATCTAAAAAATGCCTTAAACGAATCTGATTTATCAGCAGATAGATCTATGTTGATTAAACCTACAAAAAATATGAAAAAAGTCATTTATGCGCTGATCTTACTGCTGGTTGTAGTAAGCGGACTGGTATTTGCTAATCGCGAAATTAAAAATGAAACTTCTAAAAGGCCAACCCCAAAATCCCTCTCAGCTGCTGAAAGGGAATCCGAACTGAAGAAATGGGAGGCTACCCCTGAGGGTGTAAAGTTCAAAAAATGGGAAGCGTCTCCCGCAGGTAAAAATGTGTATGCCGGTGCTGCTAAAATAAAGAAACATATAATCAATTTTAAAAATATGGAGGCTATTATAACCTCTCTTTCTCTTCCGCCAGGATCAAGATTAGGTTTCGGTGTGATGGCCAGGATTAATGGTGTCGATTACATTGTAACATTTGATCCGGAAAAGTCTCAACTTGAACAATTGCATAGCCTGAAAGTTAACGACAAGATAATTATAAGAAGCCATTACGTATCGTACGCACCCAAGTATTTATACCCAATAGTATCGGGTGAATATGCAGAACGAGATAGTAAAGTAATTTTTAAACGTGTCCCTCGCAAAGGTGGCTGCTGATCAAATAAATTATGAAATACGTATGGTATGCCTTATGCCTGGTACCTGTATTGTACTCTTTTTGCAGAGGGCCAAACAAGAATTTTACCCCCCGGATCATGGCCTCGAACATGCCTCCATTTTATTTATCTCAGTAAATATTTATTGTTACTCAATAAATTTATTTTGAGAAGTAATAAATTATAATTTCCTTTGTTGGAAATTACCACCTCATGAAACCTACATACATTATCGCTACTTTTAAAGTGCTTACCACTATAGGCTTTTATTTTCTCTTAATTATAACAACAGTCTTCCTATTCTTCTCATTGATGAATGCAACCGGCAGTAAATCATTTAATACGCCAATGTTCAAAAACAACAATTACAAGGTGATGTCCTTTAGTGAAAGCAAAGGCAAGACTGAAATCCAATATTCAGCTGACAAACAGCTGCGTTACCAGTTACTGCAAAATGAATACTATGTGCAGATCAATCCATCTACCCCATTTGGATATTATACAATGCTCATTACTTTCATTCACCTGTTACTAGGTATCTTTACCCTCTGGACGTTCAGAAAGATCCTAAAAGAAATCCAGCTGAAAGCTCCATTCGCCGGAAAGATTGTACCACTTTTAAAATATGTGGCGGCTGTATTTATAACGGCTGATTTAATAAATGTGATAAATTATATCATTTTCAATCAATATCTGCATCAACAAATGCCGACAATGGGATTTAAGTTGGTTTCAGAGATAGGTAGTGGATTTATCATTGGTTCAATTACATGGATAATTGTGGCAATTTTTCAACGCGGAGTAGAATTACAAACAGAAAACAACTTAACTGTATAATTATGCCGATTATAATAAACTTAGACGTAATGCTGGCCCGGCGCAAAATGTCTCTGACAGAACTAAGTGAAAAAGTCGGCATTACTATGTCAAATCTTTCCATTTTAAAAACAGGTAAGGCAAAAGCGATCAGACTGGAAACGCTTGACGCGCTATGCAGGGTATTGAATTGCCAGCCAGGAGATCTTTTGGATTACACAGAATGATGTCACCATAAGATCCTGAATTTATTATTGTCCCATTTTTTCTTCTAAATTTTAGAAACACCGGGTATTTAAATGTTATATTTGCTCCACCTATAGCGCTAAATCTGACTAAAAAATCGCTATAAACTAGAGACACAACACAAATTCTGAAATATTTTAACCACAACAATATTTGATACCCTTAGTAAGCATGCCAGCTACGCTGCCTGCCATCTGTTTTCTTTATACCAATATTTATGAATAAAAAAGCTACCCTTACATTCCTTATTCTATTTTTATTGATATTGGCGCCCAAAGGGTATGCGATTACCCCTCCGGCAATTGCTAACCTGGATGGCGACGCAGTATCTTTTACTGTAGCAGGAGCCCCCGTTCTGCTGGATGCAGGCAGCAATGCAAATGTTACAGCCGGAACCGCGAATAACTTTACCGATGGAATGTTGACTGTTTCTATTACCAACAGTACGAGATTCAGTGAAGATGAAATCAGTATCAAAACTACCGGACAAATTACTGTCAACGCAAACCTGGTCTATTATGCAGGCACCCAAATCGCCGCATATTCGGGTGGCAAATCAGGCAGGAACATGAAAATCCGGTTTAACAGCAATGCCACAGCCACGGCTATTGATGCATTATTGCAGAGTATTACCTACTATGACAATTACAGCTACTGGCCCTCTACGGACACACGTATCATTCAGTTTATTTTAAGTGATGGGAATGGTGGTATAAGTACTCCTGCTAACATTACGGTATCGTTTATCAATATTAACCACACCCCAATAGCTAATGATGAATATTATGTTGGCGCTATGGATCAGGTCATCTCTAAAACCGCCCCAGGTCTCAAAGCGAATGATTACGATATTGATGGCGATGCCACTACATTTAGTCCTGTCGGTCTACCACTGCATGGTAGCTTATCTCTCAGCAACTCTGGTAGTTTTTCATTTACACCTGACGCTGGTTATATAGGATTAGACAGTTTTACATATAAGTTGTGTGATCCTGCCGGCGCCTGTTCCGGTGCAGCGAAAGCACTCTTCTTTATAGGAGGCACTAACGTTACGCCCTCCCCAGCCAATGATAATTACACTGTCAACCAGGATGTAGCGCTATATGTAAGCAAAACTACTGGGGTGTTAAGTAACGACAATGATCCTAATAGCGGATCAAGCCGCATTTTCAATCAGGCATCGCTGGTTACGGCACCCGCTCACGGCATCCTCAGACTGGCTGTTGATGGTAGTTTTGACTATTATCCCAATAAGGGATTTAGTGGCACAGATCAATTTGTATATAGTAACTGCGATGCGCAGGGTGCATGTGCAAACGCTACCTGTACCATCACAATAAACAGCGTTAATACACCTCCTTATGCAGTAGATGATGTTTATACAGGGGATGATAATACCGCGATTACCGGCAATGTATTATCGAATGATACTGATAATGAGGGAAATGCACTAACTGCTTCTCTTATATTCGCGGCCGCAAACGGTACTGTTATTTTTAATGCAGACGGTTCATTTACCTATACGCCCTTTAATCCGTTCGGCGGTATAGATAAATTGCAATACCAGGTCTGTGATAATGGCATACCTTCTAATTGTGATACCGCAGAATTGATATTTGTAATTAAAAGCGTGAATGCTACGCCTGTAATTACGACTACAACCCAGGCTGCTGGACAGGAAGATATACCTACAGCTATCAATAGTTTCTATTTTTCAGATCCAGATGCCGACAGCAATGCGGTTACAGTAATATTGTCAGTTAATTCCGCCGTTGATACATTGTCAGCGAACCCTGCTCCCGGAATTACGATCGTTCCATCAGCGAATGATTCCGTCATTATTAAAGGAATTATTGCTGATATCAATACCTATATTTCAAGCGATAGCGTAAAATTTACAGGTGCTCTTAATACATACGGTAACGTAGTGCTGACTATTACAATCAACGATGGTGGATTTACCGGCGAAGATCCGGGTACTTCAGGAGATGCAGGCAGTGAGGAAAGTACCAAAACAATTTCTTTCAATATTACAGCGGTCAATGATTCACCCGTAATTACCGTACCTGCTGCCAAAACAGTAGCCCTGAACACTAATCTTGTTATCAGTAATGAAGTGTCTGTGTCCGACGTGGATGCAGGATCAAATTCCGTACAGGTAACAATGACTGTCACCCACGGTGTGATCTCGTTATCGTCTACAGCCGGACTGGTATTTTTGATTGGCTCAGGCACCGCCGATGCTACGAACACATTCTCTGGTACACTTACAGATATCAACAACGCTTTAAGCACAATTATATACACTCCAACAGGTAATTATACAGGTACCGCTACCTTACAGATCACAGTTAATGACCAGGGTAATTCAGGTAGCGGTGGATCAAAAACGGATACCAAAACAATTGATATTGCAGTCGGACCATTAAAACCATTCATCATCAACGTCACTTCAACTAACCTGGATCAGGTATATAAAACAGGGGATGTCATTACCGTGAAAGTTGTATTTAACGAGGAAGTAATTGTAACCGGCACGCCGGTGTTAATTTTGGAAACCGGTACTGTCGATCAAAATGCCGTTTATGCTGCAGGTACAGGCACAGATACGCTGCAATTCACTTATACTGTACAAAGCGGCGACCTGTCTGCCGACCTGGATTATACTTCAATGAATGCATTAAGCGGTGGTACAATTAAGAATAATACCAGCAGTAAAGATGCATTGTTAGACCTGCCAGCACCGGGCGCCACAGGTTCATTATCTGCTAATAAAAATCTTCAGATAGATGGTATAGCACCCGTAGTCACTGCGGTTACTTTACCCTCTGACAGCACCTATAAAACAGGAGATGAACTGAAATTTGTAGTCAATTTCAGTGAAGCAATAACGCTCACTGGTGCCGCTTCATATTTGCCCATACAGGTTGGGGCCAATACTGTAAATGCCACCTTCCTGTCATCCACTTCCACAAGTGTGACTTACCACTATACCATACTGGCAGGACAACAGGATACTGATGGAATAGGAATAGGACAATTACAATTGAGCACTACTACAATCACAGACATTGCTGGCAACAATACCGTACTTACATTTACTCCTGGCAATACCACGGGTATACTTGTAGATGCAGTGGCTCCTTCAATAAATAACTTAACCGTTACGCCAGGATACTATAAAGAAGGTACAAACATTGATCTTACCGTTACCTGGCAGGAAAGTGTGCTCGTAACAGGTACGCCACGTATCAGTCTACTGATAGGAAGCACATCCGGGTATGCTACCTATATAAGCGGTTCCGGTACTAACACACTCACATTCCGTTACACCGTGCAGGCTGGAGATAATGATACTGATGGAATCGGGATCGGAACAGTGATTGCTATGGGCACTATCAAAGATGCTGCTGGTAACGCTGCGGATCTTACTATTAATTACACGACTACGCCGGGAATTGTATATGTGGATACCAAAGCACCTACCGTAGTAAACGTAACGGGTCCTGCCGATGGCACTTATCATGCCGGACAAATACTTAGCTTCATCGTAAATGTAGATGAGACTATAACAGTAGACCCTACAGGCGTAACTCTGCCCGTGACGATCGGCACCATGCAGGTAAATGCGACACTCGTAAGCAGTAGCGCTACCCAACTGGTATTCAATTACACGGTAGTCAACGGTGATTCCGACAATGATGGCATTGCTGTAACAGGCCCCCTAAGCGTTCCTGCAGGTAAGATCACCGACCTGGCAGGCAACGAATTGCTCCCTGCACTCAACAACGTCGCCTCATTGAATGCTGTGCTGGTAGATGCTTCAGCTCCTATTGTGACTGCCGGCCAATCTTTCAGCTTGTTTGAAAACAGCAACAGTAGTACGATCATTGGTACTATAGTGGCAACAGACAATAGCAGTACCTTGAAAAACTGGCAGATCACACAAAATGCAGATACAGACAATGATAATGTGCCCGCATTTGCTATCGATGCCACAACCGGACAATTAACTGTAAACGATGCTGACGAATTCAATTTCGAAAAAACTGCTCAGTTCAATATCGCTGTAACTGTCAGCGATGGATATAATACAAGCGCTGCAGGCATAGTCAGCATCTTCCTGAAAGATGTGAACGAAACGCCGACAGTAGGCACAGTGACGGATCAGACAATCTGCGCAGGTGGTGAGCAGGTTGTTACGGTCACCGGCATCTCTGCAGGACCAGAGATCGCTCAAACCACCACACTTACTGTTTCGGCAGACAAAGATGCATTCACCACACTGACTGTCACAGACAACGGTGATGGGACTGCAACATTGCGCTATGAGCTGAAAGCGGATGTGACAGAAAACGCTACTGTTACATTAACCGTGAAAGATAACGGGGGGACTGCCAATGGCGGTGTTGATGAAATCAGTACACAATTTACTGTAAACGTATCCGTTCCTCCTGTTCTCAGCATCAGCAGCGATCAGGGTACTACCGTGTCAAAGGGTGCTACCATCTATCTCACTGCCACAGGAGCTGCAACCTATACCTGGGAGGATGCTGATAACATTCTTGGCGGACAAAACACCGCTACTTTAAATGTTCGCCCACAGGCAACGGCTACCTATACTGTAAATGGAGTAACAGCCGGAGGTTGTACCGCCCAGGGATCTATCGTTATCACAGTAACAGATGATTATAAACTGGATGCTACAAACCTGCTGACACCAAATGGCGACGGTATTAACGATAAATGGGTGATCCGGAATATTGACAGTTATCCTGATAATGAGGTGAAAATATATGACCGCACAGGCCGGTTGATATATCACAAAAAAGGATATCAGAATGAATGGGACGCTACAATTAATGGATCTCCGCTGGCCGAAGGTACTTACTACTACATTGTAACGTTCCCTTCAGGACATCATACATTTAAAGGATTCATCACTATTGTTCGCGATCAGAAATAAATAAAATGAAAAAATTCTATACCCTTATACTCTTAATTTGTAGCTCACAGACATTACAGGCGCAATCTGCTGGCAACGCGGTTTCGAATTTTGAACCACCGGAATCACAGTACTTTTTTAATCAATACCTGGCTAATCCGGCAATGGCCGGACTGGATTCAGGCATTCATATCAATGCTTCCTACAGACGTCCGTGGGATGCTATACCTGGTGCGCCCATTACACAAACTTTTACTGCCGATGCGAACCTGAAGAACAGGGTCGGTGCCGGATTGAATATTTTCAACGATAAGTCTGGCTTATTGCAGCGTACCAAGGTAGGGCTTACTTATGCATATCACCTGCCATTGGGCATGCATGCACAGGCGTTACATTTCGGATTATCACTGGCGCTGGACATACAGCGTCTTGATACCAAAAGCGTAGATGGAGAGACAAATGACCCGTCGCTGGGTCGTTTTAACAGGCGGGATAATTACTTTGAAAGTGATTTTGGGGTGGCTTATACTGATCAGCACTTAACAGTTCAGGCAGCCTTGCCGAACCTGATATCGACGTTTAAAAACGATAACCGGGATGTTTCCGGACTTGCCACTTACTATACCGCAGTCTCTTACAAATTCTATACGGGTACGGAGATTTCTAAAGTGGAACCTAAAATCGCCTACCGGGGTGTAAATGGCGCTGACAATATTATTGACGCAGGAGTAAATATTGGTTTGCTGGATGACTGGGCCAATGTATCAGGAATGTATCATAGCAGTGGAAGCGTAAGCGCAGGAGCAGGATTTAATTACCAATCACTTTTTTCCGTGCAGGTGATATACATCACCCAGACTACGGGCTATAGTACTATTATGGGAAATAGTTTCGAGATCAACCTGCGCGTGAATATCGCGAAATAGATACAGCT
>Ga0316604_10003272_pt1 | contig 11523 bp, 13 predicted proteins | sample OWC_soil_day20_C_FD_207650 | JGI IMG/M metagenome (GOLD analysis project Ga0316604, IMG submission 207650) | Wetland soil microbial communities from Old Woman Creek delta, Ohio, United States - OWC_soil_day20_CT | ecosystem: Environmental > Terrestrial > Soil > Wetlands | place: USA: Ohio... | reverse complement strand
AGCAGTTCGTCGCCGCCACCAACAGCGTTGAAGCAAGCGGCTGGGGTGTTCTGGCCTACGAACCCTACATGGGCCATCTTGTCATTCTGCAGGCCGAAAAACACCAGGACCTGACCGTCTGGGGCGTGTGTCCCCTCCTTGTCTGCGACGTCTGGGAGCATGCCTACTACTTGAAATACCAGAACCGCCGGGCCGACTATGTGGATAGCTTCATGAAAATCATCAACTGGGAGGAAGTGGCCAGGCGATACACCAAGGTTAAAGGACTGGTGGGGTACCGTTAGCCTTGCAGGAAAAAGTAGGCAGTATGCAGTAGACAGTATGCAGCAGAAACCATAGGCCGAATACAAGCGTCTCTACTGCTTACCAGCCGTTGTGACTGCCTACTGCTACTCCTTACTGTTTACTTCCAAAGACCTTCTTGAGAAGGTCCGTAGTCCTGGCCATGGGGTCCTGGCGGATCTTTTTTTCCTCCTCGGCTACCATGAAGAAGAGGCCGTCCAGAGCCTTTTCCTTTGACCTTGACATCACATGAATGCACCCTAGGTTTCGGGAGCCTAAGCCGGGAACGAGTTACCAGGAATCCCCGATCACCAGCGAGGTGTCAGATGCTAGGCGCCGAGGAGCGACGACTGAGGCGTATGGAGCAATACGCCGCAAGGAGGAGCGAGCGAAGGCAACGCCGCAGATGATGTCTTGATGGCGATCGGGGCCTTGCTTTGACCTTGACATCGCTATTGCTCTTCCCTATATTCCCCAAGGATTACGAACGATCGATCAAAGGAAGGGATTGGATTCATGTACAACGCCAGCAACTTGAGGAAAGGCCTCAAGATCCTCATTGACAAAGAACCTTATGTCGTCGTCGATTTCCAGTTTACAAAGCCCGGAAAGGGCCAAGCCCTTTACCGGTGCAAGCTCCGAAACATGATTAACGGGATCACGCTGGATCGGACCTACCGCTCTGTGGATACCTTTGAACCCGCCGACCTCGAGCAACGTAGAATGCAGTATCTCTACAACCAGGAAGGCCATTTTTACTTCATGGATCTGCAAAGCTACGATCAGTCGGCCCTGTCCGCTGAACAGGTCGGGGATGCTAAGAACTATCTCATCGACAACCTTGAAGTGGACATACTTCTTTTTGACGGAAGACCCATCGGCCTCACCCTGCCCAATTTCGTCGATCTCCTGGTGACCCGCGCAGATCCGTGGGCCAAGGGGGACTCCGTCGCCGGGGACAGCAAACCCGTGACCCTTGAAACCGGATACACCCTTCGAGTGCCTCCCTTTATTGAAGAAGGAATCAAAATCACCGTGGACACACGGACCGGGGAGTATGTCACCCGGGTCAAATGATCCTACCTCCCTGCGGGAAAGGGAGACCTTAGCCGCCAAAAAACCGAACCTCCGGCTTCGGGCCGGATTGCTTCAGGCCATCAGGCATTTTTTCACTGAGAGAAACTATCTCGAAGTCGAGACCCCCTATCTCATCCCCGCGCCCGCTCCCGAGCTTCACATTGACGCCATCCCGGCCGGTGGGGGCTTTTTGCACACCTCGCCGGAGTTGTGCATGAAGCGACTCCTTGCCGCAGGCTACCCTAAGATCTTTCAGATCTGCAAGTGCTTCCGGCAAGGGGAAAGAGGCAGCCGCCATCTTCCCGAGTTCACCCTGCTGGAATGGTACCGCGCAGAGACGGACTACTTGGGTCTGATGGAAGAGTGTGAAGAAATGGTCGTCTTTGTCTTGGAGGAGCTCGGGTTGCCTCCTCGGCTGGAGTTTCAGGGTAGGACCCTGGATCTGCAAAGACCATGGCACCGGTTCACGGTTCAAGAGGCTTTTGATCGATATGCTTCGACATCTCTGGAACGAGCCATGGAAAGCGGGCGTTTCGATGAAATCCTAGCCTTTGAGATTGAGCCCTCCATCGGATTCCCGAAGCCAGTTTTTCTTTACCATTACCCTTCAGCCCTCGCTGCGCTTGCGCGCCTGGGCAAGGAAGCTCCTAACTGGGCCGAGAGATTTGAACTCTATGGGGCCGGTGTTGAGTTGGCCAACGCTTTTTCCGAATTGACCGACCCTGTTGAGCAGCGGACTCGATTCGAGAAAGAACTGGCCAAACGAGATGAGCAAGGCAAGCCGGTATACCCTATGCCTGAGAAATTTCTCCGCACCCTCCCTTTCATGCCGGAGTCGGCAGGCATCGCTTTCGGGGTCGACCGACTGGTCATGCTCTTGAGCAATCAGAAGGAGATCGATCCTGTGGTCTCCTTCACGCCAGAAGAACTATGATTAAGGTCGTTTTTCTCATCCTTTTGGCTCTGGTGGCTTTGCCCCATCCTGTCTCCGGCCAGACGTCCGTCTCCTACGCGATCCAGGTCGATACCTTCAAGGATTTGAAGAAGGCCGCAAAGCAGACGGATCTCCTGAAGAAAAAGGGGCTCGATGCCTTCTGGAAGGAAGAACAGCCAGTAGGGAAACCCAAACGGTACATTGTCTGCATCGGGAATTATGAATCGCGGGATGAGACCCGGGACGAAGCCAAAAGGCTGAAACGGGAACCGTCCCGTGTTGAGGCAAATGGTCAATTCATTGAGAGGATACGGACCTTCTACCATCATGAGAACCGGACGCTCAGGGTGGTCCTGGATCTTCAACCCTCCAAGAGCTACCGGATAAGCCAGTTCTTTTACCAGGCCCAAAACGTTTATACTGTGGAAGTGGAAGTAAAGTAACCTTCTCCCCTCTCCCAGGCCGGAGGGCGCTCAGCATTCGGCGTGGAGGGTCTTCGCCGGAAAAGCCGAAAACCGCACGTAACTGCCAAACCTTGTATATGCAAACCTGTCCCTGTCCTCCCCATGTCGGAAGACTTCCTGGCCAGCCAGCGATTTTTTTCTTGACTACCGAGTTGTCTAATAGTAAACATCAAAACCAGTCGAGCGCATGGGGTTTCCGCCATTGGATGAGAAAACCATCATCGCCAACATCAAAGCACTGCGTGTCAGCAGCAAAATCACCCTCGAGAGGCTTGCGAAGATCACGGGCCTCACAAAGGGGTATTTGTCCCGAATAGAGAATTCCAAGAAAGCCCCTCCCGTTTCCACTCTTGCAAAAATATCCAAAGCAATGGGAGTGGACATTACCGAGTTCTTCACGGAAAACGCATCCCTTCCCGCAGCAACGGATATTTCGATCATCAAGAAAAAGGAGACCTTGCAAGTAGGCAGGAAGGGCGCGCCTCACGGTTATGTTTACGAGGCCCTCGCGTATCGCATGCCCGGAAAGAATATGGAGCCTTATGCGATCACCGTGAGCGATGAAGCCTCTGCGGTAGGCTTCCGTCACGAAGGGGAGGAGTTCATTCACATGCTGGAGGGCAAGCTTGAGTTTGTTTACGACGGGAAGAAATACCTTCTCGAGAAGGGGGACAGTGCCTACTTCGACGCGGGAAAAATGCACACAGGGAAAAGCGTGGGACCGAAGAAGGCAAGATTTCTGTGCATCATCTACTCGTACAAGAGGATGTAGGTTTTTTTTGGCCTTTGGGTTTACTGATTGTAAACAAGCAAGGGGGATCAAGAAACATGGAAAAGCTTATTGTGACGTGTGCCATCACAGGGGGCGCTTCACCGGACAGCAATCCCTACCTGCCGAAATCTCCGAAGGAGCAGGCTCAATCCGCTCTCGAAGCGTGGAGAGCAGGAGCATCGGTCATTCACATCCACGCCCGTGATCCTGTGACAGGAAGAGCGGCCCATGAAGCCAAGCTTTTCGAGGAGGCGATTGTCCCCATCCGGGAGCAAAGCGACGTGATCATCAACGTATCGACAGGAGGCATCGGTCGAAGGGTTGACGGGGAATGGCTCTATAAGAAAATCCCGCACACCAGCTGCGAGGAGAGAGTCGGAGTCATCCCCGAATTGAGCAGGAATCCCTTGGCCAAACCGGATCTGGCTTCCTTTAATGCCGGGAGCCCCGTCATCGACATCTACAGCAAAAAAACGCAGGACTTCGTGCTCCGGTTTGTCATGGTGCATAGTTTTCCGGACATGGTGGACATGGCCAAAGTCATGAACGACCACGGCGTCAAACCTGAGCTCGAATGTTACGACGTGAGCATGATCAACAATGCGCTATTTCTGAGCGAAGTGGGGGCACTGAAGGACCCATTGTATTTCCAGTGTGTGATGGGCATTCTGGGCGGCATCCCTGCCACCTTGGACAATCTGAGTCACATGGTCAGGCAGATTCCAAAAGACTGCCAATGGTCGGCCTGTTCCGTGGGAATGACGGAGTGGCCCATGGTCACCGCGGCCATGATTATGGGGGGCCACGCCCGTGTGGGCATGGAAGACAACATTTATCTTTCCGATGGAGTGCTTGCCAAGAGCAACGCGGAGCTGGTTGAAAAAATCGTAAGGATAGCTAGAGAACTCGGTCGCGAAATAGCAACGCCGGATGAGGCTCGCAAGATACTCGGACTCCCGGCGAAGGCCTGAGCCCTATGGACGCTCTCCTCGAAACGACCCGTCTTACGAAGAGATTTGGGGCCCTCCTGGCAGTGGTGAGGGTGGATCTGAAGGTGGCCCGGGGAACGATTCATTCCGTGATCGGCCCCAACGGTGCGGGGAAAACGACGCTCTTCAACATGCTGACCGGTTTTCTCAAGCCCAGTGAGGGCTCCATCGTCTTTGACGGGAAAAACATCGCGGGGCTGCCTCCGCACGAAATTTCTAAACGCGGCATGAGCCGTTCCTTTCAGATCACCAGCATCTTTCCGGAGCTCTCCGTCTCCGAGAACGTGAGGATCGCGCTCCAGTCACGCACGACGATGAGCTACAAGTTTTTGAAAAGGCTCACGGACGGGGACGGTCTCCGGGAAAAAGCCCGCGACATCTTGGGACAAATCGGGCTCGTCGAGAAGGCTGATCTGCCGGCTAAGCATCTGTCCCACGGCGAGAAAAGGATCCTCGACATCGGCATCGGCCTGGCCACCAGCCCGGAACTTCTCCTCCTCGACGAACCTGCTTCCGGACTGGTGGGCGACGAGATTGTGCGCGTCACGGACCTCGTCAGGCGGATATCGAGCTACGTGACCGTCGTGCTGGTGGAGCACAATATCGACGTTGTTCTCTCGATTTCAGATCGCATCACCGTGCTGTCGTACGGGAAAGTCATCGCGGAAGGCAGCCCCGCGGAGATTCAGTCCAACGAGAAGGTGCAGGAAGTGTATCTGGGGCCGTCATGCTGAGCATCAAAAACATCCACACCTTTTACGGGAACAGTCAGATCCTCCAGGGCGTTTCGCTGACCGTGAGACAAGGCGAGGTCGTCACGCTGCTTGGGCGGAACGGGATGGGGAAGAGCACGACAATCAAGACCGTCATGGGTCTTGTTGTTCCCCGTGAAGGCCGGGTTTTCTTCGACGGGGTGGACATCACAGGCCGCAAGCCGCACCGGATTGCGCGTGCGGGCATAGGGTTTGTGCCGGAGGACAGGAGGACCTTCGCCTCCCTGAGCGTGATCGAAAACTTGAACCTGCCGGTCCGGGGGAGAGGCGGTGAAGGGTGGAGTCTCGCAAAGGTCTTCGAGTTCTTTCCAAGACTCAGGGAGCGGGGCACCCACAAAGGATTCGAGCTGAGCGGCGGAGAACAGCAGATGCTCGCTATCGCACGCATCCTGAGGATGAAAAGTCGGTTGATCCTTCTCGATGAGCCCACCGAGGGGCTTGCCCCGCTCCTCGTGAACGCCATCGGCGAGATCCTCGCCCAGATCAAGAGGGAGGGCATCACGACTCTGCTCGTCGAACAGAATTCCAGGTTCGTCACCAGCGTGGCCGACCGGCATCACGTCCTGTGCCACGGGAAAATCGTCTATGAAGGAAGCAATGAGGACTTCATACGTAAGGAGGATGTCAAGCGTGAGTATCTGGGCATTTAGCCGTTTGCCGGACAAAAAAGCCGGAAGGAGAACAAGAGCCATGACCAAAAAGAAAGGAGGCAGTATGAAAAAGCTATTCTTGGCATTGGGGATTGTCCTTATGATGACCACCTTAGCTGCAGCTGCAGATCCCGTCAGGTTGGGGTTTATGTCGGTCTTGTCCGGACCTCTTGCGCCGATCGGCCAGAGTGAACTGAATGCCACGAAGATGGCCGTGGAGGATGCGGGGACCGTTCTCGGGCAGAAGGTCGAGCTTTTCCCGAAAGACCATCAGTACAATCCGGGTCAGGCCAACGAGCGGGCCAAGGAACTCTACGAGAAAGACAATGCTGACGTGATCGTCGCCTGCTCAAACAGCGCCGCGGCGCTCGCGGTTTCGGACCAGGCGGCACGGTACAAGAAAATCTTCATGTCAACCTCTGCCGGGACCACTGATCTCATCGGCAAGAACCGCTACACGTTCAAGCTCAACTACAACGACTACATGCTTGCGGCAACGCTGGGCACTTGGGGGGCGAAAAATCTGGGCAAGAAGTGGTACACCATCACGTCGGACTACGCGTGGGGCCACGATCTGCTCAAGCACTTCACCAACGCGCTCAAGGCCGAGGGGGGCCAGCACGTGGGGAACGACATGGTCCCTGTCAACACCTCGGATTACAGCCCTTACATCCTGAAGGCCGCGCAGGCGAAACCGGACGTGCTGGTGCTGCTCAACGTGGGGAAGGACGCGGCGAACTCGACCAAGGCCGCGGTCGAATACGGCCTGCGGAAGAGCGTCAAGATCATGCATGCGCTCCTGTTCGAGTTGGACATCAAGGGGTCGGGCCTCGAGACCTTTGTGGGAGACTACGCGGCCGCCCCGTGGAACTGGGTGGTCAATCAGGCGGGGACCCGCGAGTGGGCCGACCGCTACTACAAGGCTCACGGAGACAGGCCCACGTTCATGGCCGGAGCCGCCTACAGCGCCACCCGTCAATATCTGAACGCAGTCCAGAAGGCGGGAAGCAAGGATCCCGAGAAGGTGATCAAGGCGCTGGAGGGGAGCACCTACACGGACTTCTTTGTGGACAAGGGCTACATCCGGCCCGAAGACCATCTGCAGATGGCCAAGGCATACCTTCTGCGGGTGAAGGAGCCGGGTCAGGTGAAAGAGAAAGAAGATTATTTCGAGGTGGTAGGGGAGCTTCCGGCGGACAAGGCACAACCGCCTGTCGGGCTCTTCAAGAAACTCGCACCCTAACACCCGTCAAAGGGGGCCGACCCCGGCCCCCAAGATTGACGGTCTCGTAAAAATTCTCCAGAGCCGTCGCCCCGGCGAACCCGTTAGAGGTTTACCCGGAGGAGGGCGGACAAGATCCGGGGCACAGAACTTCTTGACTTGACTGGATACCGGCTTTCGCCGCTATAACAAAGAACCGTGTTTCTCGACTTTTTGCGAATCCATGAAGAATGATCTATGGGAATTCAATTCATCGGTGCACAGCTCTTTAACGGCCTGATGTTGGGCTCCTTTTATGTGCTTCTCTCCCTGGGGCTTTCCATCATCTTCGGCATGCTGGGGGTGGTCAATTTTGCCCACGGCGCCCTTTACATGCTCGGCGCCTACGCCGCCTGGACGCTTTGCTACGTGTTTTCGCTGGACTTCTGGACGGCCTTGATCGTCGCACCGCTGGCCGTCGGCGTGATCGGAATGATCATGGAGTGGACCCTGATCAAGAGGCTATACTCGGTGCCTCATTTCTACAACCTGCTTCTCACCTTCGGACTCATGCTTTTTGTGGAAGAGGCGATCCGGGCGATCTACACCCCCATCGGCAAGCCCTTCGACACACCGCCGGCACTCCTGGGATCGGTCGATCTGGGCTTCATGATGTTCCCGAAATACAGGATTTTCATCATCTTGATGACCGCCGCTTGCGCGGTCATCATATGGCTTTTTCTCTCGAGAACCAAGCTGGGCTCGATCATCCGGGCGGGGACCGATGACAGCGAGATGGTCTCCGCCTTGGGGATCGACATCTCCAAGATTTTCACCCTCGTCTTCGGTATTGGGGCGGCCCTGGCGGGGCTTGCGGGTGTCCTCGCGGCGCCGGTGCAGAATGTGACGCCTGAAATGGGGAACAGTATCCTCACGGAAACCTTCGTGGTCGTCATCATCGGCGGCATGGGATCCATCCTGGGGTCGATCCTGGGCGGCCTCATCATCGGTGAACTGATCACCCTGGGCGTCGTCTTCTGGCCACCCGTGGCCAACACCCTCGTTTTCGTGTTCATGGCCGTCGTCCTGCTCGTGAGACCGAGAGGGTTCTTCGGCAGGGCCAAATTCTTTGAATAGGGCAGGGGAAAGAGGATGAAAAGGAATTTCTACAAGGGATTGTTCTTCACAGCCGCGGCCGCCTTCCTGATCGTTCTGCCCTTTCTGACGCCGACGTATTCCCTCGCAACGGAGATGCTCATTTTTGCCATCTTCGCCCTCGGCTTTGACATCCTCTTCGGGTACACAGGGCTTCTTTCCTTCGGCCACGCGATCTTTTTCGGCCTCGGCGCATATGCGACCGGGATCGTGCTCGTGCGCGTGATTCCCTCCCTTTTCGTGGCCCTTGCGGTCGGGATTGCCTTGAGCCTGGTCATCTCCTATGTCGTGGCCTTTTTGAGCATTCAGAAGCGCGGCATCTACTTCGTGATGATCACGCTCGCTTTCTGCCAGATGTTCTATTTCATCGGTTTCAAATGGACGAGCCTGACGGGCGGCGACAACGGACTTCACGGCGTCCCTCGGACGTCCTTCGGCCCCGTGGATCTCAATTCCGAGATCACCCTCTACTTCTATGTGCTGATCCTGTTCCTTCTGTCGGTTTTCATCGCCTACCGAATCGTGAACTCCCCCTTCGGCAGGGTCTTGAAGGCCTTGAAGGACAACGAGGACAGAGCCAGGAGTGTCGGGTACGACACTACGACCTTCAAGACGGCGGCATTCGTGATTTCCGCCTTGTTCGGGAGCCTGGCCGGAGGGCTCTACGCGGTCCACTCCAACTTCGTCCCTATAGACACCCTCTCGATCAACACGTCGGGGGATGTGGTCATCATGGCGCTCCTGGGCGGAATCGGCACGCTGTATGGGCCAGTCCTGGGCGCCATGCTCGTGGTCTACCTGAAGAACCTGCTCAGCAACTGGCTGGGGAACTGGCACCTCGTCCTGGGTGGAATCTTTATCTTGTCCGTGCTTACGGTCCGACAGGGGATTTTCCCGGTCCTATTCGGAAAAGTGAGGGAGAAGCTATGGTCGCAAAAGCAGGATCCGGGACAGGGTTGAAGAACCCCATCCGGAAAGTGGCAGTCATCGGAGCGGGCCTCATGGGGCACGGCATCGCTCAGGTCTTCGCCCTCGGGGGCTGCAAGGTCACGCTCCACGACGTGGACGGGGCTATTCTCGAGAACGCGGTCAAAAGGATCAAGGAGAACTTTCAGTTGCTCGGCGAGGCGCGGCAGGTCCGCCCTGCTTCGGCGGAGCGAGCCCTCGCGCGCATCCGCACCACGACCGATCTCGAGGAAGCGGCCGCGGACGCGCACTTCGTGACTGAGGCCGTGTCTGAGGACCTGGAGTTGAAGCGGCGGATCTTCGAATGGCTGGATCGGGTGACAGCCAGGCATGCCATCCTGGCCAGCAACACGTCGACCCTGAAGATCACCGACATCGGAGGGCACCTCCGGGGGTCGGACCGTGTGGTGACCACCCACTGGTTCAATCCCCCCTACCTGGTTCCAGTGGTGGAGATCGTGCGCGCCGAAACCACGTCGCCGGAGACCGTTGATCTCACCGCGGAATTCCTGACAAAAATGGGAAAGGAACCTGTCCGCATCCTGAAGGAGGTCCCTGGTTTCCTCATCAACCGAATCCAGACAGCCATGTTCCGGGAAGTGCTCTCGCTGCTGGAGATGGGAGTGGCGGAACCTGCGGAGATCGACCGGGCGGTCATGGGCAGTTTCGGTCTGAGACTTCCCATCATCGGCCCCCTGAAGACGGTCGACCTGGGCGGCCTAGACATATGGTACAAGGGCATGAAGTACCTCTATCCCTTTTTCGACAACTCCCGGGAACCACAAAAAGTGATGCGGGAGAAAGTGGAAGCAGGCCTTCTGGGTCGAAAAACAGGGAAGGGTTTTTTCGAGTACCCGCCGGCCTCGAGCGGGAACGAGGAAGAGCGGGAGCGGGACAAGAAAATGATCAAGCTGCTCTCACTGCTCCACTCTAAGAAGCGATGAGGTTGACGACACGACCTCGGGTATAACGGGCGGACACATGCCGGTCATGAAGGGGAGGATAGGGAGGAACCTATGGACATTCGGAAGGTGAGTGTAATCGGACTGGGGACGATGGGCAGCCAGATTTCCATTCAGGCCGCTCACTACGGCTACGAAGTCACGGCGTATGACCGGGATGAACAGGTTTTCCAGAGAATGGTCGAGAAGATCAAGGGCATCATGGGATTCCTGAAGCGAAGCCCCACCATGCCCAAAGCGGAGTGGGAGAATGCGGTCTCCAAGGTTAAGAAGGCAACCAGCCTCGAAGAAACCCTGGAGCAAGCCGACCTAGTGATCGAGGCGGTTCCCGAAAATCTGGAGATGAAGCGAGAGCTCTTCGCCCGGATGGATGGAATCGCGCCCAGGCATGCCATATTCGCCACGAACAGTTCGTCCATCCCGGTTTCCCGCATCGAGGGCGCAACCCGGCGGCCTGAGAAATGCATAAATCTCCATTTCTACTTGCCTGCCATTGCCTGGAACATTGTGGATATCATGCCGGGGACCCAAACGGATCCCGATGTGCTCGATTCGGTCAGGCAGTTTGTCCGATCCATCCACTGCATTCCGCTCAAGGTGAACAAGGAGATCCTGGGGTTTTGTTTCAACAGCGTGTGGCGCGCCGTGAAACGCCAGACCCTCTATCTTTGGGGCGAGGGGTTCGTGGACTTCAGAGACATTGACCGTTCCTGGATGGTCATGTTCACTCCCACGCACGGCCCTTTTTTCCTGATGGATCTCGTGGGGTTGGATGTGGTCTATGACATCGAGATGTCCTACTACAATGAGTCCAAGGACCCCAAAGACCTCCCTCCCAGAGCACTTCGGGAAAAGATTGAACGAAAAGAGCTTGGAGTCAAAACAGGGAAAGGCTTTTACACCTACCCTGATCCCGAATTCGGCCGACCGGATTTCCTGAGAGGGAAAGACTGACTCTGAACCTGCCATAGTTTTACCATACATCATCCAGGCCTCGTTTTTTCAGGAGAGGATGGTCCACCGGCCAGACAGAGACGATCATCCACTATGTCTCGACCGGGGTGCCAGGGAGAATGGAGGGAGAACGGTATTGCGATTCCCCGGATGCGTTGAGAGGCATCTTCGACACTATCGACCCTAAGGGCTGCACCGGTGCCTATTGCGTGGTGAAACCATTGAGCCTGTTCAGCGCCGGGGAGGTCCCTGAACTGGTCGCCTTTTTCGCGCGGCCCGAAACCCTGTCCGGACTTCACCAGTTGGCCGCTTTTGTGACGCACGACCCGGAGGTGGTGGCCTCC
>Ga0316604_10003271_pt1 | contig 11531 bp, 11 predicted proteins | sample OWC_soil_day20_C_FD_207650 | JGI IMG/M metagenome (GOLD analysis project Ga0316604, IMG submission 207650) | Wetland soil microbial communities from Old Woman Creek delta, Ohio, United States - OWC_soil_day20_CT | ecosystem: Environmental > Terrestrial > Soil > Wetlands | place: USA: Ohio... | reverse complement strand
CGGGCATCGAAAGCCACCCAGATCAGGCCGAGGCCCAGCGGGATGGTCGACACGTAATAGCCCAGATAGCGGATCACCAGTTGGGTTGTCGTAGGCGGCTCCCCTGTTTTGGCGTCAACAATCATTGCCGACACCGCATCCTTGCCCGGTGTTGCCTGGCGCTTGAGCCAGAACAGGATGATCAGCACGGCCGGGAAAATCCACGACAGCAGAAAATCAGCTGGCCCCTGGATCAACGCCTCCGCATCAAAGTAAGCCCAGCCATAAATGCCGACGAGAATCGGCACGATGATCACCAGCAGTAACACCGAGTCGACCAGACTGGCGCCAACCCGTGCCCAAAAACCCACGTACTCGAATTCTTCTTGCATATCGGTCCCCGCTGAAGTGGATGGAGGGCTGCCACAGTGAACCGGACGACGGCAACTGGCAAGCGTCGCCATCCTGATTATCTGCCAGGATGGCCTGGCAGGGCGATAACCGCTGTCTGTGACTGCCTGTGCGCACAGAAAAGCAAAAAGCCCGACTCATTCGAATCGGGCTTTCTGACCGTACGCTCTTGTCTTGCAAGCGCGGGATTTTGGTAGGGGCAGTAGGATTCGAACCTACGACCAATTGATTAAGAGTCAACTGCTCTACCAACTGAGCTATACCCCCAAAATCGTGTGGTGGAGAGGATGAGGATCGAACTCACGACCTCCGCATTGCGAACGCGGCGCTCTCCCAGCTGAGCTACCCCCCCACGGCAAGGGCTGAATTCTAATGACAATCCGGGCTGCTTGCCAAGCAGGTTATGCTTGAGCCTGCTGATTGATGAGGAGTAGGGCGTGAGCAGTTGGGATTATCTGGCCGGCGCGGACCGTTCTGCCGAGCTGTGGGGCGGGGTGCGGGCGGAGTTGCCGTTGTTGCTGGGGGTGCTGCCGTTTGGCTTGGTGTATGGCGTGCTGGGGCTGCAGGCCGGTCTGCCGGCGTGGGCGGTGGTGGCGATGTCTTCGGTGGTGTTTGGCGGGGCGTCGCAGGTGGTTTTTGCGCAGTTGTGGGGCGGTCTGGTGCCGGCGCCGATTATTGTCGGCACGGTGGGCGTGGTGAATTTGCGCCATGCGCTCTACAGCGCCAGCGTGGCGAGCTTGTTGCGCGAGTTGCCTTTGCGCTGGAAGCTGGTGCTGGCCTATCTGCTGACGGACGAGGCCTACATGGCGGCGGTGGGGCGCTTGTCGAGCGGCCCGCAGACTCCGCAACGCCACTGGTTCCTGTTCGGAACGGGGCTGACCTTGTGGCTGGGCTGGCAGGTGTCGACGGTGGGCGGGGTGCTGCTCGGGACGACACTGCCGGCGGACTGGTCGCTGGACTTTTCGATTGCGCTGACTTTCATTGCTTTGCTGGCGCCCAGCCTGCGCCGGCGCAGCGAATTGCTGGCGGTGCTGGTGGCGGGCGCTACGGCGCTGCTGGCCCAGGGTTTGCCCTTCAAATTGTGGATCGTGCTGGCGGCTTGTGCCGGGATGATGGCGGGGATGAGTGCCAACCTGCTGTGGCAGCGCCTGGGCGCGGGGAGGTCGGCATGAAGGATTCGCTGATCCTGGGGTTGAGCATGCTGGCCGGCGGGGTGTTGACGTTTGCGACGCGTGCGGTGTTTTTGCTCGGTGGCGAGCGTTTCAGCCTGGGCCCGCATTTTCGTGCCTTGCTGGCGTACGTGCCACCGGCCGTGCTGGCTGCGCTGATTGCGCCGGAAATATTCGTGCGCGGCGGTGAACTGGTGTTGGGGCCGGACAATCCGCGCCTGTGGGCGGCGGCGGTGGCGGTGGTGGTGGCTCTGCTCACCCGCAGTGTGCTGGCAACCATCGCGTTGGGTCTGCTGGCAGTGTGGGGCATCCAGATGCTGAACGCGTAGTCCGGGACGGGGAAGCCCTGATGGCGGTTCTGGCGCAATCGGTCAAAACTTCGCGCTTTGAACGGACCAATGCTTCCGGGATGTCCCGGATGCAGAAGTCTGGAGAGGAGTCGAATCGTGACAGGAGCAACTGGAATACGGGCGCTGTGTGCGCTGGTGGCCTGCTTGGGCACCGTGGTGGCCGAAGCGAGGGATCTGGTACTGGCGGAGGTGCATCCGTCCGGGCACATCCTTGTGCAGACCGAGGAGCGGATGGGGAGCCATTTGGCCGAGCTGTCCAAGGGCGAATTGCAACTGCAGTTGAAGAACAACGGGGCCTTGTGCAACGAGTCGCAGTGCTGGGAGATGATCAAGGCCGGCAAGCTGGATATCGCACGGATCAATTTCGCTGAACTGTCCAAGGATCTGCCAGCGGTGAAGCTGATGAGCCTGCCCTATCTGTTCCGTTCGCGTGAGCACATGTGGCGGGTGCTCGGCGGTGAGTTCGGCAAGCGTCTAGCGAGTGAGGCTGAGCAGCACGGTGCGGTGCTGCTGACTTACTATGACAGCGGCACGCGCTCGTTCTACACCACCAAGAAACCGATCCGGAATCTGGCCGATTTTTCCGGGCTGCGGGTGCGCATCCAGAATTCCCCGGTCTACAAGGATCTGATCACGCAGCTGGGCGCAACCCCGGTTGTGCTGCCGTATGACAAGGTGGCCGATGCATTCAAGAGTGGCGAAATCGATGCGGCGGAGAACAACGCGCCGTCCTACGTCTCAAGCGGGCATTACAAGATCGCGAAGTACTACAGCCTGGACGAGCATTCGGCCGTGCCGGAAGTCCTGGTGATCTCCACCAAGACCTGGGCGACTTTGAGCCCCGCGCAGCAAAAGGCCTTGCAGGCGGCGGCAACGGACTCTTCTGAATACATGAGGAAGCTGTGGGCCGATAGCGAAGTACAGTCTCTGGCCAAGGCGAAAAAGGAAGGCTCGGTGATCATCGATAAATCGCAGATTGCGATGTCCGGGATCGAAGGCTTTGCGGTCAAGCTTTACTCGAAATACATGACGGACAGTGCCGACATGGAAACCGTGTTGGCGATTCTGCGCACGAAGTAATCCGGGGTTCAGGTCGCGCGCGCCCGGCCTTGCGCCGGGCGTTGTGTTTTCGGATCCGTGGTGCTGCACTGGCGGAACCGGCAGAACAAACCTCAATGACCGGCCAGCAGCAGTTTGAGATCCACCGCCACCCGGCTGGCGGTTTCGCCGTGGCGGGCGAACAGGCGGGCGCGGCCGTCCGGCCCGAAGATGAAGCAGCCGGCGGTGTGATCGACGCTGTAGCGGCCACCAGCGATATCGCCATGTTTCTCGTAGATCACCTTGAATTCGCGGGCGACAGTGGCGATTTCGGCGTCTGAGCCGGAAAGCCCCAGAAAGCTCGGATCGAAGGCGTTCATGTACATCTTCAGGCGCTCGGGTGTGTCGCGCTGCGGGTCGACCGTCACGAACAGTACCTGCACGCGCGCCGCGTCCGGGCCGATCAGGGCACGCGCATCCTTGAGCATGGCGAGGCTGGTCGGGCATACATCCGGGCAATTCGTGTAACCAAAGAAGACGGCGACCACCTTGCCGCGGAAGTCCGTGAGCGAACGGACCTGACCATTCTGGTCAGCGAGACGCAATGCGGGGCCGTAGCTGGCTCCCGTGACATCCGTGGTGTTGAAGCTGGCGCCGCGCTCGCAGGCAGCGAGGCACAGGCTTGTCATACACAGTAACAGCAGGTGACGCCAGTTCATCCTCAGTCTCCTTGGGCAATCGCGTCCAGCAGCTTTTCATGGATACCGCCGAAGCCGCCGTTGCTCATCACCAGGATCTGGTCGCCATGGCGGGCTTCCGCGGCCACGGCAGCGACCAGCGCACCGAGGTCGTCGAAGACCCGGGCTTTGTCGGCGATGGGCGCCAGGGTTTCTGCCGCATCCCAGCCCAGGTTCCTGGCGTAGCAATACACCTTGTCGGCATCGACCAGGCTGGCCGGCAACTGGCTTTTCATCGCGCCCAGCTTCATGGTGTTGGAGCGCGGCTCCAGCACTGCGAGGATGCGCCGCTTGCCGATGCGTTTGCGCAAACCGGCAACGGTAGTGGCGATGGCGGTCGGATGGTGGGCAAAGTCGTCATATACGGTGATGCCACGCTTGGTGCCACGCGCTTCGAGGCGGCGCTTCACGCCGGCAAAGCGGGACAGGGCGCTGGCCGCCGTGGCCGGGGTAACCCCCACGTGACGCGCGGCAGCAATGGCAGCCAAGGCGTTGAGGCGGTTGTGCTGGCCGGCGAGTGGCAGGATGCACTGGGCGACTTCCTGCTGGTCGAGGCTGAAAGTCACCTGATCGCGGCCGTCGTCTTCACGTACTTGCCAGGCCCCGTCGCCACCGAACCATTCCAGCTCGCTCCAGCAGCCGCGTTCGAGCACGCGCTTGAGGCTCTGCTCGCCACCGTTGGCAATGATCCGGCCATGCTGCGGGATGGTTCGCACGAGGTGGTGGAACTGGGTTTCGATAGCGGCCAGATCCGCAAAGATGTCGGCGTGGTCGAATTCCAGATTGTTGAGGATCACCGTGCGTGGGCGGTAGTGCACGAACTTGCTGCGCTTGTCACAGAAAGCCGTGTCGTATTCGTCAGCTTCGACCACGAAGAAGGGCGTGTCGGTCAGGCGCGCCGAGATGCCGAAGTTGCTGGCGACGCCGCCGATCAGGAAGCCGGGATTCAGTCCCGCGTCTTCGAGGATCCATGCGAGCAGCGAGCTGGTGGTGGTCTTGCCATGCGTGCCGGCCACGCCGAGGACCCATTTGCCTTGCAGAATGTTGTCCGCCAGCCACTGCGGGCCGGAGGTGTAGGGCAGCCCGCGGTCCAGGATTGCTTCGAGCAAGGGGTTGCCGCGCGAGATGGCGTTGCCCACCACGAACAGGTCCGGCGCCATTGCCAGCTGGTCTGGCGAATAGCCTTCGATCAGGGCGATGCCCTGCTCGGTGAGCTGGGTGCTCATCGGCGGATAGACATTGGCATCGCAGCCAGTGACCGTGAAACCGGCCTGGCGCGCGAGCAACGCGATACCACCCATGAAAGTGCCGCAAATACCGAGTATGTGAATGTGCATAGTGAGGCTGCCGGGGAATGCGTGTGTAGAATAGGCCGTGATTCTACATCCCTGAGGGAGCCTGCCATGACTGCTCGCCCGACTTCCTCCGATAGTGTGGTGGGTAACCTGCGCCGCAGCATCGCGACCCAGGCCGCCCGCCTGATTGCCGAAGAGGGTATCGATAACTTTGCGTTTGCCAAACGCAAGGCGGCGCGCCAGCTCGGCGTGCCGGAGCGTGATCTGCCCAGCAATGCCGAAGTCGAGGAGGCGCTGGAAGCCTGGCGCGCATTGTTCCGTGACGAAGATGATGACGAACGCCTGCTGCAGTTGCGCCGCGCCGCCATCGAAGTGCTGCGCCTGCTCGCCCCCTTCCGGCCATTCGTGACTGGCGCGGTGCTGGATGGACAGGTCGACGCCTTTTCCGAAGTGGAAATCGAGATCTTTGCGGATAGCGCCAAGGATGTCGAAATCTTCCTGCTGGGCCGCGACGTTCCTTACGAACACCTTGAAACCCGGCGTGCGGGACACGATGCACCGGAGGCGCTGCTGGTCTTCGAATGTGACGATGTGCCCGTGAAGCTGGCCGTCTATAACCATGTGGCCGAGCGCACGCCGCGGCGGGCGCATTCCGGAGCGATCCTCGAACGCATGCGCCTGGAGGCTTTTGAAGCCTTGCTGGCCAGCACCGATGCTGCCGGCTAGGACCCTGACGGGCCTGTTGCTGGGCCTTGCCGTGCTGGCGGGGGGCGTGGCATGGCAATACGCTGCGACGTCCTCCCCTGATGCGGTGCCGACCAGTACGGATGTCGCGCTGCAGCGCTTGCTGGCCCTTGAATTGCCGGATGCGCAGGGGCGCCCGCAAGCGCTGGCGCAGTGGCGCGGACGGCCGCTCTTGATCAATTTCTGGGCAACCTGGTGCGCGCCGTGCCGCGAAGAAATGCCGCTGCTGGGCGAAATCGCCCGACAGCAACCGGCCGGGGGGCTGCAAGTGCTGGGGATTGCCTGGGATAGTGCGGCGAACGTCGCCGATTATGCGGGACAGCACCGGGCGGTCTATCCTTTGCTGGTGGCCGATGCGCGGGCGACGGCTTTGTTGGCGGCGCTCGGGAATCCCGCGCAAGGCCTGCCGTTTTCCTTGCTGGTGGGGGCTGATGGCCGTGTCAGGCGCTTGCGTCTGGGGGCCTTCCAGGCGGCCGAACTGCATGAAATCCTGGTGGACCATTCTGTGGCGAATGGAAGCAAGATGAGGTGAATAATGGACAACGTGCAGCGAATTGCGGCAAACTCCGCTCCATGAAGAAAGCCGCAAGCAAGAAAACGAAGCCGTCAGACGAGGCCATCGGGGCCGAATCCGCCCAGCCTCGTGCGCGCATTCTGGTGCTGCAGGGGCCCAACCTGAACATGCTGGGCGTGCGTGAGCCAGGCGTGTATGGGCGGACCACCCTGGCGGACATTCATCAGGCTATGGAAGACCGGGCACGCGCCAGTGGCGCGCAACTCGAATCTTTTCAGAGCAATCATGAAGGTGAATTGATCGACCGCATCCAGGCTGCCTACACCGAAGGCGTCGACTTCATCATCATCAATCCGGGTGGCTTCGGCCATACCAGTGTGGCCCTGCGTGATGCGCTGGCTGCAGTGGCAATCCCCTTCGTGGAAGTGCACATCTCCAATGTGCATGCCCGTGAGCCTTTCCGTCACCAAACCTATCTCTCGGCGATTGCGGTCGGGGTGATCTGCGGTCTGGGGGCTGAAGGCTATCAATACGCGCTCGATTTCGCGCTGACCAAGCTGCTCGCGCGCTGATCCCCATCCTTGGCGTGGCATTGCGTGCCGCGCCATTTTTATTTTTGGAGTGAGACATGGACCTCAGGAAACTCAAGAAACTCATCGACCTCGTGGAAGAGTCCGGCATTGCCGAACTGGAAGTGACCGAGGGTGAGGAAAAAGTGCGCATTGCCAAGCATTCTGCTGCGGCGCCAATGAGCTATGTGACCCAGATGCCCGCGCCTGCTGCAGCTGCTCCCGCGTCTGTTCCGGTGGTGGCCGCTGCGCCGGTGGCTGCCGAGCCGGAAGGTGCTGTCGTCAAGTCTCCGATGGTGGGTACTTTCTATCGTTCCTCCGCACCGGGCTCCAAGCCTTTTGCCGAAATCGGGCAGAACGTCGCCATCGGTGACCCGCTGTGCCTGATCGAAGCCATGAAGCTGATGAACGAAATCGAGTCGGATGCTGCAGGCGTGGTCAAGGCCATCCTGGTCGAGAACGGCCAACCGGTCGAATTCGGTCAGCCCTTGTTCATCATTGGCTAAAGGAGAATGGGGACTAAGGACTAAGGACTAAGGACTAAGTTGAAAATCCGGCCAGCAAAGCTGACCGCAAACATCACTTAGTCTTGAGTTCTTGGCACTCAGTCCTCAAAAAAACATGTTCGACAAGATCCTGATTGCAAACCGCGGCGAGATCGCCCTGCGTGTGTTGCGTGCCTGCCGTGAGCTGGGCATCCGCACCGTGGCTGTGCACTCCGAAGCGGATGCCGAAGCCAAGTACGTCAAACTTGCTGATGAGTCGGTGTGTATCGGTCCGGCTTCTTCGGCCCAGTCCTACCTGAACGTTCCGCGCATCATCGCGGCGGCCGAAGTGACCGATGCCGAGGCGATCCACCCCGGTTACGGTTTCCTCTCCGAGAATGCCGACTTCGCCGAGCGCGTCGAATCTTCCGGTTTCGTCTTCATCGGCCCGCGCCCCGAAACCATCCGCCTCATGGGTGACAAGGTGTCGGCCAAGCAGTGCATGATCGAAGCCGGTGTGCCGTGTGTGCCGGGTTCGGGCGGTGCGCTGCCTGAAGACCCCAAGGAAATCGTCAAGATCGCCCGGGCCATCGGCTATCCAGTGATTATCAAGGCGGCTGGTGGTGGCGGTGGACGTGGCATGCGCGTGGTGCATACCGAGGGAGCACTGCTGTCGGCGGTGACCACGACGCGTACCGAAGCCGGGGCTGCGTTCGGCAACCCGACCGTATACATGGAGAAGTATCTCGAAAATCCGCGCCACATCGAAATCCAGGTGCTGGCCGATCAGCACGGTCATGCCATTTACCTTGGCGAGCGCGATTGCTCAATGCAGCGTCGTCACCAGAAGGTGATCGAGGAAGCGCCGGCGCCGGGCATTGATCGCAAGATCATTGCCAAGGTGGGCGAGGCCTGCGTGGCTGCCTGCAAGCGCATCAATTACCGCGGAGCGGGAACCTTCGAGTTCCTGTACGAAAACGGCGAGTTCTTCTTTATTGAGATGAACACCCGCGTGCAGGTTGAACATCCGGTGACTGAACTGATTACCGGCATCGACATCGTGCAGGAGCAGATCCGCGTGGCCGCTGGCGAAAAGCTGCGCAACACACAGAAGGAAGTGCATTTCCGCGGGCACGCTATCGAATGCCGCATCAACGCCGAAGACCCGTTCAAGTTTATTCCGTCTCCCGGCAAGATCACCCAGTGGCACACGCCGGGCGGGCCGGGGATCCGTGTCGATTCGCATGTGTATGCCGGTTACACCGTGCCGCCCCATTACGATTCGATGATCGGCAAGGTGATTGCCTATGGGGATACGCGCGAGCAGGCGATCCGCCGGCTGCGCATCGCCTTGTCCGAGATGGTGGTCGAGGGGGTCAAGACCAACATCCCGCTGCATCAGGAAATGCTCATGGATTCGCACTTCCTGCAAGGCGGGACGAGTATCCATTACCTCGAAAAGAAACTGGCCGGGAATACGTGAGTCATGTGGTATTCCGTCTCCCTCAAGGCCGCCGCAGAGCAGGCTGAAGCACTCTCCGAAGCCTTGATGGCGGCGGGCGCCCTATCGGTTTCCATCGAAGATGCCGATGCCGGCACCGAACTCGAAACGCCGCAGTTCGGCGAGCCCGGCAGCGTCAATGAACAGCTGTGGGATCGCAGCGTGGTGATCGCCCTGTTTGAGGAGACGGCCGACATTCCGGCCGCACTCGCGCAGGCGGCCGACGAGGTCGGGCTGGATGACGTGCCCTCGTTCCGTGTGGATGAAGTGGCCGAGCAGAACTGGGTGCAGCTCACCCAGTCACAGTTCGACCCGATCCAGATCAACGAACGCCTGTGGATCGTGCCTTCCTGGCATGCAGCGCCGGATCCCGCCGCGATCAATATCGAGATGGATCCGGGCATGGCTTTCGGTACCGGTTCGCATTCGACTACCCGGCTGTGCCTGCAATGGCTGTGCGCAGCGGTGACGCCCGGTGTCAGCGTGCTCGACTACGGCTGTGGCTCCGGCATTCTCGGCATTGCCGCGGCCAAGCTGGGGGCAGGTGAAATCTTTGGCTGCGACATTGATCAGGCTGCCGTTGACGCCAGTCGGGCTAACGCTGAACGTAATGGCGTCCTGAATGCCGCGTGGCAGAATAGCGGCAAACATGTTCAGGGTCAGTACGACATCGTCGTGGCCAACATCCTCACCAATCCGCTTTGCGTGCTGGCGCCGAATCTGGTTTCCCATGTGAAACCGGGCGGACGCCTGGCGCTGTCCGGCGTGTTAGCGGCACAGGCCCAGCAGGTCATCACCGCGTATGCCCCTTACATAGCCCTGCAAGTCGGTGACGAACATGAGGGCTGGATCAGACTGGAGGGCTGCAAGGCATGCTGACCACGCGCTGCCCGCATTGCCACACGGTGTTCCGGGTCCGGCCCGAACAGCTTAGTGTGCGCAGCGGGCGGGTGCGATGCGGGCATTGCCAGCAAGCTTTCTCGGCGCTCTCCTACCTTGAAGAGATGGAGGGTGAAGCGCCTGCGCCAGCGTCACGTCCTGCCGATCCCCCTGCGCCACCACCGCCGGCGCCAGTGGCCGCACCCGCACCCGCACCCGCACCCGCACCCGCACCCGCACCCGCAGTCATTGCCCCGGCCACTCAGCCCCTTGTCATGCCGAGCTTTTCGGCGCGGGCCGAGCCGGTGTCAGCGGATGTACCGCGGCCATGGCGGGCGCGGGATGCGCAACCCGTTGTGCCGTCGGTGAAGCCCGTACCGGAACAGGTTCCGCTGTTTCAGCCCGAAGTGCCCGATCCCGTGGCTGCGCATGTGCCTGAACCCGGAGCGCCGGCTTTCGCCAGTCTGTTGAGCGCCGCCGAAGCCCCGGCTCCGGTGATGCGCGCCATCGAGGTGGAGCCCGAAGTCCCCGCGGTAGGTGATGACTTCTCGATGCGGATCATTGCCGATCCCGATCCCCTGGCCGTGCCCGCGGCCGCCAGCGAAGACATGGATTTCGACTTCTCCGGCCTGGACGAAGCCGTGAGCAATCCCGCGCCGGAACCGGCCATTGCCCCGGTGCAATCCGAAGTGGGCAAGGCGCTGGGGGTTCGCGCGTATGACCCGGTGCGCGATCAGGTCTTCGACCAGACCGTGATGCTTGAAGAACCCATCGAATTGATGGGTTTCCCGGCATCCGACAACAACCCGGATTCCCTGTTCGCAGAACGCGAACGGCAGCGCATCGATTCCTTCGGCGGGCAGATCGAGGACCGTCGGCATTCAAGCGGCGCAGTGCGCTGGGGATTGGGGATCGTGGGATTGCTGCTGCTGGCGATCCTGCAACTGAGCTTCGTGTTTCGCGTCGATCTGGCGCGCGTGCTGCCGCCGCTGCGCCCGCATCTGGAAGCTGCTTGCGCCAAGCTTGGCTGTACGGTGCCCTATCCGCAGGATGCAGACCAGATCGTGCTGGAAGGGCACAGCTTCAACCCGGACAACGCGGGTGAGGGCAAGTACCACCTGATCGTGACCCTGCTCAACAAGGCCGCCTACCAGCAAACCTGGCCGCACCTTGAGCTGACCGTCACCGATCGTTTCGATATCGCCATTGCGCGGCGCATCTTCACACCAGCCGAATGGCTGTCGGCACCGGATGCCGCACAACCGGCCTTCGACGGCCACTCCGAAATCACCGCCAATCTGCCCCTGGCGCTGCGCAACCTGCAAGCTGCCGGTTATCGTCTCTACGTCTTCTATCCTTGACTGCGGCAGCGCAGTTTGCCGGATGGGGCGCATCTCGCTATCGCGGCAATAGTTTGCCAGCTTTCCGGGCGCAGCTATGATTACGCACCCCGCCGCACAATTCCATAACAGCGGCACCCAACCCGAACGGAGAGAATTCATGAGCACAGTTACCCTTGGTGGCAACCCGATCAATGTTGCGGGCACCTTCCCGCAAGTGGGCGGCATCGGCGCGGATTTCAGCCTCGTGGCGGCTGACCTGTCCACCGCCACGCTGGCCACCTATGCGGGCAAGCGCAAGGTGCTGAACATCGTCCCGAGCCTGGACACAGGCACCTGCGCAACCTCGACGCGCAAGTTCAACGAAAAGGCTTCCGGTCTCGACAACACCGTGGTGCTGGTGATCTCCGCCGATCTGCCCTTCGCCGCCACGCGTTTCTGCGAAGTTGAAGGCCTTGCCAACGTGAAGACCCTGTCCACCTTCCGCAATACCGGCTTCAAGCAAGCCTACGGCGTCGAC
>Ga0316604_10003270_pt1 | contig 11531 bp, 12 predicted proteins | sample OWC_soil_day20_C_FD_207650 | JGI IMG/M metagenome (GOLD analysis project Ga0316604, IMG submission 207650) | Wetland soil microbial communities from Old Woman Creek delta, Ohio, United States - OWC_soil_day20_CT | ecosystem: Environmental > Terrestrial > Soil > Wetlands | place: USA: Ohio... | reverse complement strand
AGAGCCTCTAGTAAATTGGCAGCAGTACCTGTTGAGGAAAGCATAATTATCCTTGCCTCATGATGTATTTCTTTAATCTTTTTCAAAGCATCAATTCCGCTGACTTTTGGCATCACAATATCCATAAATACTCCATCAGGACAAAATTGGCAGTATGCTTCTACCACTTCTTGTCCATCTTTAGCTTCAAATACTTGACAGCCTAGTTTTTCTAACTCTTCTCTTAGCTTTTTTCGTAATAATAAGGAATCATCACTAATTAGAATCTTTAATGGCTTCTGCAAAAAAATCCTCTCCTTATAAGAAAAACTCTGACGCGTACTAAAAAAATAAAACCTTTTGAACCGCGAAGACGCGAAGGACACAAAGGTTTTGTATCACAGCTCTCTTTGTATGATAGCAATCCACTTGTGCTTCTCTGCTATCTGGCACGTGAAAAAAATTTCATTTAACTGGTTTTTCGATTTCAGAATGCACCTGGGCAGTGCTTTGCAAATGGGTTTCGATTGATGCGCTATCAGTTAAGGATACGACGATATCAGAAATCATTCTTTCAATCTCAGCAAGATTAAATTCAGCCGCAGCTTCTTCGATCACATCGACGCCCTCCACGTTCCAATCTTTTAAGCACGATAGTAAATACTCATTCATCACCGTCCCCTGACCAAGAACCATATTGCCATCTGGACTTACCAGTACTTGATTAAGAGTCATTCCAAACTTGATTTCTGAAAGATGTACATAACTCAAAAGAATTCTCCTCCTAACACAAACTTCTTACCTATGACTGACAGCATTCACTTATGCAACCCTCGAACTAAAACAATTTTGTATCGGTAATTAAAAGATAACACAAAAAATAACATTAACTATTATTTTCAAGTTAACATTTTATTAATTTTATCAGTAAAACTTTATGTTCTTTCTACTATACGAAAATGTTCTACGTTCTTTCGTCATTGCGAACAGAGTGAAGCAATGCCGAACTGCTGCTTCATCCTCCAGAAAATTATACCTTCTCTACGTACAAAAGAACCCGCAATATTCGCGGGTTCTTAATTGTTACAAATTTCTTTCTCTAAATATAATCTTATAATTTCAGAACATATCCGCGAGCTCGCATTGCTTTTAACATTTCGGCCCGTTTTCCCAGTTTTTTGCGTACACGATAAATCAACACGTTGATTTCATCGATTCCTGCATCAGGGAGTGTACTTTTGCCAAGAATTCTTTCCGGCCATACTGCCGCCCTAATTTCATCATAGGTCACTACTGTATTGGCATGATCATATAGCAGTTTAAAGAAGCGCCATTCTTTTTCCGTCAAGCTAACCAACTGCCCGTCAATACGGCATTCCCACTTAGCACACTCCACAGCAATTGAAGTATTCTTTCTCAAAGACATGGATTGGGTTTGACTTAACTCCATTGTTTCTTCATTCTTGGAAGCGCTGACAATTCGGATTGCCGCGATACCCATAGACAAGCTGATTGTATCTCCTGTATGAAGAATATACTTTTCATAAGGAGTGATTGCTTTTCCATTTATCATTGTGCCATGCTTACTCCCTAAATCGCACAGTATTATATCATCTTCATTATGTACAATATAGCAATGCTTACGAGATATCAGCTGATTGGAAAAGCTCACATCTACTTGCTGATCAAGACTGGAGCGACCAAGGTACATTTCGACGTTAAGAAGTTCGATGCGAGTGCCGGCTTCGTAAGGTTCTCCTCTTTCCACTATAAGACAAGCACGTGATTGCAAAACCAACCCTCCATAGTCACAGTCATTTATTTTACTATACTCTTTTAGTCCTGCTCTTTCAATACTAAAAATGACTCTTCTTGCTATAACTGACTACGATTGCATCTTACCGGGTCTGGCAACTACCGATTGCTATCGTGTAACCAAATTATATTTCTGGAGAATCCCTATCGTCACCTTTTTAGCGACTGGACCTGCAATTTCATCCTGGCTATCAAGATTAGTGGCAAATACATAAGGATGTCCCTTTATAACAACAAAACCTACGAACCACCCTGTTGACAAGCCATCTTCAAGTCCTGAGCTTCCTGTCTTTCCATATAGTATGTACTCATCACCTTCCTGTTGAATCATGATCCGTTTAACGGTTTTCATTACGCCTTTATCAAAGGGAAGAGTTTCCCGATATAACAAGAAAATCAATCTGCTCAAATGGAGAAATCTTCAATGAGCTACTGAGCCAGAACCGATCAATGCCCCCGCTAATGTCACGATTACCGTAGGAACACCGGTCCAGCCATTCCTGCATACGCCCTTCACCGATATCCCGAGCCATCTCTTGATAATACCAAACAACAGAATTTCTCATGCCAGAACCAAGAGTATGATCTTGATTCCAGTTATCTAATGTCCGTTTAGTGCCATCCCAATATTTAATCTCATATTCATCTTTAACGGCTTTTACCTGCAAACCAATTAATGAATTCATAATCTTAAAGGTGGAGTTTGGGGCTCTTTGGCTCTCTCGTTATTATAACTAAATATTTTTCCTGATTCTAAATCTTTGAGGACGAATGTTCCTTCACTCTTGGGGAAAAATTCATCTACGCTGATAGCAGCAACATCCAACGCCTCAGCCGGTTGTATTTTATTAGCACAAGAAGCTGTAACCGAACCTGCCACAAAAAAGAGCATTATTAACACCACGATACTTTGTTTTTTCATTATTACCACCTCTTAATTTTCTACTATTGTCCCTAATTATAATATTGTAAAATACCGAAAACAATAACAGCAAACTAACACGTTCCTAACTTTAAATACAATAAAAAACCTAAAGAAGCCATCAATTCTTGACTTCTTTAGGTTTCTAACTTAATGTTTCTTATTATGTTAGGCATAGATGCTATTACTTTTGCTCCCAGAGTCTTTTGCTGCCATAACGATTTATCACATCAATATACGGCCGTCTGCCCCTTGCTCCTATTTCAGCTTATATGTTCAAAGGCTCCTCGACAGGTTCTGTTATGGTTAAGACAACTAATAGGCTAATAAAGGAGCTAGCAGCTAAAAACATGAATACTGCATCCCAGCTATACGCGTCAAGAATCATGCCCGTAATCAGTGGGGCACAAGCACCGCCAAGCTGTCCGCCAGTATTAATGATGGAGGAAGCAATCGGAAATGTTTTTTTAGTCGTCAGCCCCATAGGATATACCATATAGGCTGAGAAGCCAACATTGAGTAAAATACCCGTTAAAAACAAAAGTGAACCGAGGAAAATAGGATCATTAGGTGCATTTGTTAATGCATACATCATAAAGGTGGTAGATAATGAAGTCATCATCATGAGCGGCTTGCGCCGTTTATTTAACACCTTATCAGAAAACCATCCCCCTACCAAATTACCGATTACCGCTCCCACCCAAGGTGCTGAAGCGACAAAACCCATTTTCATGATGGTAAAATGTTTAACATTAATTAAATAGGTAGGAATCCAAGCCAATAGTACATTGACAATACCGAGAACAAAAAAGTATGCAAGGGTACTTCCCCATATATCCCAAGAACGGAATACTCTAGCATTCGTATCTAAAGGGTCGGCTTTCCGTGCTCGAATTAATTGATCGAGCCATTTAAGAGAGTATGGCCTTTTTTGTACCATTGCTTTTTGACTCAACTGTTCAGATTCAATATACTTCACTTCGGTCAAAGAGCAATGAGGACTTTCCGACGGATGATTCTTCACTAAAATATACCAAATGATGGAAAGGAATATACCTGGCAAAGCAAACCAATAAAAAATATAATGCCAGCTGGATTGCTGAATAATTAGAGCGCATAGGGGCGGAACCACTACCGGTCCAAACTTAGCAGCAGAAAGGAATATGCCGGTTGCAAATCCCTTTTCCCGCGGTGGAAACCAATTATTAATAGTAGATGTAATCCCAATAGGCAGTGGACCTTCTGCTAATCCAAGACCAAAGCGATATATTTTCATCATCAAAGGTGAACTTGAACTTCCTATTAATCCGGTGAAAATAGATGTGGCAATCATTGCAAAAGAAAATATTCTCCGTACTCCAAATTTACTATATGCAAAACCAGAAGGCATCTGCGCAATCGCGTATGCCAGCAAAAAGAGACTAACAAGGCCTCCCGCTTCTGTATTGCTCATATGAAACTCTTTGCGGATAAATGGCAGGGCAATTCCGATGTTTGCACGATCAGCAGCCGCCACTGTATATACTAAAAAAATAAGTCCTGCAACAACCCATCGAAACTTAGTTGGTTTTTCTGTTATGACATTTACTACGTTTTGAGACATTTTTTCCTCCTTGTTATAGAAATATATTAATTTACCTCGATTCCCATGTTTATGTAATTATACGGATTTACATTTGTTCTGAATCAATATAGTCACATTCTTTATCATGAAGCACTTTGTCAACCCATGTTCTATCCCATGTCTTGTTTTTAATGGCTTTCATCATATCCATTTCTTTCACTACCGTTGCTTTGGCCTTTTCCAAAAGCTCTGGAGCATCTTTAGGATCAATTACAACTACCCCATCCCCATCACCTACTATAATGTCTCCTGGATTTATCACAACGCCACCGCATGAAATGGAAACGTTAATTTCACCAGGTCCATCTTTATATGGTCCTTTCGGCGTTACGCCTGCTGCATAAACAGGAAAGTTCATTTTTCTTATGATTGCTGCATCGCGGACGGCGCCGTCAATAATGAAACCAGCAATCCCCCTTTGTTGTGCCCAAGTAATCATCATCTCACCAGTAACTGAATTGCTCGTTTCACCCGCAGCATCTACGATAATTACATCGCCAGGCGCAGCCATATCAATTGCTTTATTTAGCATTAGATTATCTCCCGGTCTGGATTTTACCGTGAAAGCAGTCCCTAGCAGTGGAGTTTCATTCATATTCCGAATTCTAGAATCGATACAGGACATCCGGTTCATATTATCTGCAATATTTGCCACTGGAATTCCGGTAAATCCTTCTACTAGTTCCCTTGGGGGTCTCATTATGTTGCTATAAATTCGAAATCCCACATTTTTCATGTCTATTCCTCCCTCTCTAATACTTTGAAGCGATCTTTTCTTGTCAGCCAACTAAATCGAATAGTATATCTATTGACAAAATCTTTTAACTATTATAATTTTAATTTATAGATGAATCATAGTAAAATGAATTGATTTTCTATTAAATATCTATATATTCTATATTTAAGAGGTGCAGCCGTGTATACACTTGGAATTGAAGCCTTCTTAGCCATCGTACGTACCCAAAGTTTGAGTCGGGCAGCCGAGAAACTACACCTTGCACAATCTAGCGTTAGTCACAGACTTAAAACACTAGAAGAAATGATGGGGGCAACATTAATTGAGCGCGGCAAAGGAATCAAAGAAATTAGCTTAACACCTATGGGAGCAGAATTCTTACAGTTGGCTGAAAGATGGAATTCCCTCTGGCTGGAAACTCAAATTTTAAAATCACAAGGTCCGAAACTTTCCTTATCCTTCGGTACCGTAAATAGTCTCAATACTTTTGTTTTTCCCCCAGTATTCAGCGCAATGACCCAACATCAACCACCAGTGATCTTAGAGATTCATACACTACATTCTATCCCCCTTTACGAAGAAGTCGAAAAGGGACAAATACATGTCGGTTTTGCGCTTAGAGAACAGACCCTTCCTGGAGTAAAGGTTGAGCGCTTCCTGACCGCACCAATGGTAGTTCTACGCCTGGGAGAACCATCTGATGGCAACGCAAAGATAATCAATCCCAATGAGCTGGATCCAAACTATGAACTATATGTTCCTTGGGGACCACTTTTTCAGATTTGGCATGATCGCTGGTGGAATCCCCTTTGCCTATCAAGAATTAAATTAGAAAGTGCTCAACTATTATTTACACTTTTGCAGCATCCTCTCCAATGGGCGATCGTACCAATGTGGATCGCAAAATCAGCTTTAAAAGAGGGGAGATTTTCCTATTATTACTTATCTGATCCTCCACCAGACATCATTTGTTACAAGCTCACTCACAAATATCCCAAACCGAGCACCCTCCAAAGTTTAGCCATCCTAGATCATTATCTTGACCTCTTGATTACTAAAAATTCGTATGAATGACGCAATATACTAGTAACAAATCGTAAAAGCCGCTAATGATCTACCTCAAAAGGTAGATCATTAGCGGCTTTACAACTATAAGGAATCCCATTCCTTCGGATCAATAAAAAAACATTTTTACGACTCAACCTCTACATAGCCTTCTCTCGGTTCATTTATTGTAAACAGGATAAAGAACGTCATTAATGAACTTGCCGCCAAAAACATAAACACCATATCCCAGTTGAATCTATCCAAAAGCACCCCTACTACGAAGGGAGCAAATGCACCGCCCAGCGATCCGGCCGTATTAATAATGGAAGCTGCAAAAGGGCATTTTTCTTTCGATACAAGACCCATCGGATATACCAAAAAGGTAGAATAACCCAGATTCAAAAGAATCCCGGCAAGCAGAAGAACACTGCCTAGAACAAACGGATCATTAGGAGCATATAATAATGAATACATCATACATACGGTTGATGCCGAAGTCAGCATCATGTTTGGTTTACGCCGTTTATCAAATACTTTATCGGACAACCATCCACCAATAATATTTCCTAGCATAGCGCCTATCCAAGGCGCAGCCGCCACAAAACCCATTTTCATGATAGAAAACTTCTTAACAGTTACCAAATAGGTAGGTACCCACGTCATAATAGCATAGGTAATCCCCACCATAAAGAAATATCCAATTGCACAGCCCCAGACATTCCAAGAACGAAGTACTTCTCGGTTGGTAGCAAGAGGCTTAATATCTTTAGCACGAATAAGCTTGTCTATCCATTTAAGTGATTTCACTGATCTTGAAACTTTTGTTCCATCAGCGAAATCACTACTAACGGTCCCAGAGGTTATATAATCAACCTCTGCCTTTGAACAATATGGACTATCTTTGGGATTGTCTTTTACGAGCCACCACCACAAAACAGCTGAAATAAAACCGGGGATAGCAAACAAATAGAACACTTCACGCCAACCAAAAACGAGAATGATAAACGCACATAATGGCGGCACCACTGCAGGCGCAAATTTTATAGAGGACATGAAAATACCTGTGGCTGTTCCCTTTTCTTGCGGAGGAAACCAGCGATTAATTATTGTTACAATTCCAATATTGAGGGGTCCTTCAGCAAACCCTAATAATACTCGAGCCGCTTTAAGGTGAAAAATCGAAGTAGACACACCCATAAAAAACGTCGCCAATGAAGTTAAAATAATGGATAAAGAATATAACTTACGCACTCCATACTTGCCAAAAATAACACCCGATGGAATTTGGATTAACGCATAGCCAATGTAGAATAGACTGGTCATAGCGCCTATGTCTGTATTAGTCAATTTAAAGCTCTCTTTAATGTAAGGAACGACCACACCGATGTTAGCTCTATCAGCGCCAGCGATCATGTAAACAATAAAAATCATCGTCAGAACTACCCAGCGAAACCGTGTTTTTTGCTCAAGTACATTTTGCTTTTTTTGCCCTAAAGCCTCTTGCATTATAAATGCCTCCTTCAATATCAACTATTAATCATTACAATTTAAAATGCCTTGAGAAGATTCCATCTCAAAAGCAATATATCACTCTTGAGATGGTTCTTGTCTTCATTTTCTCCCTAGTCTATATATTCACAGCCCCGCTCTTTCAGTGCTTTATCCACCCAACTTCGATCCCATTTCATAGCCTCGATTTCTTCCATTGTCTTTTGCTCTGCTTGATTCTTTGCTATGGTTTTTTTAAGCACTTCAAGTGCATCTTCCGGTTTGACCACTACCAAACCATCTTCATCTCCAACTAAAATATCCCCTGGATGAATGACTACGCCGCCACACACAATAGGAACATTGATTTCTCCAGGACCGTCCTTATATGGACCAGCAGGGGTAGCTCCTGCCGCATAGATTGGAATATCCATCTTTTTCAGCGTACCCACATCACGTATAGCTCCGTCTATAACAAAACCTCCAAGCCCTCTTTTTTTTGCCCATAAAACCATCAACTCTCCCATGATGGAGTTAGACATGTCACCTTGAGCGTCGACCACCAATATATCTCCGGGTTGCGCAAGATCAAGGGCTTTGTGTAACAGTAGATTATCACCGGGACGTCCTTTAATCGTAAAAGCCGATCCTAATAAGGGTGCGTCATTTATGGGACGGATTTTAGCGTTTATGCAAAACATGCGATTCATCGTGTCTGCGATATTGGCCACCGGCAAACCTTTAAAACTTTCAATTAACTCTTTATGTGGGCGATTAATATTTTTATAAATACGTAATCCTACATTTGACATTACATAAACACTCCTTTTTAGAAAACTTATGATTTATATATTAATTAAGTTATCAGGCAATGCGCCGCTTTCCATTTTGGCGATATTCTGGAAAGATAAACAAAGAACTGTTTTCAATACATCACAGGTTCCACCAGCAATGTGAGGCGTAGCAAGCACATTATCAAATTGGAACAAGGGATTATCCTTGTTTACAGGCTCTGCAGCAAAGGTATCAAAAGCGGCTCCAAGTAAATCACCCCGTTTTATCGCTTGAGCCAGTGCCTGTTCATCAATGATATTTCCCCTAGCTACGTTAATTAACACCGCATTAGGTTTCATTAATTTTAACTGTTCTTCTCTAATCAGATTTCTTGTTTCAGGCAGCAGAGGAACATGAACACTAACAATATCAGCAATCGATAGTAGTTCGCTTAATGGTACGTAAGCTACGCCTAGTTCCTCTTCTTTGTCAGCAGATATTCTATAAGCGTCGTAATAGATGATCTTGGTTCCAAATCCTTTGGATAATTTTGCAACACTCCTGCCGATGTTGCCCATACCGATAATACCGTGGATCTTGCCTCTCATCTCAAACATAAAGGGACGGTGTTCAAACATCAGCCATTTCCCCTGCTTCGTTTCTCTGTCTAAAAAGTGAAGCTTACGATAAAGGCATAAAATCATACCAATTGTCATCTCTGCAACACTATTTGAATTCGCACCAGGAGTACTTGAAACCAGAATCCCTCTTTCTGCCGCAGCTGCCAAATCAATATTATCCACTCCGGAACCGGTTTTCTGAATTAATTTTACATTAGGAGCTTTTTCCAATAGACGACGAGTAATTGGAAAAGCCGCAGTAATTAAATACTGTGCTTGCGCCAAACAAATTTCTTTTTCTTCTTCTTCCAGTTCGGTCCAATAAGCAACTTCTGCCTCTGCCCCTTTATAAGCTTCGATAAATTCACATGCCGCAGGCGAAACCTTTTCAAAATAAATTACTTTTTCCCCCATGATTACCTCCTTGTTTGAATTGACTAAATAAACTAAATTATCTATTTACTATATTAAATATAATTAATCCACTTGTAAAACGATATAAATCGCTATATAATACCATTATTTATGCTATTTGGAGGTAAATATATGTACACACTTGGGATAGAAACCTTCTTAGTTGTAATCCGTACACAAAGCCTAAGTCAAGCAGCCAAAGAGCTGCATCTAGCTCAAACTACAGTTAGTCAAAGAGTGAAAGTTCTGGAGCAAGAACTTGGTATTTCCTTAATTGAGCGAGGCAAAGGCGTTAAACAAATTCGTTTAACGCCAGCTGGTGAAGAATTCTTTAGATTAGCCGAACAGTGGAGTTTTATTTGGCAGGAAGCCAAACTTTTAAAAGCGCATGGCCCTAAACTTTCCTTAGTGGCAGGTTCAGTTGACAGCCTTAATGCTTTTGTTTTGCCCCAAGTATATCAGGCTTTAAATAAACATTATCCACCAATAAAAATGGAAATTCGTACATCACATTCAATCGAACTTTATGCCGAAGTTGAAAAAAGACAAGTAGACGTAGCTTTTGTTCTACGTGAGCTGGTTCATCCTAATGTTCATGTCACGAAATGCTTTTCATCGCCAATGGTGGTTCTTCGTCTGTCTACAACTGACGAGCAAAAATCCACAACAATTACACCAGCAGAATTAAACCCCGAGCATGAATTATTTATGCCTTGGGGGCAAGGATTTCAATCCTGGCATGAACGTTGTTGGGACCCACTTTCTCCTTCAAAAATTAAACTTGACAGCGCACATTTACTCCTTAACCTTTTGCAAGATCCTGCTCAATGGGCAGTTGTTCCTATGTGGATTGCTAACGCAGCTTTAAAACGTGGTAATTACCATATTTATCGTCTTACAGACGCACCTCCTAACTATACCTGTTATAAACTAACTCATAAACACCCTACAAGTCTGATTTCACAATGCTTAGATATTCTCGACCAATATTTTCAGTTATTCGTGCCTGCTTTAATTCGATGACGCATAAGTACAAGAGGAATAAGAATTCACATACTGCACATAAAATGAAACCAGATTTTATACAACAAAGCAAACTTAACTAGTAAAAAATGTTAAAAGCCGCTAATTCTGCCTTAAAAGGCAGATGATTAGCGGCTTTACAACTATAAGAATATCCCATTCCTTTGGATCAATGAAAAACCATTGCACCATTTATGGATTACATTATTTCACTAAACTAAACTAAATTCATTCAAAATCATTTCGACCATTGCCTGAATAACGCACTAGATGTGAAAATCCTTTTGCCTCAAATTTGAAGATGATTAAGTCTTCATCAAATGTTTCAGGACAGGATTGAACTTTTGAAACTAAAAATTCTAAGCCATATTGGGAGAAGATAGTCCATAGCTGGCAAGGAAGTTCTTCTAATTCCTTATATGATGCCAAAAACTGCTCATGATATTGCCCTTCAAAAAGCCTCTTTCTCCATAGACTGTCTTGGCTAATTTCCATCGCCACCTCTTCAAGATACTTTTCGTGGAATTTCTCTGCTATCGCAAATTGCATTGTATGATTTCCTACTTTCTTATTCATAATAAATCTGGCATTATGACAATTCTATCACGACTTCAAGCATTTATCCTCTTTTTTATTGATCTCCTAATTGGAAATGCATATTACGACCGCGAAAAATTCACCATAAAAGTGGTCCCAGCGTCTCCCGTCTTAATATCGATTTTTGCATTATGCCGATTCGCTATGCTGAAGCAAATTGGCAATCCCAGACCAGTACCATTTTCTTTCGTCGTCAAAAAGGGGGTACCTAATTTTTGTTTTATTTCCATCGGAATTCCCGTACCTTGGTCTTGAATGGATAAAACCACTTGCTTGCCTTCCACAAACGTACCAATCGTCAATTGACCTCCCGGCAGCATGGCTTCCAAGCCGTTCCTGACAAAATTGAGGATGAGTTGGCGCATCTCTTGGGCATCCAAAAGTAAAGGGGGAATATCAGTCAATTCCGTAACAATCCACTTTTCATTAAGCAGCGCATCAGACTCCATTAATGGCAGAATATTTTTAATAATCTCATTCAGGTTCTGGGGG
>Ga0316604_10003269_pt1 | contig 11534 bp, 9 predicted proteins | sample OWC_soil_day20_C_FD_207650 | JGI IMG/M metagenome (GOLD analysis project Ga0316604, IMG submission 207650) | Wetland soil microbial communities from Old Woman Creek delta, Ohio, United States - OWC_soil_day20_CT | ecosystem: Environmental > Terrestrial > Soil > Wetlands | place: USA: Ohio... | reverse complement strand
ACGGCGATGCCAGCGCGAGTACTATCGGATATGCTTCTGAACTGCTGCGGCACGCCCTCAAGCAGGATTTCTCCAGAATAAGAGCCGTGCGGGTAGAGTCCACTCAGCACTTTCATTAGCGTCGATTTGCCCGCGCCATTCTCGCCGACGAGACAGTGGATTTCGCCACGACTGACGCTGAAGCTCACATCGTTGAGAGCCTTCACGCCTGGGAAGGTCTTCACGATACGGCGCATTTCGAGGACTGGTGTGATCATGCGGAGCGATCTCCGGTAAAGGCTTCTCTCGCCGGCCTCAAGGCGCCGACAGTGAAGACAAAGGGGTCGATCAGGAGCGCGGGACCATTCGTCCGGCGGTATCGAAGGAGGCCTAGGCTGAGGTCGGGGGGAAGCCCTTGCTCGGTCTCTTTCCTCGGGCGGACAGGAGGTTCCGCCTCTGGTCGGCTGGTTCTCCGCGTCCCTGATCGACTTTCAGCAACCGAGCAGGCTCAAAGCCCGGTAAACTTGTCGGCGGACCAGTAACCGGAGTCGATGATCGCCGACTTCAGATTTTCCTTGGTCACCGTAACGATCGGCGTCGGCTTTGCGGGAACATCGACGGCGCCGTTATTGTAAACCATGGTCTTGTCGGGCGTCTTTCCGTCGATGAAGGAGATTGCCGCGGCGATGGCATCATTGACCAGGGTGCGGACATCCTTGAGGACAGTCATCGACTGCTTGCCGTCGATGATATACTGGATTGACGCGATCTCGGCGTCCTGACCGGTGATGTAGTAAGTCTTGACGTCCTTATCGACCGCGAAGGCGTCAGCCATGGCGCGCGAGCCGCCGTCGTTCGGACCGACGATGAATACCGTGCCCTTGGCCTCCGGACCGACGGCCGTCAGGTTGGCTTCCGCCTTGCTGCGAGCGACATTGGAGTCCCAGTTGGTGGTGATCTGTCCAATGATCTGCGACTGTTCGTCACGGGTCAGGTCGCGCTTGTCGGCAAAGCTGGCGGCCTTGTCGGAGTTGCGGACGATGAAAGTCCCATCGGCGATCTTCGGCTGCAGTTCCTGCCAGGCACCCTGGAAGAACAGGAAGGCATTATTGTCCGAAGCGGCACCGGCGTAGAAGTATAGGTTGTTGCCCTTGCCCTCGGCCTTGGAGATCAGGTAGTCGCCCCAGGCAGCACCGACCTGGACCGAGTCGAAGGTGACATAATAGTCAATGGCCGCCGTGTCGCGGATGAGACGGTCGTAGGAGATTACCTTGACGCCGGCGGCCTTGGCGGCGTCAGCGGCAGCGGCGGCGGCGGTGGCGTCTTGCGGGCAGATCACCAGCACCTTGATGCCCTTGGAGATCAGCGTCTCGACATTGGTTTTCTCGCGAGCCGAGTCGCCCTGGCTGAACAGCACCTCGGCGGAGAAACCCGCGGTCTTGAGCGCATCTTCGAAGCGGGTCTGGTCCTGAATCCAACGCGGCTCATCCTTGGTCGGGAGAACAATTCCGACTTGGACATCTGCGGCCAGGGCGGCCGAACCGAGCGTCAGCAGCGCGAAGACGCTGGCTGTCAGGAGCGAAGAGATCTTCATGTGTTCCTCCACATTGAGAGTTTGGCGAGCTTCACACGAAGTGATCGAGCGGCGGGTCACCAGATCGACACCATCGGCAAAGCTCTAGCGCGACCGGAAACCCAGTTTCCGATCAGAACAGTAGCCTTAAACTTTCCTCCGAAATGATACATTAGATGAATTAATTCATCCAATGAAGTCACAGCTGGTGTTTAGGATGCCAGAACTCCTTATGTCAATACCGACGTATGGTATGCGCAATCTCATATATTCTGAGCGGAGAAGGCCACTTAGTATGACCCGGATGACATTCCCCCGTGCGCTTAAGCGAGTTGGCCTCGGGAATTCGGAACAGATCCTGTGGGTGGCTTTTAGCTTTTGAAATCAGCAAGATGCCTATGCATAGGAGCCAAGGTGACACTCCGTCCCCGCCGTAATGATCGGGGGCGAGAAGACCATGGTCGAACTGGCACAAGGGTTTGACCTGCATGCCAACCAGACCAAACAGTGGAAAGACCATTCGCTGGAGCGAGCGACTGCCTGGGGTCGACTGGTTCAGCAATCGCGACCGTTGGTTCGCTGCCAACTCAATCGGCGGCGAACATCGACGCCGCGCAGCGAGGCGCAGCGATGGGTACGCGGCGCCGTCACCGTAGAACGAAACGACGCGCTGTTTGAAAGACGCGCCATATTTGGACATGCAAAACCCCCGAAGGTTGGTCTCCAACTTTCGGGGGGCAGTTCAAAGCCGGGAGCTTTTATGATTATGGCCGCTCAAAGCGGCTGTTAGGGGATGCGCGCCCCCCGAGTTTGCGCCGCTTGAAGGCGTTTATCGCCATAGTGCAAGCTGCTTCAGGCGCGCATCCTCTTTTTCCCGGTTGCGGATGTAGGCACGGATCGCCTCTTCGTCTCTCCCGACGGTCGAGACGAAACAGCCCTTCGCCCAGAAATGCTGACCGACAAAATTCCGCTTCCGCTCTGCAGAGGTCCGCGCCAAGTGGATGGCACTCTTGCCCTTGATATACCCGACCACTTGCGACACGCCGTATTTCGGCGGGACCGACAGCAGCATGTGGACATGGTCGGCCATCAGGTGACCTTCTTCCACACAGCTTTCCCGGTGCCTGGCTTTCTCAGGCCGGCAACTTGGCGCGGATGAGACTCAGAAGTGTCTCCGTATCCTTTGCGAAGGAACGAATGCCTTCGGCCAGCTTCTCGGTAGCCATGGCATCCTCGTTCATCTGCCAGCGGAAACTTTTCTCATCGAGCGTCAGCGGCCTGATGTTCGCCGAGGGCGGCAGGGCACCAAGCTTGCGTTCGACGGGGCCTTCGGTGGCCCGCAGGTCTTCCAGCAGATTGGGGCTGATAGTCAGGCGATCGCATCCGGCGAGGCCGAGCACTTGATCGACGCTGCGGAAGGACGCGCCCATTACGACGGTCTTATAGTTCATGGCCCGGAAGTAGTCGTAGATTTCCCGCACCGAGCGAACACCAGGATCGTCCTCAGCCGACGTCACGGTGACGCCGTGAGCCTTGTACCAGTCAGTGATGCGACCGACGAACGGCGAGATCAGAAAAACACCAGCCGCACCGCACAGGGCGGCCTGTGCCTTGGCGAAAATCAGAGTTAGGTTACAGGCGATGCCCTTCTCCTTGAGAGCCGCAGCGGCTTGCACACCCTCCCAGGTGGCGGCAATCTTGATAAGGATGCGCTTGGGGTCCACTCCGGCCTCGCGATAAAGGGCGATCATTCGCTCGGCACGACGCACCGTCGCATCCACGTCGAAGGATAGGCGGGCGTCGACCTCGGTCGAGACGTAGCCGGCGACGATCCGCGACAGTTCACCGCCAAAATTGACGGCAAGCTTATCGAGCGCCAACTCAAGACGCTTCTCCGGTTCGCCCTCGTGCGCGATGGCGTAGGCCACCGCGTTGTCCATCAGGGCGTCATACTCGGGCTTGCTGGCCGCCTTCAGGATCAGGCTCGGGTTGGTGGTGCAATCTTCGGCCTTGACGGCCTTGATCTGCGCGATATCGCCGCTGTCGGCCACGATAATGGTATGCCGAGCGAGTTCGGTAAGCTTGTCTGCCATGATCTCCAGTCTCTTGGCTCCCCCGGGTGGCCGGCCGGAGCGTGATGAACGACGTCACTCCTGCCTGGCCGGGGAGGAGGCGGGACTTGCGATCCAAACCTGATTCAAGGCGCCGTTATGTCTGGCTTTATGCTCTGCCAACCGTCGCGCCCTTTCTGTGAACGGTCGGCAGAATAACACCCAACATGAGCAGGTCAACACTAAAATAACATAATAATGTTATTATTGTATCATTAGCACGATTAGTTTGTGGTTTTCTGTGAGGCACAAATGAGAAAATATATTTAAAAACAGATAGATATGACATTCACCACCGTGCGCCACATCACGTCATGTGACGGTTCATTGGAAAACACCACAACATTGTAACACTTCACCGGACGTCGGTATCCGGCGCGACCGCCCGCCACCAAGACCGCATCCATCCGGATGCCTGTCGGAGGTAATGCCCTGCAAGACCAGTGAAGATTACCTTCGTAGGAAAACCGTGCTAAGGCATTCCGTAGCTTACAAGAAAGGTAAGACGATCTTGGATATCGACGACGACGCGCACCGGAACGTGAGGTCTTCGGCTGGCCCGACTGGCCGGCGCAAAGCCTTGCTCGATTATCTGCTGCCGGTCGGCTCAGCGCAGGTCGAGGAACTCGCCGATCATTTCGCCGTCAGCCGGATGACAGTGCACCGAGATCTCAAGGTTCTCGAGGAACAGGGCATCGTCCGCCGAGTCCACGGTGGGGTAACCGTGCGCTCGTCCAATCTTGCTGACAGCACCATCCTCTACCGCTCCCGCCTCGCCGACCGCGAGAAAGACGCTTTGGCACGCGGCGCCGCGGAACTGATCGAGCCGGGCCAGGCGATCATTCTTGACGATTCGACGACCGCCGTTCGCGTCGCGTCGCGACTTGTCGGCATCCAGCCGCTCACTGTCATCACCAACAGCCTAACCGTTGTCGACAAGCTCAAGGACAGTCACGGCATTGAGGTGATCTGCCTTGGCGGCCGTTACAACCCGCGCTTCAATGGCTTCTTCGGGTACGTGTGCGAGCAGGCGGTGGGCTCGCTCAGGGCCAACATCCTGTTTATGTCGACCTCGACGGTGCAGGGGACGACCGCGTATCATCAGCAGGAGGAGGTGGTGAAGACCAAACGCGCCCTGATGGACTCAGCCGAAAAGCGGGTTTTGCTGATCGACAGTTCCAAATTCAGCAAGACGGCGCTGATCAAGCTCGCGACCCTTCATGAATTCGACTTGGTGATCACCGACAGCGGAATTGCTCCCTCCGAGGCGGAAAGCCTGCGCCAGAGCGGCGTACAGTTGCGTATCGTCGAGCCCTGATCCTGTTCAGACCAGGCGATTGACCGGACCTAGAGCAACGTTCGAACGTAGGATTTCGTCGCCCCCGAAAAGCCGTCATCCTCCAAATTTACCGAATGCGACGAGATCCCCGGGACATGGCCGCCAAAACGCCCTCGCAGCGCGTAGCAAATCCCTCCCGACAGGGTGGCGACGTCGGTCAATCGGGCATTCCGTTGCGCTTCGGCAACGACCCTTATGTCTGGGCCTGCTGGCTGTACTACGAAGACGGGTTGACGCAAGGCGAGATCGCTGACGCCATGGGCGTGTCACGCGCCACGGTGAACGCCTATTTGCAGGAGGCTCGTGATCGCGGCATCGTCAACATTTCGCTCGACCCCGCCCACCTTGCCTCGCTCACCATCGCCGACGAACTCAAGCGCCATTTCGGCCTCGACGAGTGTCTCGTCGTGCCCAGCGAGGAGACGCGACCGCTGATCGGCCGCCTCGCCATCGCCGGCGCACTCTCCATCAGCAACCTGATCAAGTCCGGCGACAGGCTCGGCGTTGTCTGGGGCCGGACGGTGATGGCCGTGGCCGAACGGCTCGGCGCGTCGGCTCTGCAGGACGTGACGGTTATCCAGGCCACCGGGTCGACAATGGCGACCTTTCCCTACACGCCAGACCTCTGCGCCTCGGCCTTTGCCAAGGCGCTGTCAGCAAGATGCGTCAATATCACGGCGCCGGCTATCGTCGGCTCACCGGAAATGGCCCGGGCCTTGATGAGCGAACCGCTGATCGCCGGCCAATTTGCGGAACTGGCCGAGGCCAACCGGATCGTCTTCGGGATCTCGTCGCTCCGGCCCAATTCCACGATCCACGCCAGCGGCTTCTTCGAATCGGTATCGCTGCAGCACTATCTTGCTCGTGGTGCCGTGGGCGTAATGGCCGGGCGGTTCATCGACGAGCGGGGTAATCTGGTCGAAGGCCCGCTCGACGCCCGCACGATCGGAATTTCACTCGACAGCCTCGCGGCGATTCGGACCCGCATCGCCGTCGCGGGCGGCTTCGACAAGGTGCCCGCGTTATTGGCGCTGTTGCGCGGCGGTTATGCCAGCGTCCTGATCACCGACGCGGCCACTGCCCGCGGCATCCTCAACGCCGACGGCGTCACGAGCATCCACCAGCGTCCCGACGCGCCGCCCCGGCCTCTGGTCCCGGCTCGCACCCATATCAAGAAGTTCCTCAATCGCCCTGGCGATGCCGTCGATGAAATGCTCGATGGGGCTCAGAAGGCCTATGCCCGGTACATCGTTCCCGTCGCCGATGCCAAACGTGTGTTCGTCGCCCGCACCGGGCCGCGTCAGGGCAAAGTCGGCCTGGTCATCGGCGGTGGCTCCGGGCACGAACCCTGCTTTCTCGGCTATGTCGGTCGCGGACTTGCCGATGCCGTGGCTATCGGCAACATCTTTTCATCTCCGCCACCCGATCCGATCGCTCTTAGCGCCGAAGCAGCGTCCGGCGGCGCCGGTGTTCTGTTCGTCTACGGCAACTATGCCGGGGACGTGATGAACTTCGAGATGGCGGCCGAGATCGTCGAAAGCCGCGGTATCAGCGTACGGACGGTGCTGACCACCGACGATATAGCGTCCTCACCGATCGAAAGTCGCGAAGGCCGACGTGGCGTTGCCGGCAACGTGCTGATCTTCAAGATCGCGGGGGCCGCCTGCGACCTCGGTCTGCCGCTCGATGCCTGCGAGGCCGTGACGCGCAAGGCCAACGCTCGCACCTATACGTTCGGCGTCGCGCTCGAGCCTTGCTCGTTGCCACAGATTGGCCGGCCGACGTTCGATCTTGGGCCCGATGACATAGAAGTCGGCATCGGCATCCATGGCGAGCCCGGCGTGGCGCGCGAGCGCCTCCGCACCGCCGACGCCATTGTCGACACCGTCATGGATGCCATCCTCAAGGAGATGGACGCAGTGGCGGGCGATCGCGTCGCCGTTCTGATCAACTCATTTGGCGCCACGCCGATGATGGAGCTTTTCATCATCTACCGGCGCGTCGAGCAACGCCTCGCAGCGCGGGGCATCACCGTCAGTGCCAACTGGGTTGGCCCCTACTGCACCTCACTGGATATGGCGGGGGCGTCGATCACCGTGATGCACCTGGACGACGAGTTGGCGAAACTTCTGGAGCATCCATGCGAATCAGCATTTTTGACCGTGCTGTAGACTGCGCCGACGCGAAGGCCGCCCAGATCGCGCCGGATGATGACGAAGACTTGTGGGGGCGGGAGGGTTCCCGGAAGTCTTTCAACGCCTGCAGAACACAGCACTGAGGGAGGATCAACATGTCCGATAGCGCGGTTCGCAACCTCACCGCCCTATTCTCCAGGATTGCCGAAGCCATGGAGTCGGCGGAGGACCGGCTATCCGATCTCGACGGGGCCATAGGCGACGCCGATCACGGAATTTCGATGGCGCTCGGATTCAAAGCCGTAGTCGCCGAACTCAGCCATCCGCGCCATGACCTCTCGTCGGCGAGCGCCGTGATGAATGTCGTGGCCATTGCTTTTCTCAACGCGGTTGGCGCTTCGATCGGCCCGCTTTATGCGACCGCCTTCCGGCAGGCGGCCCAGAGTCTGGCTGGAGTGCAGGAGATCGATCGGGCCGCCATTACCATCATGTTGCAAGCGATAGCCACCGGTATCCGCGAGCGCGGCAAAGGTCAGCGCGGCGACAAGACCATGCTTGATGCCTGGCTGCCGGCCGCCGAAGCCGCCGCCCTCGCCCAAACCCGGAACCTCGTCGGACCAGCCTTCTGGCAGGAGGTGGTTTCCGCTGCGGAACACGGCGCCAACGCGACTTCGTCGATGGTCGCCGTGCGCGGCCGCGCCGCGCGCGTGGGCGAGCGTTCACTCGGCCATGTCGACCCGGGTGCGGCGTCGGCCGTCATCATTCTCAAGGCGATGGCCGAAGCCTTACCCGCCGTATGAACCACGGATGGCCGCGGGCCAATGCCCGCGGCCCGTGAGTGCCTCAGTCGCCTGCGATCAGCGCCTTGGCCTTGTCGACGATGGCTTGCCGGGTGATGCCGAACTTGGCGTAGAGCTGCTCGGCAGGCCCCGATTCGCCGAACCCCTCGAGGCCGATCACGTCGGATTCACTGTCCACGTAACGGGTCCAGCCGAACTTGCCGGCAGCTTCGACGGCGAGGCGCGGGGCATGTCCGAGCACCTCGGCGCGATAAGCCTTCGACTGCGCCTCGAACAGTTCCCACGACGGCATCGATACAACCGCCACGGCGACCCCACCTGCATGGAGCGTCTCTGCCGCCTCGACGGCGAGCGCCACTTCCGTGCCCGTAGCTAAAATTGTCACGTCCCTGCGGCCACCATAGGTTCGGATGACATAGGCGCCGCGCTCAGCCCGATTGTCGGCAATCGGTTCGCCCTTTTCGCGCAATTGTGGCACTGCCTGGCGCGACAGGGCCAGAAGCGATGGCCGGTTACGGTTGCGAACGGCGATATCCCAGCATTCCAGCGTTTCGACCGCATCGGCCGGTCGGAATACCATGAGATTGGGGATGGCCCGCAGCGAGGCGAGGTGTTCGACCGGCTGATGGGTCGGACCATCCTCGCCAAGGCCGATTGAATCGTGGGTCATGACATAGATGGTCCCAGCCCCCATCAGGGCTGATAGACGGATGGCACCGCGGGCATAATCGGAAAAGACCAGAAAAGTGCCGCCGTAGGGAATAAGACCGCCATGTACCGACATGCCGTTCATGGCGGCGCCCATGGCGAACTCGCGCACGCCATAGCCGACGTAGCGGCCTGACGTCTTGCGACTGAACTGGCTGTCCACCGACGGCACGCGAGTCAGGTTGGAACCGGTGAGATCGGCAGAACCACCAACCATCTCCGGAACCGCCGCCGTCAACGCCTCCAACGCGATCTGACTCGCCCGGCGCGTCGCGACCTTCTGCGGTTCGGCGAACAGCTTCGCCTTGAGCTCACCGACAGCCGCGGCATAGTTAGCGGGCAACGCCCGCCGGTCTCTGCGAACGAATTCGTCGCGAACGTCCGCTGGCTTCGAGGCAAGGCGCCTCTCCCAGGCGAGCCGGGCTGTTGCGCCACGCGCGCCCATCTCTCGCCAGCGTACCAGCAGATTCTCGGGAATCTCAAACGGACCACCGGTCCAATGGAGCGCCGCCTTGGTCGCGGCAGCTTCCTTCGCACCGAGCGGCGAGCCATGCGAGGATTCCTTGCCCGCCTTGTTGGGCGAGCCGTAGCCGATCACCGTCCGCATGGCGATCAGCGAGGGGCGGGCCGTTTCCTTGCGCGCGGCGGCGATCGCCGCGTCGACGGCAGCAGCGGCGTGGCCGTCGCAAGCCTGGACATGCCAGCCGCAGGCGGCGAAACGGGCACCGACGTCTTCGGAGAAGCTGACAGAGGTCGGCCCATCGATGGTAATGCCATTGTCGTCATAGAGCACAATCAGCTTGCCGAGCCCGAGATGGCCGGCCAGCGAAACTGCCTCGTGACCGACGCCCTCTTCAAGACAGCCGTCGCCAACAAACACGTAGGTGTAGTGATCGACGATATCGGCTCCGAACTCGTCGGCGAGACGACGCTCGGCCATCGCCATGCCGACGGCGCCGGCAATGCCCTGCCCCAACGGACCGGTCGTGGTCTCGATGCCTTTGGCGTGGCCGTATTCCGGGTGGCCGGCAGCCTTTGACCCCAACTGGCGAAACGCTTTCATCTGGTCAAGCGTCATGTCGGCGTAGCCGGTCAGATACAGCAATGCATAGAGCAGCATCGACGCGTGGCCGTTTGACAGAACGAAGCGGTCGCGATCGGGCCAGTCGGGCCGGCTCGCATCGAACTTCAGGTGGTTGGCAAACAACACGGTGGCGGCATCGGCCATGCCGAGCGGAGCGCCTGGGTGACCGGAGTTGGCGGCCTCGACGCCGTCGATAGCCAGAGCGCGGATGCAGTTGGCCAGCCTACGGATCTCGGGCGTCGTTTCGGCATCGACGCCGACCTTGTCATTGTTGGGCATTGTGATCTTCCTGTGTACGGATGCTCAATTTATGCCACAACAATCCCACATAAATATACCAAAATCACATCAAAGCGTTGATTATCACGATATACGTGTTACGTTAGCGGTGAAGCCGCTGGGAGAATCTCATTTTGATATTCCGAAGGCAGCACGTAACAAGGTTGCCCACTGCATGACGTCAGTGGCGGTCGAGCTTCAAAAAGCCCGGGTTTCCGGAAGGTAGGACCACTATGAAAATTGCTCTTGCGGGCGACAGTGCAGGCGAAGGCCTCGCACATCTGTTGGCTGAGCATCTCAAAGGGCGCTTTGATGTGTTCGAAGTGTCCAGAACTGAACACGGCGCCGACCCGTTCTATGCCAATATGGCCGATCGCGTAGCATCCGGGGTTCGTGACGGACTATATGATCGGGCTATTTTGATCTGTGGCACCGGCATTGGCGTGTGCATCAGCGCCAACAAGGTGCGCGGCATTCGCGCAGCCCTGACCCATGATACCTATTCGGCTCAGCGAGCAGCCCTGTCAAACGATGCGCAGATCATCACCATGGGCGCCCGCGTCATCGGAGTCGAACTGGCCAAGACCGTCGCCGACGCCTTCCTGCAGAACACCGGACATTTCGATCCAGCCGGACCATCAGCCGGCAACGTCAAGGCGATCGACGGCGTGGATGAGAAATATACCGCGCCTTGAGATTGAAACGCCGAGGCTCGGCAAACGTCGTTCCTGAAACCATTGCGCCGCCGATGGCTGCGCAATGGGCTTATGTATTTTTGTCTGCTCGATCCTATTTCCTTCTTGTCCTGAAGTAAAAATCCGGTCCGCCGTGAGTCGCCCCGACGGATTGCGCGGCTGCTCGCCCGGTGATGTTGGCAAAGTCCATCCGGCTATCGGGGCAAGCGAGAGCTCGTCTACGACGACTTCGCCGTTTCGCTTTCAATATAAGCACCTAATATCGTTTCCATTTTTCGGAAGCCGCCATCCGTCAGCCCATTCAAACGGATGGCGGACCGTTGTGTTCGTTCGATGTACACCACGGCTTGTCCCGGGCAGATGATTTTCAATTTTTACTTGAATCCGGCTACCTGCTCTTCCGGTGAACTTTCTTCCAAGGTTCGAGTTCATCCGAAGGCCGGCTTTCCGACATTCCGGCGTCGCTTCCACACCTTTCGTCTATGCGATTATTCTACCGTTGACAAAAGTCAGTGATGAGGCGAACATTGTAAACATCAGGGCGGATGGAGGCTGCGCTGACCGATGGGGCCCTGGGCAAATGCGCGGGGCGCCTGGAGGATCCTCACCGAAATCTTTTTCTTGAAGTCGAAGGACGGACGTCTTTTGGCGCCGGGATGGATTTGCTTTGTGGCCAAGCCAACGGCGCGCCGCTGTTGCGACTCCCGTGCAAGCACGGGGGCGGCAGGTGGGCGCATGCCGGGTTCACGAAAGCCATCCCCTTGGCCTGCGCCGGTGTTTGGAACCGGTGAAGGTCAACTACTTGTCTGATCCGAGGAAATAGGAAGGCAT
>Ga0316604_10003268_pt1 | contig 11535 bp, 13 predicted proteins | sample OWC_soil_day20_C_FD_207650 | JGI IMG/M metagenome (GOLD analysis project Ga0316604, IMG submission 207650) | Wetland soil microbial communities from Old Woman Creek delta, Ohio, United States - OWC_soil_day20_CT | ecosystem: Environmental > Terrestrial > Soil > Wetlands | place: USA: Ohio... | reverse complement strand
AATCCGTATTTGACCTATATTCAAAAAAAGATTCGAACCATTCATTGAGGGTCGTTTGATAAATCGAATAGCTGGTTACATTTACGTCCCACATTTTATTCGTGTTCTCATTACTTTCATCGCCTTCTACAGGAGTCATCTTTGCCTCTAATACATTACCACATAAATGAAATTCATTTACTACGGCACTTGACACATCCTTTATATAAGCAACAAAAAGCAGCTCTTTTGCAGCCTGATAAGGCATGATTTTAAAAACAATAGAATTTGTCATATAGCACATAGATTTTCCCCAAGAGTAATATTTTGTTAGTCCTCTTCGATATTTTAAAATTTCTATTGCAATGAACTGCTAAAGGTAACATGCAAATATTTGAATGCTGTATAATGCATATCATAAGTGAACTTTTATCCGATGCCGTTCTAAATGCAGGTTAATGCCATCCTTTCTTCCCTAAGTCGCCTTTCCTCCAATATGGGGGAAAGGGTAAGCGAAAATATTTCGGGGCCAGGTATCAGTTGTGGCATAATGGCTGGACAGGGCTACGCCTGTTCCGTCCAGCCACCCTCCGGGACTTATACACAACTGAAAGCCCCTCATATACATTTTGCTATCCTTTCTCCCCATTAGAGGGAAAGCCGCATTGGCTCAGGGAAAAGAAAGTTTCAAATCAATTTTTAAAAAATTAAAATTTTGAAAAATGGCAAAGAATCAATCAACAAAAACCGTTACAGGTTCAAACAACGACAAGGCGCAGCCAAACGTTCAGGGTAAAGAAACATCATCTTTAGAAACTAACATTGATCAGACCAAAGATCAAAAGGAAAAAATCACTGTTGAAATCCCATCTAAAGAACCGGCAGTTGAACCGGTGGTACCCCCTGCTTCAATTACCGAAGAAACAAAGGATTCACCAGAGGAAACATTTGAAGAACTGCAAAAGAAAATTAAATATTTCGAAGGGAAAGCCAAACTGTTAAAACAACGTGAAGCCGTACAGGACATTATCGGCAAACTCAATGCTTTTACATTTAAACAAACCGAAGAAGAAGAAAACTTCGAAACCTCAGATAGATATTACCGTGGGTGTGTAATAACGATCAAAGATGATAAGGGCGATACGTTCGCCATATCCAACCCATATTTAATTACAAAGGTCGTTGAAGCCCTCAACATGGAGTGTGAAACGAAAATCGTAGAGATTAATACAAAAATCCGCGCTTAATTCCTTCTGCGCCCTGCGATCTGCAGGGCGCTATTATCCAACCTGCAAAACTTGTATCATGTCTATATCACAGAATCCTTCTGTTATCGCTGCACAGATCAGAAATGAATGGCCCAAAATACAGGGATTACCTGCCCACTACCTCCAATATATGGATCATATGTATTCGATCCACGACCGTTACAAAGGAATGGCAGCTCCTGACGTCATTCTCAATTTTCTGTTAGCCTCAGCCGCGTGGCAAAGTGATCACGCCTCCGTGATCAAATCGCACTTATTTGTGATGATATGCGGCACATTTTTAAACAGCTACCAAGATTTACACAATTAGTGTAAATCTTATTCGATGCAGATTTATAACGTCTCATAATGCGGGAGCAAAGCCGCACACAAAGTATAGCAGCATATTATGAACTACAATTTCACAATAAAAAACCTGCATGCAGCAGGCGAACGTGAGAGTTTCGAGGAACGGATCATGTCGGCTGCAATTGAGAGATATAAATATCATCAGTTCATATTTAATAGATTCTTTAGACTGTCATTTTATAAACGCGAACTATTCCAGTTCACTAATTGGCAAGAAAAATCTTCATTCCGCAATGAAGTTTTGGTAGTCGGGCGGCAGGAGGAAGATGAAGATGCATTGAGACTCTATATGTATATATATGATCATTACCATTATTATCCGGTAGGCAGTTATTGGGGAGCTGAAAGTGGCTATGAAGAGATGTTTCTAACACATATGTATCGTTCAATTCTACCAATTGACAACCGCCTGCAAAAAATGGAAATATTAGAGATCTTTCGAAACATTTACGAGCGTCGAGAAAGATTAAAGCCAATGAAAGAACGCGATAATCGTTGAATTAAAAAGAATTAAAATGGAATATTCATTCACTATACAGAATCTTATAAAGATAGAGAACGGGAAAATTCATGGGCCACTAAGTTCAATTCTATTTGCTGAAAAAGTGATGCCCGGTATATCTATGGGGTTTAATCGTTTAGCCCGTGTACAATTTAAGGATTACCAAACCCTGCAACAATTGGAAATAGCCGGATTAACGGATCACAACTTCCTAATTATCGGCTATCAGGGTAAAATTCAGCTTGATATGACGCTCTGGATTGATTACGGTGAATATGGCATTATGCTGGCAAAATGCTACAATAATAAGTGGGAGGCCGGACTAAGTTATTGTTTTAATAAATTCCCTTTCGAAATCATGGAAGGCTATGATTTAATCCGGGAAATATTCGATTATGTCGTTAAGCATCCTGTAGTAATTGTACCTGTTTACCAAGATCATGTTTAAAAACTAATGTTATGCCAACAAACAAACAATATAAAACACTGGATGAAGTACAGACAGAATATTTGCAGACTGCCATCAAAAAGAAAGGACGGATCAGCAAAAAGATAAAACAATCTTTTATCCATGCTACAGGCCAATTGTTAAAAGAGCAAAAAATGGACCTGCAAACAGAAATCAGGCACTTGAATTTTGCGGAACAATACAGAGTTTTAGTGCCGAAGATCGGTGCAAGAAACGGTATTCATATTACCGTAAAGGATTTTAAAATTCAGGTCAGCGGAGAGGTCACACAGCACAGGCGCAGGCTGATGGCGCTGGGTTTTATCGGTGTTATACTGGGGGATACCTTTGGCTATATCTCTGTGGAAACCGATACAGATTTGCAGCACATACTACAGGTGCAAACGCTTCGCACAGTTTACCAACTGGTTTGAGGGATTTTAAGGATGGGGTATGTACGGGTTGTTCATCGATCGATGGGCAGCCCGTTTTTTTTGCGCCTGCGGCGCGATGGGGTGTATAAGGCCGATGGTTACTGATGCGCCTGGGAAGACCGCTTGTAAAATTCTTAAATTCCTATGAACGACTTAACTTATTTTTGCCATATGTGCCCGTTCAGTTACCCTAAAACGGGAATTATTATTGTTACCCAATTCTATAACTGAAAACTCAGGGAAATGACCATGCCGGAAACTGAAGATAATGCGATCAGGGAAATACATTTTTTTATTGTGAATAACTATATCCAGGGGTTTAAAATCAAAGATCTGCTGGCGAAATATCCGATTTCATCCAGCACGTTGAGGCGTGGTTTTAAATTGATATATGGAGAATCTATCGACCGGTTCAGACTAAGGCTAAGCATGCAAACGGCACGGAAAATGCTGGAATCAGGACACCAGGTCAAAGAAGTATCCTTGGAACTTGGATATAAAACGGCGGGAAGTTTCGCACGGGCTTTCAAAAAAATATTTGGTGTCACGCCGATGTATTACAGCCGTGGTTTTTTGAAGTCCGACTGAAGGATGATAGCAGTCTGTGAAAATTTCGGTTCCAACTTTTTCTTTGCCGGAATGTGTTGTTGAAGTAACTTACTGACTGTAAGTATTCACGATTGCATGTAACCCATGATTCACAGCTTATGTAAGATTGTTACCCAATTTTAACCCATCGCAAATTTATGAAAGGATTGATAACCTCAATAGGGGCTTGGCTATGCCTTTGCTTTTTGGAAGGGTGTAAACAAGATCCTATGGCCAGAATGCCGGAGTTTAGTTTCAGATTGCCAGATAGTACTACGATTATAAGCACCAGAAATATACCAGATAATACACCGGTGGTCATGATCCACTTTGAGGCGGATTGTTCGGATTGCCAACAAACAACCGATTCTCTTTTACAGGTAATGGATCAATTCAAGAATGTTAGGTTTTACTTTTTAACGATGGAACCGTTCAATAAGGTCACCATTTTTAAGAATTACTATCACATGGACAAATATCCAAATGTGGTGATCGGACAAGATTATGATCAGATCGGCTACAGCTTTTACAAGTTGAGAGGCACTCCGCTTATCGCACTATACGACAGGAAAAAGAATCTTGCCGGTATCTTCAAAGGGAAACCGATATCAGCACAGTTGAATAATGCTATAAAAGAATTACAATAATGAAAGCGGTTATTAAAAAAAACTATGCCATTGAACTGATCTGTTATGCAATCATTCTTTTGTTTGTTTATGCGGCACTCAGCAAGGTATTCATCTTCCCAATATTCGTTGAGGATTTGAAACGATCACCGCTGATCAGCAAATTCTCTGGAATATTATCTGTTCTATTGCCCTTGCTGGAATTGGGAATATCAGCTATGGTATTTTTTGAACGAACAAGGCTGCAAGGGCTATGGGGTGCATTTATACTAATGATCATCTTCACCTGCTACGTAGGATTCATCGTATTTACAGATGATTCACCGCCGTGTAGTTGTGGAGGTTTAATTCGAAATCTGACATGGAAAAATCATTTGATCCTTAATGTGATGTATACATTAATGGCACTCACTGGAATCATAATTCAAAGACGTATCCAATGGAACTGGTCCAAAACCTAAAACAAAAAAAACGGGAGTATGATTACGAGCTGATAGTAAAAGAGATGGGGCTAGGGTATTCCGAAGATGATTACTTTATATATCACGGCAATACTGAACAATGCAATTGGGTCATTCACTGTTCAGTTGTCATTTCTCAGCTAGCAAATTTTATACCCGCTGTTTTAACTATAATTCATTCCAAAAACTTATCCTTTAGGCTGGTAAAAGATATAGAGTCGGCTAATTTCGTGTTACAGGACAAGGTTGGCAATAACACCTTCGGGCAAGTGATCAGTATCTATTGCCCGTATAATTTCGGTTATTCGGTATTGGCTGAAGAGTTAAAAAAGATCACATCCTTGTATAATGGGCCACGAATTACTGATCTTCCTGGAATCGGAGATAATCTCTACGTAGAATATCAGGGGAAGAAGCCTTTTCATCCGGACATGTGGCCATTTAAAGTATCGTTACCCAAGCCGTTTGATGAATTTAAAAAGGTTCTGTTCGGAAAGTATATGATCCTGAATATTGTTAAGGAAGATAGAAAAGGCAATGTTTTTACTGGAAAATACATCACGAACTTTTTCCTTGTAAAGAAGTGTATCATCAAACAAGGCAAATATTTGATGTGGTCAGATATGAAAGGTAGAGATGTTAAGGACAGGCTTACCTGGCAGAGGGATTTACTTGATCGCTTAAAGTACATTGTACGTGTGCCGAAGGTCATTGATTTAATAGAATCAGAGGGTGATACCTATCTCGTTATGGAGCGTATTTCCGGCGACACATTAGATATGATGCTCAGGGGAATTTATAAAGAGAGAACATGGCCGGAGCTTTCATCTGAGAGAAAACAATTTATAATTAGAGTTTTGACAGATATATTGAGCAGTGTAAACCGGCTGCATGATCATGGCTACATCCATAGGGATATTACACCGGCTAACTTCATGATCAATAAGCGTGGCGAATTGGTATTAATCGATATGGAACTGTGTTATAGTTTAAACGAGAATTACCCCTTACCGCCGTTTGGAGATGGGACAATTGGATTTATGTCACCGGAACAAAAAGAGAAACAAACGCCTTCGCCTGCAGAAGATTATTACGCGTTGGGAGGCTTGATGATAGCAATGTTTACAGGCATTCCTCCGGTCAGGTTCCATATTGATGACAAAGAAGAATTGCAAACGGAGTTATTCGGTAAAATCGGAATTTCGCCATTGGTTGAGGCAATTTGTAAATGCTACTATAATGCTGTAGACGAGCGGCCTGATATAAACGCGATAACTCAGGTGATCTCCGCTATTAGTATTTCATAGCTTGGATGTTACCCTATTCCCGGATTTACCATAAGAACGGAACAAGTAAATGCATAATGATGAGGTATAGCAGCATTAATTGACTTATCAAGATACTTTTTCCACCGAATTAAAGCTATGATATTTACCAAAGGAATAATGACATTGTTTACTGCTATTTCGTTTATAATAGGCTATTTGGATGCAGATCGGCAAGATAACGGGGGGCAGTATTATTATCACAATGAGGAGGATAGCTGTTTGCCGGTTACAGTAAACAAAAGATGTGTACAACCTGGTTACGGCTGTTTAGGAACACAAGGTGAATCATTAGGCAGACAACTTTATATTGATAGTTGCTGTCTCAACCCGATCAAGGAGTAATAAAATCTTTGCGCTAAGTAGGTTTGATTATTTGTTGATTCTAAAAACATATTGATGAAAAGTTCTAAAATTTTAATGGGTATTTATGCTCTGTTATTAGCTTGTGCTTCTGCTTTTGCTACTAAAAATACATATAGAGCAACCTATTGGTATATAACAGGAGATGTATGCACCACGACTACCGCGAATAAGATTTGTGCCCAAACGGGTACAGGTTGTGTTGGCACACAGCCAGAATCGCTTGGAAGCTAATTGTATTTTAATTCAAACTGTACCACACCTATGAGAGAGGGATGATGAAATTTTACTTTATTCTTTGAGCTTTTATTCATTTACATACAAAAACAAAAAAACATGAAAAATTCAAAAATCCTAATGGGCATTTCCGCTCTGTTATTAGCTGGTGCCTCCGCTTTTGCTACTAAGAATACCCACAGGGCAGCTTATTGGTATATCTCAGCGGGCCAATGTGTTTCAACAACTGCTGACAAAACTTGTACCGTCCAAGGAACTGGTTGCTTAGGAACACAAGGCGATTCTTTTGGAGCACAGTTGTACTCAAATAATACTTGCACAAACTCCTTAAGACCAAGTTGATAACCAAATAAATTTAGGAGGGAACTCAGTCGACAATGAGTTCCCTCTTAAATACAAAAATATAGGATAGATATTAATTCAATCTCCAACTATAATTACTTCCATTTCCTTTTTGCCTTCAATTAACTTCAATCCAATATCATTAAGTTTTTCCGCAATGTCACGAGGATCAACCATATTGGCTTTAAAATAATAAGTTATATTTTCTTGAAATCCAGTACTATCAATTACTGGATATTTAAGCTCCATATTTAATACAAGTTGTTTATAGAACTTTCTGAAAGGATAGTTTACAAACGGTATGCCGTCAAAAGTCATCTTTGCAAATCTCGAGGCATTTCTATCTTTCGTTTTGATCTTCTTCAGTTTTAAGGAATCCGATACTATCAGGTAATACACTGGCAACTTTCGTTTCTCTAGCCTAATGTTATGCGCAAGGTATTTTTTTAAATCAGATTGCATGGAATTCATAAGGTAATCTCTTGAACCAAATTCTTTTGGAAACTCTAATTCGTAAGTGTATTTTAAAAAACCTTCATTTACCCCCTTTGAGTTTTCCCAAATTGGATTAGGCCAATGTTCTTCATAATCTTCATCCCAGATTTCCCAAGCATCTTTTCCAAAAAATGCAATGTTTAGTAACTCGTTGAAATTATGATTAAAAACTGTAATACGATTTAAACTTGGGCTTGAATTGAATTCTCTTGAAAGATTCACTGCATTATACCTAGGCATTGAATTATCGTAGTCTACGAGTATTGACCGAAATATGTAACTCGTATCAATTCCTCCATTTGCATTTTGACCGTTTGTTAATAGGGGAAGTTTATAATCATAATTTGCATTTTCAAGCGTTTCGAATTGTGAATAGGCTCTTTCCATGTAAGGAGTTCGGCCCGCTAAAATGGCATTAAGAGATTCCCGATTGATAGAGACTACTTTTGCCTTTATTTCCCCATTAGGTGATATGACGTATATTAGAGGGAGGCCATAGAGGCCAAATCTAAATTTCGCGGTACTGTCGAAAGATGTCGTAATGTTTAAATTATGCAGTTTTTCTAATCTTCCGTAAATATCTTTAGTAAGTTTTTCTGATTTTCTAACATCTTCTCTAGCTGTCCACTTAGTTACACCGATCATAATGATCTGAATTTTATCCCTGTATTCTTTTGCAATCGAGTCCATCTTTGGAAAGCTGTGTAAGCACCCACTGCATGATGTAGCCCAAAAATCAACGATCAACCATTTTCCACGAAAATCTTTGGTAGTTGCTGATTTAGTTTTATAATTAACTAGATCAGTAAAATTATAATAAGGGAAGCTGTCACCTATGGTAGGATATTTAGGATGAATATCTTGTCCGTATGTAGCAATGCTCAAAAACAAAAAGCTAAATACGATTATTGGTAAACTTTTCATAATCTTCAATTGTAGCCTTGATTCTGTTTTAGGTTGGGATTAGTAGCAATATCTGTTTGAGGAATAGGCCATAATTGCATATTGCTATTCCAAGCAGGTCCTCCTTTTGCAGGAGTTACCACAGACATGACACTGTTAATGTTGCCGGTACGTTTAAGATCCATCCAGCGATGCCCCCATTCTGCAAATAATTCTACCTGACGTTCTTTTAATATAGCTGTTATTAGGTCTGTTTGGTTGATACCTGGGTTGGTGTTTGCGATAAGCGGCAAGCCTGCCCGGTTTCGAATCATGTCTATGTCGCTAATGGCACCTGATAAATTACTTTGATTTGCACGTGCTTCTGCTCTTATTAGATATTGTTCCCCAACTCTTAGCACCGTCGAATATTCAGAGATCGTAGCCGTGTTGAACGCTTTGTATTTATAAGGATAATTGTAATTTACACTGGGGGTGACGGAATTATCAGTGAAAGTTCCAACCCAAGCGCTTTTTCTTTTATCAGCACTGTCAAAAGCATACATTAGCCGATCGCTAATAACGCTAGAGTTAATAAAGTTATCGCCTGGCTTACTGGTTAAAATAAAATAGCTTCCTTCGTAAGTATTAAAATTATTTGTTGGTGATGGTTTGGGTATTTGTAAAATGTTCTCTTTGGTGTTCTTTAAAAAGACTTGCGTTAGATCAACTAAATCATATAAAGTTTTGTTATTTAAAACTATTGTCGCTTGTGCTTCTGCATCAGGGTATTTCTTCTGATACAGATACACCCTTGCTAATAAGGCAGCCGCAGCATATTTATTGGCACGGATGCGTTCAGTACCAGTACTAATACTGTTTGCACCAACATAATTCTCACTGAGATCATTCTCCGCAGATTTTAAATCATTGCTGATTTGATTATATATATCATTTTGGGAAGTTTTTCCGATGGTAGCATTCTTTGTGTAATCAGATGTGAGTAATAATGGTACATCCCCGTATAAATTGATTAAATAAAAATACCAGTAAGATCTCAGGAAGATAGCTTCTGCCATGATCTGCTTCTTTGCAGCCGTACTCAAAGTTGTTGAATTATTGCATCCTTCGTAAACAGCATTTGCCTGGTAAATGAAACTATACGCATTAGTCCAGATTGAATTTGTCACGGCATCACTTGGACGTAATGAATTTTGATAAACCAGCAGATTAACGGTAGTATATGTTATGAGTTCATCAGCGGCAAGGCCAGTGTAATTAGCAATCTTGTACGGCGTAAAATCATTATCTACCATTTGGGCATAGATGCCTAGTAAAGCAGCAGATGCCGTCTCATCGGAAGCAAAAACATTATTGGTGACCAGTTGGGTTTTAGGAGCATCCAGCTCGACGAACTTCTTACACCCGCAAAAGAGGTGAAGAAGTAAAAGTATGGATATGTGGATTTTGAATCTTTTCATTGGATTGTATTAATGAGAGTGTTTAGAGCGTAAGTTGAATTCCTGCAGTCATTACCCTGAGCGTGGGTAATGTTAGCAGAGCAGAACCGCTTGTTCCATACGCAGTAGTTTCCGGATCTAGCCCTTTATATTTAGTGAATGTCAATAAGTTTTGACCTTGCAGATAAATTCTTAATTGTTTAACCCCATATTTGGTTAATAGGGATTTGGGTAGCTTGTAGCTTATTGACACATTTTTCAACCTGATATAGGAAGCATCCGTAAGTGCGCCGTTACTGACGAGATAATTTGCATTTGCTGTTTGAGTCGGAGTACTGAAAGAAGCTGTGTATTTTTGAATACTTTCAGGGCTATCAGAAGGAACAGTCGAAACGAGTTGATTGGAGCCGTTTCTAAAGTAGATACCGGGAGCGGCCGCACTGGTCAGCTTATAGGCTGTTTGCTTCACAAACTGGACGAGGAAATCCAGCTGAAAATCGTGAAATGTTATGTTGTTATTTACGCCGCCATAAAATCTTTGTCCTTTGAAAAAAGGTTTAAAGTCTGCACCATAATCGAGTGTGCCATTTTTATTCAGGTCCTCAAAAGTGTATATCTTTTTCACCGGATCAAGTCCGGTATATTGATAGAGCAATTGAATATCTAATGGCTGTCCGACAACATAGCGACTGGCATAACTTGAACCTGCTAGGTTATCGAAAGCGATCAGTTTATTCCTCGGAATTGTGATATTAGCTGAAGTTGTCCAGTTGAAATCTTTATTTTTAATGTTTGTAGAAGTAATTTCAATTTCAGTTCCGGTATTTTGAATTAAGGCTGGTAGGTTCGCTTGTACAGTGGTAAAGCCGGTAGTTGATGGCAGGGCATAACCAACCAATTGATTTTCTGTGCGGTTACGATACCAGCTTACGTTTAATAGAATACGGTTGTCTAAAAATCCTGCCTCTAAGCCTACTTCTAATTTTTTCACCTTTTCCCATCTATAACTAGGATTGGTAAGTTGAGTAGGATTGAGAATACTTATACCTTGATAGGAAGTGCCATTGCCGTTATAAGTGCTTAAATAACCATAATCTGGTATCTGGTCATTGCCTGTGATGCCAACACTTCCACGGATTTTTCCGAAGCTGAGGGCAGGCAAGTTATCTTTGATCCAGTTTTCATTGGTAAAGAGATAACCGACACCAACTGCTCCGAAATTGCTGAATTGATTACCTGGACCAAATCTGCTACTACCGTCCCTGCGTCCTGTCAAATTGATCAGGTATTTATCCGCATAATTGTAGCTTAGTCGTGCATATAAAGCGTTGTATTTATATTGTGATTGAATGTCTGAGAATAAAGTCAGGGTTGTTGCAGATGATATGCTACTGATCAGCGCATCGGTACTATATCCCGAAGCAATTTGACCTATGCCTTTTTGGTCATTTTGCTGAAACGTCCCCCCGATAGATAGGTCAAAACGGTTGTTATTCAGTGTTTTACTATAACTCAGGTTAGGCTCTAATATCCAAGTTTTAAGTTCATTGTACCCGAAAAGATGCGTCCTTAAAGCCGGATTGACGGTAGTAGCTGGATTTGAGCCTTTCCACGGGCTTAATTTGTCGAAACTTAGATTGATAATATTGTAACCGCCACGCACGCCAATGGTCATACCCTCGATGATCTTGTAATTGAAGTCACCAGAAGTATTCAAATTTTTGGTGAGATTGTTTGCGCTTTGATAAATGGAACGGAGTGGGTTGTTAAAAGTTGA
>Ga0316604_10003263_pt1 | contig 11544 bp, 9 predicted proteins | sample OWC_soil_day20_C_FD_207650 | JGI IMG/M metagenome (GOLD analysis project Ga0316604, IMG submission 207650) | Wetland soil microbial communities from Old Woman Creek delta, Ohio, United States - OWC_soil_day20_CT | ecosystem: Environmental > Terrestrial > Soil > Wetlands | place: USA: Ohio... | reverse complement strand
CGGGTGCAATCATCCCGCGTCTTTATCCGTGGGGGCGTAGCTCAGTTGGGAGAGCGCTTGGTTCGCATTCAAGAGGTCAGGGGTTCGAATCCCCTCGTCTCCACCACGACAAAATAGAGGACTCCGAAGCATCAGCCTCGGAGTCTTTTTTTGCGTTTAAATTTAGGGCTATGGATTGAAGACCAAATGAAACACAAGCTGGTTTTGTTGCATTCGATAAAATCGTTGAAGTGACTATGTATATTGGGTCTAAAGCGGGAAGGTTCGTGCGAACTTTCCCGCTTATTATTTTGAATGCAACATAATAGCTGGTAAAATTAATATGAAGTTCATTTATAGGAGGCTCTTACAAATGGAATGTGTTGAACCAATTCGTGATAAAAAGAAAATAGAAGCAATGAAAAAATACCTTAAAAGGACCAACTTACGAGACTATCTATTGTTTGTGTTAGGCATCAATTCTGGATTGCGAATATCCGACCTGCTTTCTTTACGAGTAGAAACTGTCCACCATGCTGATCGCGTAGCGATCCGTGAAAGGAAGACCGGGAAAACGAAGGACTTCCCACTAAGATTAGCCTGTAAAACGGCAATACAAGAATACATAAAGCAATCAGGTTTGACTACGGGTCCGCTTTTTCCAAGTCGAAAAGGCGAGGGCGCACTTGGCAGAGTCCAAGCTTATCGTATTTTGAGTGAGTCGGCAAAGGCTATTGGAATCAATGAAGCCAGTGGAACTCATACGCTAAGAAAAACCTTTGAGTATCACGCATATAAGCAGGGAGTAGATGTAACACGAATCCAAAAGCTTCTTAATCATTCATGCCCTTCAGAAACATTGCGATATATTGGAATTACGAAAGATGAATTGGATGATATTTATTTTAAGCTGGATTTATAGAGAAGTGCAGGGCTGAAAGGGTAATTATTGCCGTGAAAAAGTTATCATGTTGGAAGGTGAATCCATTTCTGCCGCGAAACTGTATATAAGTTGAGTACTGGAATTAATCTATTTGAAGCAGAAAAAAGAGCAGTGTTGAGCCTAATGATTTCAAAGTTAGTTTTGTTGAGTCACAAAATTTATCTAGGAGATGTAGCAATGTCAAATAGAGAAAAAATCGAGGGCTTTTTTGACCATTTTAGTAAATTAGTTGACTCAATAAAGCATCTTAAAGCTGAAGGCTATGTTAAACAGATTCGAGTAACCAGTCTAATAGCGGTATTAGATGCATTGTCAAAATGTCGTTATCCGAATGAACCCAATAATGGCTTCAGATTTAAGACTTTTATTGTCAATTACGCAGAGTGGCAAGAATGTGAAAAAATTAGCATTCCGCAACTTAATTTATATTTATCACAGGTTCCGACAAGCCAATACTCGTTGCTTAAAGCGTATGTTAATCAAGAACTTGCGTCGTGGACAGTAGGCAGTGAAATCAGTATTTCTGTTGACCCTGAGATTAATATCCTTAACTCAATAGAGTCGGTGCCATTGATCAATGATTTTAAGCATGTTGATTTACTTTGGAACTACAGAAACCTTCTTATGCACGAAGCAAGAACTCCTGGATATGGAATGAACCTATCAAACGATACAAACTGCTATTATCACTCCATGATATATCAAGGCAAGGTGATAACAGATGGCTGGGAATTGGTGTATCCTGAAGCATTCTTTTTTAGGATTACCGAAAATTGTATAAGATTATTGCGCGAGTACTGTGAGTCAAGTAATTATAGTCCTTATGACTCATTCAAATTTTCGTCCCTATGGAAAATACGATAATCAAATCGCCCGGAGCGAAGAGTAGTATTGTCGATAAAGGATACAAGTGCTTTCGGCTACTATTGGGAAACTGGCAAGGAGGGTAATATGGGGGAGACAACTGAAAAATTCGAGTTTAACAAGACTAAAGGGCAGAAGATAAAAGTGTATTGTAGTCAGTGCAGCTTGTCGACTAACCATGAGGTAGTGCAGTCGGTTGATGTTGAAGGAAATCAAGATATTTCTTTTCACGACAATGACTATGGAATTGAATGGACAACCACTTATCAAATCATTAAATGTCAGGGCTGTGATTTAATTACCTTTCGTCAGCTAGATTGGTGCTCCGAGAACATGCATCAGATAGGCGAAAATGAATGGGATAAGGGTGAAACTGAGCAACGATATCCTGAGTGCTCTGTGACTACTCGTGTCGAAAAAAAATTTAGTAGTTTACCACGCCTACTTCGGGAAATATATTGTGAGTCTCTCAACTGTTATAATGATAATTTGCGGATTCTTTGTGCTGCAGGCTTGAGAGCTATTATTGAAGGAATATGTTCTTCGCAGAACATCAAAGATGGACCTGTATTTAAAGAAGATGGAATAACACCTGCGTTACATAAGGATGGTATAACGCCTGTTCGAAGTAAAAAACTGGATGGGAAAATAGCCGGGCTTCATGAAAAAGGGATTTTAACCAAGGCAAGTGCTGACATCCTTCACGAATATCGCTTTTTAGGAAATGAAGCTATGCATGAATTACACTTGCCTACAAAGGAAGTGTTAGGGTTGGCTATGGATATTATAGAACATATGCTAAATGACCTATATGACATTCCAGATAAAGCAGAAGACTTGCGACAAAAAAGAGCAAAGCAACTGAAATAATAGATAAAATATAAGCTTGTTCGAATTTTGTTGCTCTCACCACACCAGTTAACCATTCTACGATTCAGCCTTTCGAAAAAGGTAGAGATATTGTTCAAGCAACATAAGTAACAGTTCTTGTTTTGATGACCCAAAGTTTTACAAGACATCATCGTTGACTTAGAACCTTTGAAGCCCCGTGTGTATTTTGCTAAATTTTTTGGTTACTAATATGGGTGAAGAAAAAATCTGTTTAATCTTAGGTGGCTAATAAGCGTCTAATGATTTAAAAGGCAGGCGAAGTATGGTCTTCAAGGGGACTCAATTTACACCGCATGAACTAAAACAGAGGTTTTATTCTTGCGCTGGCAATAGAGAAATAGTTCAACAAATAATTGATGAATTAGAGAGTCGGTCGACTCTATCAGAATATAAAGTCGTAAAAACGGAAATATTTGAGCAACTTTCTAAAATTACAGGAATTTCAATTGGCGAAGAGTTGCCATATGATGATGAAAAAATAGCTGTAAACATTGATTACATTGAAGGAATAATTACATCGGTCGAAAAATCAAGCCTTTCATTGGACAGAGAACCGGCATATTGGGACGATTCTATTCCCGCAGAAATCCTTGCGAATTTTTTGTCTTGGGAAGAGATAGTATTAGGAATACCTCCACAAGTCTCTGAGGCTGACGGTTTTTTTGCTGTTGGGAAAAAAATCGGCAATTTAATTATCACAGAAGTGAACCGTAAAGAAAGAACATTCATGGCAATTGGAAGCAAAGGGAAAGTCCGCGAATATGACATGGATGATTTTATTTCTATAGTAACAACAGTCGAAACTTCCTTGCATAAAAATCAAAACGATATTGAGAGGACTATTAGTTCGAGCCCGCAAAATAATGTTAAAGCTATACGAGAAAATATTGGTGTCGAGAATACTCAGATAACAACTAAGGAAACAAGCCCTTCCACCGAACTGAACGATAATGAAAATTCGAATGGTAACATAAATGTTTCAAATGAGCTTTTTCCCACAATATCGATTGCTTCTATTAGAGCATGTGGAAATATTCCTGGACTTCCGAATAAACCAATCTATGATTTGAAAGAGGAAGTTAAACTTAATCTTTCGGAATCTGCCTCGATTACTTCAGTTTATGAACAAGGTCTTCAGGCGTATATTAAGGAGTTGCGACAGGTCAAAAAGGGAACTCGTTTTGTTTCTCTTGAGAATGGTAATTTAATCCCTGACATTACTGAGGGCTACATATATCAGTTTCCTTTCGATTTTGAAAAGGACTCAGAGCTTTTTGATGGTGCAAAGATTAGAGCTATTATTGACGGCAAAGATGTAGATGGACATATTCACGCAGTTATTGAAAGGTTTATTGTTATTTCTTTGGAAAAAGACTGCGGTCCCCATATTGAGTCTTGTTTGTTGAAAGTTGATAATACCGCAATGCTTGAAGCGTTGCGTGAAAAAATTGGTAAAATTGCTTCAGGGGAGACAACTGCTTTTAATACACGCTTGGCCGAAAATGTTATTGACAATCACGGAGAAGAAAGGTTGACTGCAACTATTGATAAATCAATATTGTGCGGAACTGTGTCAGCAAATTTAAATGAATTGCAGTTTCAAGCAGTTGCAAAAGCGCTTTCAAATGAAGTGTCATACATTTGGGGACCTCCAGGAACCGGAAAAACCAGTTCACTAACGGTATTGTTGGAAATACTATATAACGAGAAAAAGAAAGTATTATTGTGTTCAAATACAAATCGCGCTGTTGACCAAGTACTGTTGAAAATTTGCAACTCGTATGGAAGGGGACATAAAGCACTAATTGATGGTGACATTTTGCGAATTGGTCAAATTTCTCATGACGAATTAAAATTATTTGCAGACATGGTGTCTTTAGATGGCATTGTTGCAAGAAAATCCATCGTATTGAAGGCGCAAAAGGAGAAATTGGAAGCTGAAATAACATGCATTGAAAACGAGACAGCTTTAGCGCTGAAGATATTAAAACAATTTAAGAACGCAGAGACGATTGCTGATTCAATAAAACAACATAATCAACGAATTAAAGAATTGCCATCCCGAATTGAAAAATTTAAAAAAGATAAGGAACACTGGGATAAAAGAAAGACATGCCTTGTAGCGGAAAAAACAAAGGCTGCAAGTGCAAATCGGGTGTTGCGCGTTTTTTTGCGTTCTAAAGAAGAGATTGAAGCTGATAGGATAAATACTGAAACTGCAATGGGAACGGTAATCAAAGAAATTTTCCAATTAAAAATTGAAGAAAGTAATCTTCACAATAGACTTCAAAACTTAACTAAAGAATATGATGAAATTATTGGTATGCTTAGTAGATATAAACGCAAAGACATTGAGCAGCAAATGAAAGATGCCGATGTGAAAAAGCAACCATTGCTAAATCAATTATCGGAAATTTCAAAGCAAATTGAGGATGTTGCTAGTGCGGCAGTAAAATCAGCTCGAATCGTTGGCGCAACTGTTACAAAAGCGTACTTATCGCCCAAACTTTTTGATGGTTTTGATGTTGTTGTTATTGACGAAGCTTCAATGGTTTTGCTACCGGCACTTTTTTATGTTGCAGGACTCGCAAAAGAAAAAGTTGTTATATCGGGCGACCCGAAGCAGTTATCACCAATCGTTCAAACAGAACAAAAAGAGATATTTGACACAATCGGAAGAAACATATTCTTGGCTGCTAAAATAGAGCCGAATTCAGCGCGGGTGGTTAGGCTGACAGAACAGTACCGGATGATGGATAAAATATGTCAACTTATTTCTCCCACAATGTATGGCGGGGCACTCGTTACAAGCTCCACTATCAGAAAATCATCAAATATGATTGACGATGCTTTACATGGAGAGTTAATAATTATTGATACATCAACACTTGCGCCTTTTTCCAATAAAGATGCATATAACTCAAAATATAATTTAATGCACGCTATAACAATAAGAAATTTTTGCCTTGATTTAATGAAACAAGGCAAAATTACGGATGTATCTTGTTGTGGAATCTGTACCCCCTATTCAGCACAGTCAAAGTTGCTTCAAAAGATGCTTGTAGGTGCTAAACTCAACTTGATTCAAGCCGGTACAGTCCATAGCTACCAAGGAGATGCAAAACAAGTTCTGATTATTGATATTCCTGACAGTGAACCACACAAAGCAGCCGGGATGTTCTTGGTTGCAGATAATTCCGAAGATAGTGGTGCAAAGCTGTTTAATGTAGCAATTAGTAGAGCACAGTATCAGCTAATTATTGTCGCAAATCTGGCGTATCTTGACCAAAAGCTGCCGGCATATGCATTTTTGCGTGACTACCTTGCTAAAATGAGTAATTACGGCAAAGTTGTAGATGCGAGAGATGTAATAGCTCTTTATCCCATCATGCATGATTTGAAAAAATATGGCGAGCCATTCAACCTATCTAATGAAACACTGAAAACTGGGCTATTCTCCGAAAAAGATTTTTCGCTCGTGTGTCGTGAGGATATGAAGAGAGCAAAAACCAGAATTGATATTTTTTCGGGGTTTGTCACATCACAACGCATTTCGGTATATGAATCAATAATTCGAGAAAAAACTAATAATGGCGTAATTGTAAGGTGCATAACCCGACCACCTCGTGTAAATGGAAGTATTACTAAAGAAGAAGGGAAAATGGCCTTAAATGCATTGGAAACATGGGGTTGTATTGTAGATACAAGAGCAAGCATACATGAAAAAGCGGTAATAATTGATGGTGAAATCGTTTGGTTTGGCTCGCTAAACCCTTTATCTCACACAACTAAGACCACTGAAATGATGGCTAGAGTTGAAGACGCCGAAATTGCTTCACAAATACTCAATTTCTTGAGTATTAATAAGAAAAAGAGAGAAATAGGGTCTTCCGTAGGTGAAAATCCTCGTTGCCCCGGGTGTAGAAGTAGAACTTCATATTGTATAGGACAATATGGAGGGTACTGGAGATGCGAAGAATGTGACTGGACCCAGAACGCAGCATATAACTCGAAAAATGTTTTAAAGGTGAGCTCTCTAAGTAATGATAATGCACCGATATGTCCACTATGTGGGAGTAAGACGGTCGCAAAGAGTAGTAGATTTGGTGATTTTTTTGGTTGCAGTAAATATCCAGAATGTCCTGGCGTCGTAAGACCGAAAAAAACAAAAGAAAAAGCAGATTCTAGTAAAATGGGAAGTGATAAAAAAGGGAAAGCAATAAAAAAATAGTATTCACATTTTGTTGGTATTAAGTTTGGATTTCACAGCTTACGCCCCCAGTATTAAGCCGACTGGAATCGTTTTTGAATCCGGACAGCTTAATGTTTTACTAACCACTTCCGTATTTTTCATCATCATTTTTAGAGTCGAAGATACACCACCCTCTCATTGTTCATCCGTCTCAAATCCTTTGTTATAAGGATTCAATGAGTCCTTGGGATTGTTGCTCAGTTGGTTCGAGCGCTTCGTATCTCCTTGCGAGGATACCGTATAGACTTCATTGACCATTCTAGTACTAGCGTGACCCAATAATTCAGCTACTGTTCGTGGTGTTGCCCCGAAATGAGCGCAAGCAATAGAAGAATTGACAGGAAACGAACTTTTGGATGACAGTGATTCAATAAAAGCTGGGGGGATGAGATGGTGGCAACTCGCTCAGATAATATTTATGAAATTTTGCAAAGTGCTCCCTGTAAGCGTTTGTCCATTGAAGACATTAGACGAAAGCTTGTGTTGGATTTTAATGATTCTCCTGTAAAACTTGAGGGGCCAACACTCTATTCTACAGTTAGAGGCGATAACAACACTCGCTTATCAAATGGAAATGCAAAGCGATTTAACTATTCAGGGGATGGCAGTGAGGTTTCGGGATATGTAGCGCTTGCTGAAAGTGGAGCATCAACTGATATAAAAGAAAATAATGGCGATGTGAAAGTTGAAAACAATATCGATATGACGGAAGAAAAGATTGTCAATCCAGTGACAACCTTGGCTTGTGATCAGCAAAAAATTGCGACACTGAATATTGATGACAAGATGATTGATTTGGTTTATAAAGCCATTGATATTGCAGTTAAGTATGAGGCGGCTTCTCAAGGAATTAGGAAAATGCCTATAACAGGCGAAATCGGAGAAGTTTTGATATGCAAACAATTGGGACTTAATTTGATTGCGGATTTTCTATCTGCCGGGTTTGATGCGTTAGACAACAACGGGTTAAAAGTGCAAATTAAGACCCGACGGGAAAGTCAGGAGGAGCCTAAAGGGAATCATGTTAGAATCGGACGATTTTCTGAGCATTATTACGATTACGCTTTGCTTGGAATTTTAGACAAACAGTATCGGTTGAGAGAAGTATGGAGAGCTGAATATGCTGATTTAAAGCCTATAATCGATAATGAGAAAAGACGAAATCCCAATATGTCAGCATTCAAAAGAGTTGCCAAACGAATATTATAGTTTGTTGGCCGGATGACAAAATAATTTAGTGGGGGCCAGAGAGATGAATAAGCATGAACTAAACCAATTGGGTATAACTTTTGTGCAGAAAATGTTTCAAAGTCATGGCTACTCCATTGATAAACCGCCTGTGACAAAAGGCCCGGTTGATTTAATTGCTTCGTTGAACGGCAAGTTAAAATTGAAAATCAAACTTAGAGCTATCTCGCAGATGGGGAGTTATGTGTTCATCGAAAAAAGGAGATTCAATATTAACGACCCTGACTTGTACATGGTGGTGGCTTATTTGCCCAATAATGATGAAGAACGAGGCGTATATATTGTGCCGGCTACTGAGTGGAATAAAGGGATATATCCTTTCAAAGGCAAAGACTACGATAAGCCAGGACTGATTTCGGAACCGGAGTGGGGAATAAGTTTTTCACAAAAAGCAAAAGACGCCATGGAACCTTATAGATTTTCGAAAACGATAGCGAATTTCTAAACAGGGTTATTGATATTATTTTATGAATAGGTCTATGTGAAATAGTGACGAACATTGAAAGTATAAAGTTTTTGATGGGCAATATTCTTAAGCAGAATCAATGAAGCCGTTTCAACCGTGGAGCCGACGGAATTCTTTTCTGGGGGAGAAGAAATTGGGGTAAAGAGTCTTGATGTTGATAGTGATGAATAGGAACGGATTATTGGGTATTAAAAAATGGTTCGGCAAACTTTTTTGGCATATGTCTTATCCATATTACTCATTTGAGGGGATATTATGATGAAAAAAATCGTTCTTTCAATAACACTATTCCTATGTATGATGGTTTATGCCGGAGGGGCGTTTTGCTCTCCTTCAATTGAAGGAAAATGGGAACGGTATGGAGATGGGGCAGCTGGTAGTATTGTGCATGTTGAAAAGGTCGGCGACAAATGGCTTGGGACATTATTGAAACCGACTGGTGACTTGGAAAAATATCGCTTTAAAACAGGAGAGATAGTTTGGAAAGACCTGCAAAAAGTTGGTAATCAAAAGTATCGTGGAACTGTATTGCGAAAGCGCATAGACTCGTACCAATTCACTTATGAAGAGTTTCTTTTCGAATTGTTTGACGAAAATAATCTCCGACTTGTTCCATTCGTGGCAACACCTACCTATTCTCAACCTGAAGGAACTCCGCGAACTTTTAAGCGGATTGAGGATAAATAAGGATTTAGCTATTTGGGTTGCAGTGAATAAAATGCAAGAAAGTAATGTTTCTCTGCTTCCACATAGACCATTGTGCTAATACAGCAAAGGCTCTTCAGATGTGTGTCTGAAGAGCCTTTAGAAAAACATAAAAAAGTGACTGTTATACTTTCATCTATCTCAAATCTCATATATCAAGCCTTTCACAGGTATCTTGGTGTTACAGCTCAGTTGGTTAGAGCGCTTCGTTGACATTCAAAAGGTCAGGGGTTCGAATCCCCTCGTCTTCGCCACGACAAAATAGAGGACTCCGAGGCTGATGGAGTCCTTTTTTGTGTTTGGCGGATATACATAATGGATGGTAAAATAGTCTCAAGTTTTCAAGATGTTAATCTCAGTTTTTCATTGGTTTAAATGGCTTCAGCACTATCGAGGGCGAGAGCCAATTTTCGTGTAATAAGAAATTTAACTAAAATATTTATAGATCGAGGAGATACCATGGAAATTGAAATAATTAAGGAGAACAAAAAAAGGTTTTTGGAGTTACTACTTTTAGCAGACGAACAAGAAAGCATGATTGATAAATATTTAGAACGAGGGGAAATGTTCGCTCTTTACGATGGTGATTTAAAAAGCATCTGTGTAGTAACGCAAGAAGGTGAGGATATATTTGAACTAAAAAGTTTAGCAACATATGAAAAATATCAAGGACAGGGTTATGGAAGCAAACTAATAAAATATATATTTGAGCATTATAAAGATAAATGTAAAACAATGTTTGTTGGTACTGGAGACAGTCCGTTAATAGTTTCTTTTTATGAGCATTGTGGATTTATATTATCTCATAGAGTAAAAAATTTCTTCATTGACAACTATGACCACCCAATGTATGAAAATGATATTCAACTGGTTGATATGATTTATTTAAAAAAGGATTTCACAATTCACGCCTCAAATTACTGCGCTAAGTAAAATGGGGAAAGAATTAGGTTGGGCTGAAAGTGATCTGTTTATTTTCATGGAAAGGTATGTTGAGATTATTAAATGCTTATATATAAATGTAAATTTATTTAATTGTTTTTATAGGAGAAAATAGCGATGGATATTATTAAGGGACAGAAACAAGACCTATCAGATATTCTTGATATAATTTCTAAGTGTATAAAATATATGGAAAGTCAAGGCATATACCAGTGGAATAAATTTTATCCGAATTTAAATATTATTGAAAATGATATTAAGAACAAGGACTGTTACGTTTTAAAAGATAATGGAAAATGTGTAGCATATGTAGCAATAAATGAGGAACAATCCCCAGAATACAGTCAAATAAATTGGGGTACTGAGGGAAGAAAAATATTAGTTATTCATAGATTATCTGTTCATCCTGAATTTCAGGGAAAAGGGATTGCAAAAAAAATATTAAAGTTTATTGAGGATTTCGCTGCTGAAAATAACTATTCATGTATTAGATTGGACGCTTATAGTGGAAATGGAAAAGCAATTAAACTTTATGAGAATTTTGGTTATAAGAAAGTGGGGCAATTTTATTTTCCGAAAAGGGACCTCCCTTTCTATTGCTATGAGAAAAATATGACGCTTTTTGCACTACTAAAGGTTTAATAATTTTAACAGAGAATTAGTAATAATAGAGTCTGTGAAAAAGAGGAGCCATATTTGTGAAAAAACTACTACTAGTGATGATAATGTTTTGTTTGGCTGGAATTGGCGTAGGACAAGCAGCAGTTTCATCGAAAGACTACAACGAAACCGCCAGCCAACTTCTTAAGAGCGCTGTAATAAGTGATGACTTGGATCAAGTAAAACAAGCCTTTGTTATGGGAGCCGATCCGAATTATTTGCAAAGTCGCTCTGATGCACCATTCAATAGAGCAATGCGGAAATCTAAATCCACTGATATTATTCAATGTTTTATTGATAATGGTGTTGATGTGAATTTCAAAGCAGAGGGTAACGGTACATATCCGTCCGCTCTTGCAACGGCAATTAGTGAACGACGTTTAGATATAATTGGAATGTTACTTAATGCTGGGGCAGATCCCAATCTAAGCTTCGATGGAGAAATTAGCGAAGACAATATTATTTATGATATTCATGAAGTCACTATTGCTTTTTGGGCAGTACGATCAGATGAACCTATTAATTTAAAAATATTAAAATTATTAATCGAAAAAGGCGCTAACATAAATAAAGCAGATAGTTTGGGAAATACGC
>Ga0316604_10003262_pt1 | contig 11547 bp, 10 predicted proteins | sample OWC_soil_day20_C_FD_207650 | JGI IMG/M metagenome (GOLD analysis project Ga0316604, IMG submission 207650) | Wetland soil microbial communities from Old Woman Creek delta, Ohio, United States - OWC_soil_day20_CT | ecosystem: Environmental > Terrestrial > Soil > Wetlands | place: USA: Ohio... | reverse complement strand
CTTGTACGCCAGAGATCGGCAAAAAGATCCTGCATGGCATCCTGCACCTGTGCAGCATCTCCCGCAAGGTGGTAGCCGTAGTTATACAATACAGCAGAAAAACGCCTGTACATCTCACTAAAGGCCTGTTCGTCGTCCTGTCTAAAGGCATTCCACAGTACCTCTTCCGCTATGAATGACTGATAGCTATTTCCAGACCCCAATTTACCTGATTTAAAAAAGTATCACCTGAAGTAATAGTATGGTTCACCAGTCCATTCTCACTGGCTGCGGGGACTAAACTACGAACTATAAAAATCATTTACGAATCATTGCTTATCCCGGGATGAGTTATACCAAAAAAAACGGGGCCTGATAAATATCAGGCCCTCCCCAAATTAACCATTAAAAAAACTCATTTGAATTTTGCTTGAAACAAAATTAGAATGAATCTTTTGCAAATCTGTTAATCATAAGTTAATGATTCTAAATAATATGGGGAGGTGATAACGGTAGAATTAGAATGATACTTACATGATCAAATAGGTGAATAAATTAGTCCATGCCGCAGCAATCTCTATAAAAAAAAGGTCCCCGGAAAAAATTCCAGGGACTTACCATTTAACCTATATTCTGTACTGTAGCATCAAAATTTTAAATATTTTTCAGAGGCTTAGACTTTTTCTCACTTTCTATACTTCAAATCGTTTCTCTAAAGTTTTGCTCTCAAATATTTTCTGTATATAAGACGGTGATTAATATCCGAAGTTTAACGGGTTTCGATTTTTTTTTCAATTTATTTCTAAATTACCTGCTATGAACAGGATTGACCGGCTTTCCGCCATACTTATTCAACTACAGGGCAAGAAAATAGTGAAGGCTGCTGAGATAGCAGAACGCTTTCAAATCAGCCTCAGGACTGTATATCGCGATGTCAGGGCCCTGCAGGAAGCAGGCGTACCTGTGGGTGCGGAGGCTGGTACAGGTTATTATCTGGTAGAAGGATATCACCTGCCACCGGTGATGTTTAACAGGGAAGAGGCAGCTGCGTTGCTGACAGGAGAGAAGCTGATGGCCCAGTTAAGTGATCATTCCAATAAAAAACAATTTGGCAATGCCATGCAGAAGATCAGGGCTGTGCTGCGGACCAGTGAGAAAGATTTCCTGGAATCGTTGGAACAGAATATTGCGGTCGTTGCCCGCAGGGCTCCGGAAGATAGTGAGTTTCCAAACCGCTTCCTCTCAGATATTCAACATGCACTGGGCAAGCACCTTATGCTCAAACTGGATTACTTTGCCCTGCACAGCGAAACACTGACACATAGAGAGATAGAACCCATTGGTATTATATATATGATGGGGTACTGGTACCTCATTGCCTGGTGCAGACTACGCCATGCTTATCGCAATTTCAGGATGGATCGCATCCGAAACCTGGCTGTTACAGATGTTTCTTATGACAGGGATCGGCACATTTCTTTAAAGGAATACATGGAAAAATATGCGGAGCCTGCTGCTTATCCTCATGTAGTGAAGCTGCGGTTTAGTGCGGGTATGGCGAGAAAGCTGGGGAATCAGCGGTTTTATTATGGGTTGATGGAGGAGCAGACAATAGGAGAGTGTGTAGAGATGGTGTTCCTGACTTCTCATCTGGATTGGTTTGGGAAATGGGTGTTAACGATGGGAAAAGAAGTGGAGATTATAGGTCCGGAGGAATTAAAGGAACATATGCGCTTACTTGCCATCGAAATATCCGAACAATATTTATCGGATCGCTCCGCGATCCGATAAACGATCCGACGTTCAAAAAGTTGGGATTGCTTCGCAATCCCAACTTTTTGAACGCTACTGACATAACGCTGTCACTCCCCATATCTTCCTTTGCATTATCAACGCTAATGCATATGTCCAAACTCGACCTCACAAAAACCTATAAAGAACTCTACACCGCCACCTCCAAACCGGCCCTCCTCTTCGTCCCCCCCGGTCATTACCTCTCCATCGAAGGCCAGGGCGACCCAAACGGCGAGCATTTCGCCGCATGTACACAAGCCCTGTACACAGGTGCTTACGGCATCAAAATGCATTATAAGAAGATGGAGCTAGACTTCGTAGTCTGTAAACTCGAAGGCCTCTGGTGGGTAAACGATGTGGAAAACTATAAAGATTTCAATGAAGTTATGCAGATACCCCGTGACCAATGGCACTGGCAGCTCCTCATCCGCATGCCTGACTTCATCAACAAGAATGATGTCAAAAACATCCTGAAAAGGGCTTATCAAAAGAAACCCATTCAATACTTCAACCAGGTATACCTCCAAACCCTGGCCGAAGGCCAAAGCATACAGATCCTGCACACAGGTCCCTACGCTACCGAACCGGTATCCTTACAGTTACTACACGACTTTATGAAAGAAAAAGGGCTGACCTGGAATGGCCGCCACCATGAGATATACCTCAGTGACCCACGCAAAACTGCGCCGGAAAAACTGAAAACAATTTTAAGGCAACCGGTAAAATAACAGAGAAACGGGTTACTTTTCCCCCAGCCCCAGCAACTCTATCGCCTGCTGTGCCGCAATCTGGCTGGCATCTTTCTTATTGAACGCCTTACCGCTGCAAATGAGCTCCCCATCTACTACTGCACCTACAGTAAAGATGCGGCGGCCATTGTCCATTTGTTCTTCCAGCAGGTCGAACTCCAGTACTTTGCCATGCTTATTCGCCCATCCGTACAGCTTGTTTTTGTGGTTCATTTCCACACTTTCAAGCATTTCCAGATCGATGTAAGGCATAATAATGCGTTGGTGCACAAACTGTTTGGTACGGTTATACCCTTTGTCAAGGTATACAGCGCCGACCAGGGCCTCAAGCGTATTACCGAAGATCTGGGAAATCTTCAGAAAGCTATTGTACTTATCATAAATGGTGAGCTTTCGCAATCCCATCTTGATAGCAATATCATTAAGCTGCTGGCGGTTCACAATCTTGGACCGCATTTCGGTGAGATAGCCTTCTGTCTTATAAGGATACTTCTTGAAGAGGTAATCGCCAACAATGGCACCAAGAATGGCATCCCCCAGGTATTCCAGCCGTTCATTGCTCTCCAGAAACTTCTCCTTGCTCGAGCGGTGGCTCAGGGCCACTTCATACAATGAGAAATTGCCTGGGGCAAAGCCCAGCAGGTTATACAGATCCTTGTAAAGACTTCTCTTACCGGATACAAATCGATATAAAAATCCTGGCAGTAATTTCACACAATCAAGCAACAAATTTTTTGAAAATCACGGATGCATTATGCCCTCCAAAACCGAAGGTATTGCTTAATGCAGCGTTTACTTCTCTATGTTGTGCGACGTTAAAGGTAAAATTTAATTTGGAGTCCAGTTCAGGATCATCCGTAAAATGATTAATGGTAGGAGGAATAATACCATGTATGACAGACATGATAGCCGCAATCGACTCAATTGCACCGGCAGCGCCTAATAAGTGACCGGTCATAGACTTGGTGGAGCTGATATTCATTCGATATGCATCTTCACCAAATACCTGTTGGATCGCTTTTACTTCGGCAACATCTCCCAAAGGAGTAGAAGTACCGTGTACGTTAATGTAGTCAATTGCATTGGGTTGCAGTCCAGCGTCTAACAGCGCCATTCGCATGACGTTCATAGCGCCTAATCCTTCTGGATGGGGTGCTGTGATATGATAGGCATCTGCTGTTGCGCCACCTCCTGCCAGTTCAGCATAAATTTTGGCACCTCTAGCAATCGCATGTTCATAGGATTCTAGCACCAGTGCTCCTGCACCTTCGCCCATTACGAACCCATCACGGTTCAGGTCAAAGGGTCTGGAGGCAGTGGATGGGTCATCATTCCGTTCAGATAGGGCCTTCATAGCGTTAAAACCACCTACACAGGCATCGTTTATAACGTTTTCAGATCCTCCGGTGATCATTACATCCGCTCTGCCGTACCTGATGTACTGCATCGCCTCTATAATGGCATTGGTAGCTGAAGCACAGGCAGACACCACAGAGAAATTAGGTCCTCTAAAACCGTGGCGAATGGAAATGTGCCCTGCAGCAATGTCGATAATTAACCGGGCTATCAGGAAAGGACTAAAACGGGGAGTTCCGTCGCCCTGACCGAAATCTTTCATTTCCTGACAAAAATTGATCATACCGCCAATACCAGATCCCCAGATAACCCCAACCCTGTCCATATCGACAGAATTACGGTCAATCCCGGCATCTTGCACAGCCTGGTCAGCGGCTATAACAGCCGTCTGTGTGAAGGGATCCATTTTACGGGCTTCCTTCTTGTCCAGGTAATTGGTCGCATCAAAGTTCTTCAGTTCGCAAGCAAAACGGGTTTTGAACTTGGAAGCATCAAATTGTGTAATAGGCCCGGCACCGGATACACCGTCCGTCAATCCCTTCCAGTATTCGGATACGGAATTGCCGAGCGGTGTAAGTGCGCCTAAACCTGTAACGACTACTCGTCTTGGTTGCATTAAAACAAATCTGATTAAGTAGGATTATTTTACATGTTCTTCCAGGTAAGCAACTGCCTGGCCAACAGTAGTAATAGTTTCAGCTTGTTCGTCAGGAATGGAGATGTTGAATTCTTTTTCGAATTCCATGATCAGTTCTACCGTATCCAAAGAGTCAGCGCCCAGGTCGTTGGTGAAGGAGGCTTCAGGAGTTACCTCAGCTTCGTCAACGCCCAATTTGTCAATAATGATCTTTTTAACTCTTGATGCAATGTCTGACATAATTTTAAGTGTTTTTGGTTTAAAACTTGAGTGCAAAAATATAATTTTTATTGAATTGACAAGAACAGAGCCGAATTTTACCCAATTTACTTTAGTGTTATAGATACTAAATCCATCCCCACAAAGGATTAGACAGATATTCCGAATTCTCCCCATCCCTGGAAAATACCCCCTTACCACACCGTATATGCTTCAATGTACACATATAATAATGCCCACATTTGCCATTCAACCTCCTTTTATGCCTCCTATATACGGTTAAAGGTCGATTAACTTTAATTAACACATGAACCTCCCTATCAGCAGGGGCTTTTATTAAATTTGCCCGGGCGATATCCCCTACAACATAAATATGCGAACAAATGACTGGTAACAAAAAGTTCCTGAAAACAGTCGTTTACCTGATCCTGGCTGTAGTTATTATCGGTATTATCTATACCAGGTTTGCTGCTCCTAAAAAAGAAGATGCAGCACCCAACAAAGAAACTGTACGTGGTAGCAAAGGGAACAAACCCTTGCTGGTAGACGCTTTTATTGTACATACCTCCTCCCTTAATGAAGTTATTAATGCGAGCGGTACCCTCCAAAGCAACGAAGAAGTCCAGATCCAACCCGAAATTACCGGCAAAGTCACTGGCCTCTTCTTCAAAGAAGGCACCCAGGTAGCCAAAGGCACCCTCCTCGTCAAAATCTATGACGAAGATCTTAAAGCACAGCTGGCTAAACTGCAATTGCAGCAACAACTGGCCAAAACTACCCTCGAAAGACAGGAAAACCTACTGAAAATCAATGGTATCAGCCGCCAGGATGTAGACGTTACCCGCAACCAGGTCAGCGCCTACGGAGCAGATATGGACTATACCCGTACGCTGCTTCAAAAAACGGAACTCAGAGCTCCCTTCAATGGCCGGCTTGGACTCCGTAATATTTCCCTGGGAGCCATCGTCAACAATACCACTGTTATCACCACCCTCCAGCAAATCGATCCCCTCAAGGTGGATTTCACCGTACCTGAAAAATACCGCAACGCTATCAAACAAGGCGATGCTGTTGATTTCAAAGTTGCCGGCGACACCCATTCTTATAAAGGACAGATTTACGCAATTGATCCTAAAATCGACCTCACTACACGTACTATCAAATTAAGAGCCATCGTTCCAAACCCCGGTCAGTTACTGCCCGGTGCTTTTGCAAACGTACAGATCGCTCTCCGCAATATGCCCGATGCCCTCATGATCCCTTCGCAGGCCATCATTCCAGGTACCCGCGATAAGAAAGTGATCGTCGCTGACCAGGGCAAAGCAAAATTTGTAGTCGTGGAAACAGATCTCCGCGATGCAGACAACGTACAGATTATCAGCGGTCTTAGCAAAGGCGATACCGTGATCACCAGCGGTATGTTGCAGCTCAAACCCGGTATGGTACTGAAGTATAACAAGATCAATTAAATAAACTAGACCATGAGCCTTCCCTCTCTATCGCTCAAACGTCCTGTGTTTGCCATCGTGATGAACATTATCATTGTCATCTTTGGCATCGTAGGCTTCAACTTTCTGGGGGTAAGAGACTTCCCTGCCATAGATCCACCCATTGTAAACGTACGCACCTCCTATGCAGGCGCCAATTCAGATATTATTGAAACACAGATCACCGAGCCCCTCGAGAAATCTATCAACGGGATAGCCGGTATCAAAAATATATCGTCCAGCAGTAGCCAGGGAACTTCCAATATCACAGTTGAATTTGAACTGGGTATAGACCTCGAAGCAGCTACCAACGACGTGCGTGATAAAGTATCACAGGCACTCCGTAACCTGCCTCCCGATATCGATGCTCCACCTGTGGTATCCAAAGAAGATGCGAATTCCGACTATATCCTCTCCATGACATTGCAGAGCAATACCCGCAATCAGCTGGAGATCACGGAATATGCGAACAACGTGCTGCTGGAAAGACTCCAGACCATTCCCGGCGTTAGCTCTATCCGTATACTTGGCGAAAAGAAATATGCCATGCGTCTCTGGATGGATCCTGCCCGCCTCTCTGCTTATAGCCTCACACCTTCCGATGTACAGGCTGCGCTGGCCAGAGAAAACGTAGAACTTCCCTCCGGTAAAATTGCCGGTAATGCCACTGAACTGACAGTACGCACTTTTGGCCGTTTGAATACGGAAGAAGATTTTAATAACCTGATTATTAAAAATGTCAATAGCAGCGTCATTCATTTCAGGGATATTGGTCAGGCAGTATTAGGTCCTGAAAATGAAGAAACGATTCTGAAAGAATCAGGTGTGCCCATGATCGCCCTGGCCCTTACCCCACAACCGGGTTCTAACTATGTAGCCATCACCGATGAATTCTATAAAAGATATGAACAGCTGAAAAAAGACCTGCCACCGGATCTGAGCACGAATATCGCTATCGATAACACCCGCTTTATCCGCAAGTCTATCGAAGAAGTGGAAGAAACCCTTGTCGTGGCACTGGTGCTGGTGATCCTCATCATCTACCTCTTCTTCCGCGATTGGCTCATGGCCTTCCGTCCATTGGTGGATATCCCGGTATCCCTCATTGCAGCATTCTTTATTATGTATATGTGTGGCTTCACCATTAATATATTGACACTGCTGGCAATCGTACTCGCTACAGGATTGGTGGTGGATGATGGGATCGTGGTCACGGAAAATATCTATAAAAAGATTGAAGCAGGCATGCCACGTATGCAGGCAGCGAAGGAAGGTTCTGAAGAAATATTCTTTGCCGTTATCGCAACCAGTATCACGCTGGCATTCGTATTCCTGCCGATTGTATTCCTGCAGGGGTTCGTAGGCCGCCTGTTCAGGGAGTTTGGGATTGTGGTAGCAGGAGCAGTACTCATCTCTGCATTTGTATCCCTCACGTTGACACCCGTATTGAATGTGAAGCTGGGTCGTAAAAAGCATACCCACTCCTGGTTTTATACCAAAACGGAACCGTTCTTTACCTGGATGGAAGATAGTTACCAGAGCGCCCTGGAGAAATTCATGAAAGTGCGCTGGATAGCTATCCTGATTATTTTAGGGTGTGTGGCCATGATTTACGTCATATTCCGCAACCTGCAGTCAGAGCTGGCGCCGATTGAAGACCGTAGCCAGTTCCGTCTTTCTATCTCAGCTCCGGAAGGTACTTCTTACGACTATATGGAACGGTACATGGATGGGTTAACCCAGTTTATGATCGATTCCATTCCTGAAAAAAATATCGTACTGACTGTGACTGCACCCGGCTTTAGTGGCGGTGGTGCGGTGAACAGTGGCTTTGCGAATGTGGTGCTCACTGAACCAACTGAGCGAACCCGTTCTCAAAAGGAAATTGTGAACATGGTGAACCGGAATATGTTCAGGTTCTCCGAAGGAAAGGTGTTCGCCATTGAACAGCAAACCATTCAGGTAGGTCGTCGTAGTGGTTTGCCTGTATCTTTTGTATTGCAGCATATCAACTTCGATAGTTTAACAAGGGTATTGCCGCTCTTCCTCGATGAGGCGAACAGTGATCCGACCTTCTCAGGTGTGGATGTGGACCTGAAGTTCAATAAACCTGAATTGCGTATTCTGATCAATCGTGCCAAGGCGAGTGAACTGGGTGTATCTGTGGATGACATTTCACAAACCCTGCAACTTGCTTTGAGTAATGTGCGCTATGGTTACTTTATCCGCAACGGTAAGCAGTACCAGGTAATGGGTCAGGTATTCCGTGGCAATCGCGATAAACCTACTGACCTGCAGAACTTCTATGTACGCAATAGCAGGGGAGAGGCTATTCAGCTGGATAACGTAGTAACGATTTCTGAAGAAACAAGTCCGCCGATTATTTATCACTTCAATCGTTATAAATCTGCTACTATTTCTGCGGGGCTGGCACCGGGTAAGACAATTGGGGATGGTATCGATGCTATGTACCGGATTTATAATGACCTGCAAAAGAAAGGCGTGATCGACGATTCTTACAATGCAGCATTGTCAGGATCTTCCAGAGACTATGCAGAAAGTGGTTCCAATACCATGTTTGCATTAGTGCTGGCGTTGGTATTGATCTACCTGGTGTTGGCAGCACAGTTTGAGAGCTGGGTCGATCCGTTTATCATTATGCTCACAGTGCCACTGGCATTTGCAGGAGCGTTGTTCTCACTGTGGGTCTTTGGTCAGACATGGAATATCTTCTCACAGATCGGGGTAATTATGTTGATCGGATTGGTGACGAAGAATGGTATCCTGATCGTAGAGTTTGCGAATCACAAACGGGATGAAGGACTGGAAAAAGCAACGGCTGCAATAATAGCGGCGACCATGCGTTTGCGTCCTATTCTGATGACGAGCCTTGCGATGGCATTGGGTGCATTACCAATTGCTATGTCACTGGGTGCAGCGGCCACGAGTCGTATTCCTTTGGGTATTGTAATCGTAGGTGGTATCGTCTTCTCATTGGTACTGACCCTATTTGTGATTCCGGCGATGTACATATTCCTGAGCAGAAGAAAACCAGTAACAGAACCAGTAAATGATTGACATGAAACGTATCCTCATATTCTGCCTGTTGCTACCCGTCTTCCATCTATCTGCACAGCAGGTGCTGACGGTGGAGCAGGCAATAGATCTGGCATTAAAAAACAACTATGATATACGGCTGGCAAAGAATGATGCCGCCATTGCAGCTAACGATTATGCCTATGCAAACTGGGCGTTTGCACCGAGGGTGAATGGAACCGCTTCAAAGGTGTGGAATACCACCCGTACCAAACAGGAGTTTGTAAATGGCTCCAAGCGGGATACCAGTGGGATTCATAGTAATAACTTAACAGGCAATGTGAACTTGTCATGGACACTCTTTGACGGGTTGAAAATGTTTGCTACCCGGCAAAAACTGGAGGCCATACGTGACCTGGGAGATGTCACCCTAAAAGATCAGTTGATGACGACTGTAGCCAATGTAATAGCAAGTTACTATGCAGTGGTGCAGGGCAAACAACAACTACATAACCTCTCAGAACAATTGTCTATTGCAGATGAAAGAGTGAAATTGTCTGATGCAAAATTTCAGACGGGGTTAGGACCCAAGACCGATTGGTTGCAATCAAAAGTAGATTACAATGCATTGAAAGCGTCTTACCTGCGGCAGCAGACGGTGATCGATCAGGGCAAAGTGATATTGAATCAGTACATGGCGATAGAAGGTGGAAATACACAGTACGAAGTACAGGATAGCATTCCGTTAAACACCGATCTTGCCTATGGTAAACTGAGAGATGAGATGCTACAACGCAACACCAGTCTGATGGTGGCAAAACAAAACCTGCAGGTTTCCGAGCTGGCGCTGAAAGAAAGTAAAGGTGATTATTTTCCTGTTATCAGCTTCAACTCCGGTTACAATTTTACAAAGGTAAATTCGAATGCAGCGACCAACTCATTCAGTCCTATCTTCAATCAGAATGGGGTATTGAACTATGGTTTCTCTGCCACGATTCCCATCTTCAATGGTTTGAATGTACATCGTCAGGTAAAGAATGCGCAGCTGAATGTAAGCTATCAGCAGCTCTCGCTGGAAAATACCCGCACAAAGGTAAATATGGCGCTAAGCAATGCATTCAAGGATTACGAATACTACAAGACAGCGGTAGACTTAGAGGAAGAGAATTTAGGGTTGGCGAGGGAGAATGCGATGGTCGCTTTAGAACGGTTCAAACAAGGGGTATCCACAACAATTGAAGTGAAAGAGGCGCAACAAAGTTTGGAAGATGCTTATAATAGGTTAATCAATGCACGATACAATATCAAACTCGCAGAAACAGAATTACTCCGCCTCAATGGTGATTTGATTAAATAAGAAAAGGGGCACCGAAGGGCCCCTTTTCTTATTTAAAATCTCTTTATTCCTGCTCCTCCTCCTTCTTCACCGGCGGCAAATTCCCCGTCGCCTTATCCTTCTGATACTGTGCATAACTATTCTTTATATACACCATCAAATCATACTCCGTCGCATCCTGCATAAACTGGTACCCCGGCCTATACCTCATCATAAAACTATCCAACTCAGTCCCGTTCAAATGCGTCATCCTCTCCACCAACTCCGGACTATACCTGTTATCTATATACTTTTCCTTCTCCCAATACACCAACTGCTCCTTAAAGTGTTCATTCCGCTTCCTCGTCTTACTAGGCACCAGGTACGTCAACGCCGTGATCGGGTGTGACGGCAATGTCTTCAACACATCCATCGCCCCAGGCTTCTTATACCCAAAATACTTTGCATATTCCTGTCTCGTAGCCGCAGAATCCTTCACATAGTTCCTTCCCCGCACATCTACCCGCTGAATATCGAGGATCCTCTTAGTCATATAAACATTAATGAACATGGAAGAAGAAGGTACTGCTACAAATTTCTTTTCATACGTCAACATGGAAAACTCCAGGGTATCTCCCGGCATCGCATCAATTTCAAAACGTCCACTCTCACTTCCCAAAGCACCTGTTCGTGTCTTTTTGTTGATAATGCTAACATTTGGAATACCCTGTCTATTGTCAATGTCAGTGATTAGACCCGACACTCTGACCTGCGCACTTGCGTGCTGCAGACAGAAAAACAGGCTAAAAAATAGTGCTCCAAGCCAAGCGGGAAGCGTTTTAATTCGTCTAGGCATCGCTCAAAAATAAATTTCCCCTCGCAAATGAAACGTTAAAAATATAGATTAATGTTCAAAAATCGGGGTTAATGGCTGTAAAACATACCATTTATTTATAAATAATTAATTTTAACCCT
>Ga0316604_10003261_pt1 | contig 11552 bp, 6 predicted proteins | sample OWC_soil_day20_C_FD_207650 | JGI IMG/M metagenome (GOLD analysis project Ga0316604, IMG submission 207650) | Wetland soil microbial communities from Old Woman Creek delta, Ohio, United States - OWC_soil_day20_CT | ecosystem: Environmental > Terrestrial > Soil > Wetlands | place: USA: Ohio... | reverse complement strand
AGGACTGGTCCAGTGGACGTTCCTATATTAATCCAAAAATTATTACTGAGATTCAACTGCAATTAGCAAAGACTGCTTAACCTTTTCGGAGGATCGATGGTTTTTGCGAACTTCTCTTGACACTATCTCAGAACCCCACATAGTAGATATTACGTTACATTTGGTGACAATTTATAAGTAGAAAAAGAGCTTATCCAAGATGCTCATTTCGAAACACCTGAACAAGCTCAGCAAAAATATTTAAATACATTAAAATCAACATTCCGCAACTTATAACAAACACAGATCAATGCAAAACGATGGTTGACTCATCGCTTGGATAATAAACCAAGTGCCGTACAATGTCTCCGGAATGATTTATAAACAACGGCCCCCAAGCAGGATTAGTATCGTGCATAACTTTCAATAAGGTAATCATTCTATTAAAAACGACATCGATATCTACATCTTGAGAAAGCGCTTCAGTAATGGCGGCAGCAACCACATGTGCGGCATAAAAGCCTGTTTTATATTCTTCAGTTAATGAACCAGTAGTTCTTAACAATGTGCGCAGAAAGGCAGAAATACTTTCGTCCCTGTCTCTCCAGTTTTGAATTTGATCTAGGCTATGATTTTCAAGACTTTTAAGTTTTGTTTTCATAATCGCATTGGCAACAATTCTTGCGGATTGTTTTGCAATATCAGTATTAACCATGGTTCCCGCTAACCGAATCGAGGTCAGGTCTTTATCTGTTTCGGCTTCAATGACCTTCTCCCATTCTCCCGCTTGCTCAAAAACAAGAAGCCCTGTCGAATACGCCCCTAAATAACCCCTTAGGATATCAGCAGGATGAGGGTCCTGTGCCGGGCCATTATTTCTTAGCTGTGCTTTACCTGTAAAAGCTGCATTCATCCCCCGGAAATATCCAACAAGACCTATAGCCGCAGCAGGCCCTAAGTTAAGAACACCTAAAACATCTGACGCGGTCTCATCAATTCGCGACGACCAATATTCTGGCAAACCATAATCAATGTTTTTCTCATGCAATGCTGCTTTTACAGCTTCCGCTAATTGATTTATCAAGCCAATATCAGCATGCAAAATATCATGGCCACAAACTTCGTGTGAAATGCTCGACCAAGCCAACAGTCCCGTTTCTGCATGAATTGGAGGTACACTTACGACGGCCGCCTCCAATCCCAAAGCAGAAGTAGCATCTATTGGCCACGTATATGGACCACTATCCGGCTCGCCCCACTTCACAACCGCTGGAACTACACTCAAATCCGGTGGATGAATCCCGCCTCGATCCTCTGCACTTAAAAAACCGTCATAAAGGTCACTGACTACTTCCTGAAAGGCATCCGTAGCTAAGGCCTTATATCCTTCGGCATTTTGCAAAATGGCCTGGGCGATATCCAACATTAATCTTGCCGTATTGTTCCGCATTGAATCTCGTAAGAGTATATCCGTAAACCCCTGTCGCCCCAGCTTACCTAGTTTGTGAATAAATGGTTCTACCACTACTTCTTGATAGCGGGGCGAAAATTTACCTTTTGCAGCTTCCAGTCTTCCCCTTAATTGGTCGTAATCTGTCGCATCCTCCGGACCTTGAAAATTCGTAAGAACTGCCTTTCTAACATTTTCAATACATGTAGGTAGATTAGAAAGATCCATTCTAGCATTAGCTACTTCTCTTCGTCTTGCATTTTCAATCCGTGTAGCTTTAGTATGAAACTCAAATTCAGCATTAGCTGTTTCTGTCCTAGTTTCTTGTTGCATATTTGGTGTCTCCCTTTCTTATGGAAAGTCAGTATTATTATGCCTTTGAATTAACATCTTACTCCCATATTCGTTTGGTTTCACAACTACCATTTACAATAGTCAAACCGCAGGCAGCTAGACTAGTTGAAACTCTCATTCTTCAAATCTAAAAGCATAAATTTAATAAAGCATTCCATAAACCATATTGCAAAAAAACTCATAACCCAAACAAATAAAGGAATTATAATTTCAATAATGAGTTTACTAAAGGAGACTTATCTTATGCCGGAAACAATAGTAATAGCTAGACCAACTGCAGCATCAACTGCTACAATATCAACAAAATTTGGTGCTAATTATAACCAGCAAAGCAACAATGTCAGTTTTAATGTGTTTTCTAAAAACGCAAGCCTAATCCAAATATATTTTTACAAGGAAGCATACAATGCTGAGGAAGTCCTTACCAAAAGCCTTTCGCAGCACGGTGACATTTGGGACATTGAATTTCCCCTAACCGAACTTCGAAATGCCGGTATTACGACTGACTATATCTATTATGGTTACCGTGCTTGGGGGCCAAATTGGAATTTGCATGACAACTGGCAAAAAGGAAACAACATCGGCTTTAACTCTGATGTCGATAGTAATGGCAACCGTTTTAACCCAAACAAACTGTTAATTGATCCCTATGCCAAAGAATTAAGCCATAACCCACAAATTGCTAAGCTTTATATGGACCCCCCCAGCTATATTGACCAGTACTACGGCGGGGATGCTTTTCGAAATGCGGATACCGGAAAAATCGCGCCCAAATCCATCCTTCTACTTAACGAAAACCAGACAAACTACGGAGTAAAGCCTAACCGGTCTCTTAAGGATGATGTTATCTCTGAGGTAAACCTGCGTGGATTAACTATAATGGATGACAAAATACCGCAAAATGAAAGGGGCACATATAAAGGCGCAGGCAAAAAAGCCAAATATCTTAAAGAATTAGGGGTAACAGCGGTTGAGTTTTTGCCGGTTCATGAATTTGCCAATGAACAAAACGATGACGGAGACCCTAGAGGTGACAATTACTGGGGTTATATGACTATAAACTATTTCTCCCCTAACAGAAGATATTCTTCCGACCAAAGCCCCGGAGGGCCAACACGAGAATTCAAAGAAATGGTGAAAGCATTTCACGCTGAAGGGATTAAGATCTTTCTGGATGTGGTCTACAACCATACCGGAGAAGGGCTTTTAAAACGAATGATCAATAATCAGGGAAATCCTACATCCAAAAAGGATATTGAACAAGTCATATCCGATACCCGTGATTCCCGCTGGAAGGATGAGCTACAAGATTTCAATGCCGCCTGTTACTTGAGTTATGCCGGACTAGACAATCAAAGTTATTATTATCTCCGTGATGGAAACCATAGATATGAAGGGCGCGGCAGCTGCGGCGGAAATCTAAATTATGACAATGCCGTTGTTAAAGACCTTATTATCGATTCCTTAAAATATTGGGCTGATGCTATGGGGGTAGACGGATTCAGATTTGATCTCGCGCCTATTTTAAGCCTTACCGGATCGAATAACAATTATTGGCCAAATTTTCACACCACTATTTTCCAAGATATTAGTAATGCCTTACCTTCAAGGTCTGCCAGCACAAACGGCGATGGCGTGGATCTGATTGCCGAACCTTGGGGAGTTGATAATAATGTTTGGACAGAAAAATTTCCGTCTGATTGGGCGGTTTGGAACCAGGAATTTAGAGATCGCTTAAAAACCGCTATAAATAAATATGGCATAGAACCCATACCAAATTGGAAACTCGCCAATGTTTTGGCTGGTTCCGATATTATTCAAAAAAGCCCTTGGAACTCGATTAATTATTTTGTCTCCCACGACGACTGCAATTCTCTCAGAAATGTATTTTCCTATAATAGTTTTTGGCATTTAGACGAAGCAAAAGAACACGACGATCAGATAAGCTGGGATCAAGGCGGAGATATCGAATTACAAAAAAAAGCGGTCCGTAACGCTTTTACTTTACTTATGCTTTCACCGGGAGTTCCGATGTTTGCCGGCGGCGATGAACTGTTTAGAGAAATTCCGCCTTATAACCCCGGCGTCGGCAAAATGAATATGGTCTCAGTTGACACCCCTGAGGTCTATTTGGATTTCAAAAAATATAACGAAATGAAAGATTATCTAAATACCGGAGATATTAAGACCGCTAATCAAGTGATTGAAAGTGACAATAACCTGTACACCTTCTCATTTGTCAAAAATCTGATTAAATTCCGACACAGCCACGAATCTTTAAGACCTAGCAGCTATTTTACAGGAACAGTTTTGGCAAACGGACTCAAAGATATTACCTGGTATAAAGAAGACGGCAATGTACTAAGTAATAACGATTGGGATGGTACTGACTTTATCGCCTACAGGATCAACTCTCAATTTGAAAAAGTTCAAAATAGTAACGACAAAGCTGACTCAATTTATATCGCTTATAACAGAAGTCCGCAAGAAATAAATGTCCACTTTCCTAAAAATCTAAGTGGAAAATATTGGTACCGGGTTCTTGATACCGATAATACCAATGGCTGGATGACACAACACATAAATTTTGATAATGGTAGCACCCTACTCGAAACTGAATATACACTTCATGAAAGAAGCGTACTAGTCCTAGTAGAAAAATAAACAATTAAGGAGAAAAAATGAGTACCCACAACGACAAAAAACTTGAAGATTACTACAGCAAAAATCGCGATAAACTTTTAAAAACCCAAGAACGGCAAAGAATTACACAGTATATGAAATACTTAAACAACTATGATCCACAGGGGAAAAATTGGCGAAAATGGGGTTGCTATTTAAGTGAACGTCAATGGGGAACAATCAGGGAAAACTACAGTACCATAGATAAGTCCTGGGGAGATAGTAGTGATCCAGCTACTTTCGGGAGAGATCAGGCTCTGCACCGCGCCTATCGCTGGGGAGAAGACGGAATCGCAGGCATATCCGATGACCAACAATACCTATGTTTCTCTTTGGCGATGTGGAACGGTGCCGACCCTTGCATCAAAGAACGCCTATATGGTTTGACTGGCAACGAAGGCAATCATGGCGAAGATGTAAAAGAATACTATTTTTATCTTGACAATACTCCCACCCACTCCTATATGAAATACCTTTATAAATACCCATACATTTATCCCTATAATTATTTGTTTGACGAAAATGAAAACCATAAAAAAAATAATAACCCTTTTGAATTCGAGTTAGTTGATACCAAAGTTTTTTCCGATAATCAGTATTTTGATGTTCAGATTGAGTATGCTAAAAACGATGTAGAAGATATTTGCATCAGAATTACTGCTACAAACTGTGGCCCAGAACAAAAAACACTACATCTATTACCCACTGTATTGTTCAGAAACATTAAATTCTTCAAGAATAACAATTTCGAAAAAACCTTGAACTATGTTGATAAGAATGGCGGAGCAATTGAAATCATCCAACGAAATACTGTGCAAAATACCGTTGCTTCGCAAATGTGGCTGTATACCCAAGGAGATATGAATAACATTCTATTTACCGAAAATGAAACAGATAATGAAGCAGCATTTAAAAGTTCAAATAATGGCCGCTCCTATTTTAAAAATGGTATCAACAATTATATTTTAGGTAAATACAAAAATAATAGTACCGATGCCGAGCTTGCCAAGTTCATTAACCCCCAAAAACACGGGACCAAAGCCTCCGTCCATTACGAACTGAGCTTAAATCCCGGACAATCTAAGACCGTAAATTTAAGACTTTGTAATGAGGACACAAATCAACCTTTTAAAGGATTTGATTCCATATTTGATAAACGTATCAAAGAAGCGAACGACTTCTATGATGCAATTTCTCCCTTCAACCGTAATGGCAATGACGCTGAAAAAGAGCTATACAATATACAGCGTCAGGCATTTGCCGGCATGCTCTGGAATAAACAGTTCTACAATTTTGTTGTCAATGAGTGGCTAGATGGTGACCCCAAACAACCACCTCCATCTGATGCTCATAAAAAAGAGTATCAGATGTCCAACTGGAAGCATCTCTATTGCTCAGACATTCTGCTGATGCCTGACAAATGGGAATATCCATGGTTTGCAGCGTGGGATTTGGCATTTCATACCGTTACTGTAGGCATAATCGATCCTGAATTCGCCAAACATCAGCTTCTGCTTATGGTTATGGAGTGGTACATGCATCCTAATGGCCAACTTCCGGCATATGAATGGAATTTCAATAATATCAACCCCCCGGTGCACGCTTGGGCAGCCCTAAATGTATACCGCCAGGAAAAAATGATTTACGGAAACGAGGATAAGGAATTTCTGCAACGAATTTTTGATAAGTTAAATATGAATTTTACCTGGTGGGTTAATCAAGTGGATTCAGAAGGTAACAATATTTTTGCCGGAGGTTTTTTAGGCCTTGATAATATACGAATTTTTGATTTAAGTAAAAGCAAAGAACAAGGCTTTTCCCTTGAACAAGCAGATGGAACGGCTTGGATGGCCATGTTCTGCCTAAACATGATGAAAATTGCTAACGAACTTCAAAAATATGATCTGCAACGCAAATACCTCCAACATTTTATTTTCATCAGTAGTGCCATGAATAACAAGCTTGGTCTATGGGACGATGAAAAAGGCTTTTTCTTTGACTGGGTAAAAAGTGGCACACTCCACGAGCGGTTGGATGTTTATTCTCTTGTAGGCTTGGTTCCCTTGTTTGCCATAGAAGAAGTGCATGACAACATGAATGAAGAATACGAATCCGAGTCATTTTTTAGTTTAAACGGCACTTTAAAGTGGTTTGCTAACAATAGAAATGACCTTATTAAAGGAAATCCGCTTATCAATCTTGACGATGTACTTGATAAGGAAGGTACTGGCAGTTCCAGTCTGGAAGGCTATATTTCATTGGTTGACAAAAATAAACTCGGAAGGATCCTGGAAAAGGTATTGGACAGCACTAAATTTTTAAGTGAATTCGGCGTCCGGTCCCTCTCTAAGGACAGCAACTTTAATTTTTATTTCAACCAAAATACCTACAATATTTCTTATGAGCCTGCCGAATCAAACAAAGTTAAAATAATGGGCGGAAACTCCAATTGGCGAGGCCCTGTATGGGTTTGTATTAATTATCTCCTCATTGAAGCTTTAAGGAAATTTCATGCTTATCTTGGTGATGATTATAAAGTAACCTATCCTAATACCGGGGAACAAAAAACTTTAAATGAAGTCAGCGATGATTTATCAAATCGATTGATTAATATTTTTAGGAAAAATACGAACGGCCAACGCCCAGTCTATGGCGGACAGGAGCTATTCACTAGACCTGGCTGGGATAATTTAATCCTATTTTATGAATACTTCCATGGGGATATTGGTGCGGGACTTGGCGCAAGCCACCAGACAGGCTGGACAGGGCTTGTCGCAAATCTTCTTCAAGACAAAGGCATTACACAGAAATAAAAATGTAACACTATCAGTAAAACTGCATATTCCATATTAAGAACTAAAAGCAGGAGAGTAAAATCTCCTGCTTTTAGTTCTTAATCAAATTAAATCTAAAATTAGTAGTTACTCTCCAATACCGAATCATGTTCTGTAGCGGTATACTTACCTATCATTACATTAAGTTCTTATGTCACTTTTGCCGATAATTTTTCATATCATTTACTATGGGTAATTAAATACACTCATGAAAATTAAGCCAACTAAAAATGTACCCATAGTAGAGGTAATTTTATGAATATAAGCCGTACTCAACAAAGTTTGTTGCAGAGGCTACGGCAATTGGATGAGAATTTACGGGTAGAATGGAATGATCAACTCAAAACAGCTGGATATCTTCGCGGTAACCTTAGTGATTCTAATCGCGGATCATCTTTAAGGGATGCTCCTTTCATAAGTGCGGACAATTTTTTGTCGGAATACCATCCTCTATTTGGTATAAATTACCCCGATCAGGAATTAGTGAATGATAGAGTTATTGCCGATCGCTTTGGTATGGTTCACCTCAGTCTACAGCAGCAATTAGAAAGTGTACCGGTAGAAGGAGGAATGGTTAGCCTTCATTCTTCCACATCAGGCATGCTCCAAACTGTGTTTAATAAGTTTATTCCCGGTTTAAATCTTAATACCGCCCCTAAGCTGTGTTATTCGGAAGCTCAATCTATCGTCGATAGCCACGTTGACTCAATTATTACATTAGATTCCGCTAAACCGGAACTCTTTATTTTAACCAGCAACTCCCCCCCGCGTTTATGCTGGCGGGTTAAGCTATATAAAATCCATAATACTCTCCCAGAATGCTGGCTTTATGATATTGATGCTCTAACCGGAGAAATAGTTCAATACCATAGTACATCACATTGCTTAAAAAAAGCTGTGGCCTGGGGAATCGGCTATTACTCCCGCGGCGGTAAACTCAACATTTCGCGTGATGATAGCGGCACTTATGTCCTCTACGATCAAAGCCGCTACCCAGACGGCCCGCTTATTGAAACCTATATTGACAGTGGTCAGCTTTCTAAATCTAACAATCCAAATTGGAATAAAATCAAAACCGCACAGCGCAAGGAAAATCAAGGGCCAGAGGTTGACGCGCACCGCTATGCCGGTTACATTGTCGATTATTTTGCTAAAGTTCATGGCCGAAATAGTTACGACGATAAAGGTTCAACCGTAAAACTCCTGGTTCATTGCAGCGAGTCGACAAGTTGGAATTCTACGCTAAAATTAATTTGTATTAGCGACAACGATAACGATGAAAATTTTGATTTTGAATCTAATCTTGATATAATCGCGCATGAATTTACCCATGCTGTTACTGAATTGGGGTTCGAGCCTGACTACACCGGAGAGTCTGGAGCAATTGACGAGGCTTTATCAGATTGTTTCGGCGCCTTTATCTCTAATACTTGGTATTTCGATCAAGACAGTTGGCTGTTAAGCACCCATGGCTTCCGCAACCTAGCTAATCCCACGAACAACGGCCAATGGAATCCTAATGATGAAACAAGCGTGTTTAAAGGTCATTGCCCAGATCATTATGAAGATCGGTACCAAGGGACGAAGGATGATGGTGGAATCCACTCAAACTGTACAATTATAAGTCATGCTATTTATTTGCTTAGCAACGGAGGAACCCACCGAAAAACCAAAATTACTGTTCCAAAACTAGGTACTTGTGTTATGGAAGCATTGTTATACAATGTGCAAAACTATCAACTAATTGGCAACAAAACAGCTACGTTTTTAGACTTCCGCAAAGCATTAATTAACGCTTGCTGTGATATATACCCTTGTGATCAAAAAAAACTTCGGGCTATCGAAGTTGCGTTTAATGCCGTAGGCATCATCGCAGAACCAAGTAAAATATTTTATATTCCTATGCTCCTCTAGCTCCCCCCTTATAATCCAAGCACCTGCGTATACGCCATTTACAATTAAAGTAGGCAATTAATCCCCCTATACAAAATCCGATAATTTAACATTCTGCAAACCTTGAAATCCAGGAACATCGGTATCCTGGATTTTCATTTAGCCATTTATGCAATTTTCCTTTGCATATCTTCTTCCATACGTTCATACATCGGCGTATTGGTGGCTAATTTCAAAGTAGGTGAAGGAACAGATCCCCTGTTTCACGATTGACTGCCCGACAGGTAAGAGTTTGCTCTACACCTGAACAAGCTCAGCAAGAGATATATAAATACATTGATCTATGACAGTCTGACGTTCCACGCTGTCACCTTTTCGGTTTTTACATCAGCAGTACTAAATTACTGCCGCACAGCACAAAAAAGTGAAACCGCTTCGAAACCCACTAGGTCTCCAAGCGTTTTCATTAAAAATATATCAATTTACTGACTGCATAACAAATATAACCACCATTCTCCTTCATTTTTTTCTCGTCATCCGAAGCAACCACATTTTTGTCGCTGCTTCGGCTACAGATATCTTTACGATATCCATTAAGCGACTACTTTTATACCTTCTTCTAGGCTTTTCTGTCGTTGCTGATACATATTGCACATTGGCGGGCAAATCAAAGTGTCAATCTTGCATTTAATCTTACAACCATTTTTATTATATTCACAATCACATAATTCTCCCATAATACACTCTTTCATAATTCGAAGCCTTCCTACTATAATTGCTTATTTTACTTGTCGTTATTATAGTCATAAAAACCTTTCCCTGTCTTACGACCTAGATATCCCGCTTGCACCATCTTCCTAAGTAATGGACAAGGCCGGTATTTTGAATCGCCAAAGCCTTTAAATAATACTTCCATAATAGACAGAACAGTATCATTACCTATCATGTCGGCTAGTGCCAGCGGTCCAATTGGATGATTAAAACCAAGTTTCGCCACAGTATCAATATCTTCGGCGCTAGCGACACCTTCCATAAGAGCATATATCGCTTCGTTAATCATCGGTATCATTACACGATTACCAATAAATCCAGGGAAGTCTGATACCTTAACCGGTGTTTTTCCTAAACGCTCAACTAATGTTTTTACGGCAATAAAAGTTTCTTCACTAGTTACATGTCCATTTATTATCTCCACCAACTTCATCACTGTAGCAGGATTGAAAAAATGCATGCCAATAAATTTAGCTGGCCGTTTAATCACCATCGCAATCGCCGTAATAGGTAGCGACGACGTATTGCTTGCAAATATTGTATGAGGCGGACAAATGCTGTCCATCATTTGGAAAATATCTATTTTTAGATTCATATTTTCACTGACTGCTTCTACAACTAAGTCAACATTGCAATTCACTGGTTGGAACTCCACTACGCCGCAAATACGATCCATTATCATAGTTTTTTCATTAATAGTAAGCTTGCCTTTATCTACATTTTTTGCCAAATTCTTTTCTATACTGTTAATGCCATTTTGGACAAATTTCTGATTAATATCTCTTATTACTACTTCTAGACCAGCCTGAGCCATCACCTGAGCTATGCCACTCCCCATCTGGCCAGCTCCAATAATCATTACTTTGTTTATTTTCATAGCTTTCCCCCTCCACTTCTGCAATGCAAATTTAATCCGGCTCACTTTAAGAAAGCAATTGATAACAAAAATTATCCTAATCTTTTTTCATTACCGTAGCTTTGCCTTCAATTACTACAACACCATTTTGGTTAGTAGCAATAGTATTCAGTACTAAGCGATTTTTAGAAACAATTTTCTCAATAACTTCTACTGTCGCAGTAACTGTATCCCCTATTTTTACTGGTGCCTTAAACGCTAACTCTTGACCAAGATAAATAGTATTTGCACCAGGCAGGGCCGTACCAATCACTGCGGAAATAAAACTAGCTGATAACACTCCGTGAGCAATTCGTTCCTTAAAAATAGTATTTTTAGCAAACTCAGCATTAACATGTACAGGATTAAAATCTCCGCTCAGACCCGCAAAAGTATACACATCGTACTCTGTTACTGTCTTAGTCATACTTGCTTTATCACCAATTTTAACAGTTGAATATTTTACGTCATTTACCATAAAAAATTCCACCTTATCAATTAAATTAGCCAGCTTTAATTTTTCTAAATTCTTCAGTTAAAATCGGCAGCACTTCCATCACATCACCGACAATCCCAAAGTCAGCCATACGGAAGATTGGTGCGTCAGCATCTTTATTTATTGCGATAATAATATCGGAAGAAGACATTCCGGCCAGATGCTGGATTGCACCGGAAATACCACAGGCAAAATAAA
>Ga0316604_10003259_pt1 | contig 11557 bp, 10 predicted proteins | sample OWC_soil_day20_C_FD_207650 | JGI IMG/M metagenome (GOLD analysis project Ga0316604, IMG submission 207650) | Wetland soil microbial communities from Old Woman Creek delta, Ohio, United States - OWC_soil_day20_CT | ecosystem: Environmental > Terrestrial > Soil > Wetlands | place: USA: Ohio... | reverse complement strand
CCATTCGTGCAAGGGTAAGAAGATTGGAGATCAGGGCAGACATCTTTACTGCCTGCTGTCTGATTTTATAGAGGGACTCTTTTGTTTCTTCCATACTGGAAGCGTGTTCCAGTCCGTAATCACACTGAGCCAGAATGACAGCAGTCGGGGTTCTGAGCTCATGAGAGGCATCTGCAGTAAAACGCTTCTCATTTTCAAAATACCCCTCCAGCTTGTCAAACATACCATTAAAGGTCTTTGCCAGGGTATGGATTTCATCCGTCCCCTCTTCCATTTGAATCCGACGGGACAAATCTCCCGCCTCTCCAATGGCTTTTGCTGTTTGAATCATATCCTGTATGGGGCGAAGCCCTCTGTCAATGACCAGATACCCCACCAACGCAACTCCAAGAACCAGAAAGGGAAGTGCTATCACAAGAAAGCGAAGGAATATGTCTTCTGAGTGAACGGTATCTTGAATCGGCAGAATCCCACGGATCCAAAAATAAGTTCCATGTTCTTTTTTCATGGTGGTGTCATATAGAAACCATTCCTGACCACCAGATTTCAGCTTTCTGGAAGCGTCCTTTGCAAAGGCCTCCTTATTTTCACAATCAGTTGGTACAATTCCCGCCAGCTGTGATCCATTCATGTCATACACGGAGATGTAAATATCATTTATAGGGACCGAGACCTTTTCCTCTAACTCATTCCGGTTTAGATCTTCAATTTCATCCACCGTTTCCATTAATTTTTTCTGTAAGGTAAGGCTGTTATATTTTCTTTGTGAGAACACTAAAAAAACGGATACCACTAAAACAAGAAGCATCATAAATAAAGTAAACCACAGAGTAACCCGCATTTTAATGGAAAGTTTTTTCATCTTTATCTCTTCCTGAAAAGTTATTTTATCGCGTCAATAACAGGAACCAGCCTGTCTGTTGCAAGATCTTCTAATTCGGTGACGGGTCTTCTGTACGAAGAACGTATCCTGCACCTCTGACTGTATGAATCAGTTTCTCCGTATAACCTTCATCTATTTTTTTTCTTAAATACCGGATATATACATCAACAAGATTGGATTCTCCTTCATATTCATAATTCCATATATGCTGGCTGATTTTATCACGGGAAAGCACAATTCCCGCATTCCGGATTAAATATTCCAATATGGAAAATTCCTTTGAAGATAACGGAATGTTTTTCTGATCCCTAGTAACTAACCTGGTATCGCAGTTCACCGTCAGATCCCCCAGCTCAAAAATATTGCTGACATTACCAGATGACCGTCTTAACATGACACGGATTCTTGCCAGAAGTTCCGTAAAAGCAAAGGGTTTTACCAGATAATCATCCGCTCCTGCATCGAGACCGGTCACCCGGTCCTCAATACTGTCCCTTGCTGTCAGCAAAAGCACCGGAGTCTTCTTTCCCAGTTTCCGAACCTTTTTTAATATCTCAAGGCCACTCATTCCGGGAATCATAATATCCAGAATCACCGCATCATAATCAGTCATCTGGAAATACTCCAGACCATCCATTCCATTAAAACAGCTGTCAACCGTATAATGTTCCAGCTGAAGCTTTTTCACAATCAGTTGATTCAAATCCGGTTCATCTTCCACCAATAAAATTCTCATTGCCTTTGTTTTTCCCTTCCCTTCTTTCTTTTAATTATATCACAAGAATAAGGAATGAAACATGAAAATGTTATCAGCAGAAACAACACCATAGCATAGACGGAGGAAAACAGAAAAATAGTCACAAGTAAAAACAGCAAAATCCCGATTCCGATCCGTATCATAATATGAGGTATCAGTTTAAAACCACTTGCCAGTCCCAGAACGGCATTTCCGATAAACATGGTATTTGCAATTCCTACAATATTCTGAAATGACAGTATCCCGGAGGCATGGAGAAAAAGCACCATATAATTCACTCCCAGAAGCATCAGGGCTGTCAGCCATTTATGGTGAAATATTGGGGGTAATCCGACGTTTTTAAACCGTGTCGCAGTCTGCCGCACAACTGCTCCCGTAAAAGTTGACACAGTACAGATACAAAGACCTGCAGCCAGCCCGGAAAAGACGGCTCCTGAAAACCTGCCCGCGACTGGTATTAAAAGATCAGGCATGGAATGACTGGGGCTGTTTTGGAATGCGAAAGCAGTCAGCAGATAGATAATAATAATTGCTGACAGACTGATCTGCATGGCACGCATCATGGTACGTTTGGGATTTTCCACATCCTCCACATAATTTCCCAGTATCTCCCAGCCCACAATCGCCCAGAATATCAGAAGAAGCGTCTGCCCTAAGACCTCCGGGGCCGGCAGGCTGCTGGGAATCGAAAGAACCGGTAAGCGAAGTAAGGTCGCACCGCTGCCAGCAAGCAGCAGACAGGCCGTGATACTGGATAATACCAGCATGAATTTCCCCATAAAGGAAACATCGGATATAACAATCATGGCACAGATGAAAAGTACCCCACCAGCTGTAATCCAGGGATTTACGTGACAAACAGAGGAAACAGCCGGACCGATAAACTCCGCCGCGGTAATTGCCACAGCAACAGGGCCGAAAAAGACCGCCACCGTAAGGTAATTGGCTGCAAGCGTCCCAAATCTGCTGCCAAACATATCCCCTACAATCGTACTGATACCCCGGTTATCCGATGCAATTATTGTCATCTTTGCAAAGACATAGGCAAATAAAATATTAAGTGCCATAATAATGACCCATGCAAAAATCGCATGCTCTCCCAGCATATCATAAGCCAGAGATGGCAGAAAGATAATGCCAGAGCCCAGAATCGGCCCGGTCATCAGCCCACTTACCGTAAAAACATTTAATTTTTTCTTCATACAAACACATCTCCCTTCCATCTCATTAATCATAATAAAAAATCAAGCATTTGTATAATTGAAGTTACTAAATATTGACTTCAGAATTATTGATGATAAAATAGTGATAACAGGATTTTAAAATGGATCATAACCGAAAGGGATGAAAGAGATATGATTGAGATACGTAATTTAAGAACATTGGTTAAAATAGCAGAGCTTGGCAGTTACACGAAGGCGGCACAGGCACTGGGATATGCCCAGTCTACTCTGACCTTTCAGGTGGGTGCCATTGAATCCTACTATAATTGTCCTGTCTTTGACCGGACTGGGAAGACGCTGAAGCTTACTGCATTTGGAGAGCAGCTGCTGGAATATTCTAATTCAGTTTTGCGGGAGTACGATAACCTGGAACAGTTGGGAAAAAGCGATGCCATTCCCCAGGGCTGCTTACGGATCGGAGCCCCCGAATCCCTGACACTGTATCGTTTGTACCCGCTTATCATTGCCTATAAATCGGCTTATCCACAGGTGGAGGTTCGTATGATCAACAGCCCGTGTGAGCTGCTGATAAAAGATTTATCTGCCGGACAGCTGGACATCAGCTTTGTACTTCAGCCCGAGTGTATGGACGAGAATCTGCATACAGAACTTCTTTTAGAGGAAAAAATGTGCCTTGTTGCTCCCGCCGGGCATACACAGCCAGACTTTTTGCCTGAATCCGGGGAAATGGTGTTCTACACAGAAAAGGAATGCAGCTATCGCCAGGAATTTGAACGATACTTGCAAAAGCACCACTTTGTCCCTTCCAACGTACTGGAAACAGCCAATGTGGAGGCAATCAAAAAATATGTAACCAACGGCCTGGGAGTTTCCTATCTTCCCTATTACACCGTGAAAACAGAAAGTGAAAGCGGATTAATCCGCACAAAATTAATTGAGACAGACCCTGTTTTTTTTACCCAGATTGTGTATCATAAAAAGAAATGGATTTCTCCAGCCATAAAGGCACTGATCACTCTCAGCCGGGATTATGGCCGAAAATGGTCCGTCTGACTGTCACTGATTATTGAAACTCTGATTTTAAAATCCCATATTCATAGGTATCTTTCCATATGGGATTGCCGTCCTCATCGGTAAAGAAATATACATTTTTAAGCAATGTCCCCTCTCTTCTCATCCCCACGCGCTCAAGCAGTTTCCAGGAATTAGGATTCCGGGGATCACACATTGCAATCATTCTTCTTACACCAAGCTCATGAAAGGCATATTTCATCAGTGCCAGAAGTCCTTCTGTGGCATACCCGTTCCCCCAGTATTTATCATTAAAAACATAACCCACTTCCCATGTTTCAAATTCTTCTTTTGCAAAATAGAAATTACCGATGAGTTTTCCGCTTTTTAAGCATACAGCAAGAAACCGCTCGTCACCAGCCCGCCTTTTCGCTTCAATATAAGATTTTTCTTTTGAATATGGCTTGTATGGTTCAAATTCCAACACGTTTGGGTTAGAAAAATACTCATACAAATCTTCCCCGTCATGTTCTGTAAACCTACGCATCACCAAACGGTCTGTTATTATTTCCTTCATAAAATACCCCCAGTTTTTCAGTTAATGTTACATAAATATATTATACAGCAACATTCCTGAAATTCAAAAGACTTTGTGGCATCGCTACATACAATGGCACGTTTACCGGCGAATAAGATCTTTTACTTCAACATAAGGGTTCTTGTACCTTTGTTTTCCTTCCGACATGTTTCCGTATTGAACCGCCTGCCTTGGGCATAGGTTTAAGCAGGAAAGACACATCTCACACTGATGATTCCAAGTCGGTATTCCATTCTTAATTTTAATGTTATGAACAGGGCAGACCTGGCTACACAATCCGCAGCCAATGCACCCCTGATCTACCTTGAATTTATGGTCCATTAGCTTAATAAACGGCGAGACAGACCGATACAGCATACCGGTTCTTAAAATTCTGTCTTTCATGGTACCCATTTCTACTGTATGGTACTCATGGGATTTAACTGCCGAGACGATCTCCCTGAATTTCTTCTCCATTGAGTCAAAAAGTTTTTTCTTTTTATCCTCATTTGTTTCATGCAATAATATCATGTTGGTCGGCATGATTACAGAATAACCTGCTGAAAGTTTAAGACCTCTTGCCCCCAGCATTCTGCGTGTAAGTACCAAAGCTCCCGCTACCCTGCCGCCATTGGTAGCAACGGCAAAAAAATATTTCTCTTTATTATCAGATGACAGGTGTTTTATAAACTGCTTAACCACGTTTGGCGGGCCAAAAGCATATACAGGAAATACAAGACCGATATTGTCAGCTTTAAAAAGTGCTATGTTCTCACCTTCAGACTCAATTGGAACTATTGTCGCATCCCCAAGCAGACCCCCAATCATTCTGGCACAATATAAAGAATTTCCTGTCCCTGTAAAATAGTAAATAATCGTTGACATTTAGTCATTCTCCTTTTTCAAATCTGATATCCGTCCGCTTATTTCCCATCAGTCTGTAGATTTTCCAGCAATGCCGGTTCCGGTTTTTTATACACGGTCAGGAACAGGGTAGGAATCACTGACAAGATTGTAAAGCCAACTGACCAACAAAAAGCAACATTGTACGCACTTACAACATTCTGTATTCCCGATGCAGAGTGACTGGCTAACTGATGCTCTACAATTGTTGCAAGGACTGCAGATCCGAACGCACCTCCAATTGTCTGCAGTATTCTTGTGGCAATGCTGGCATGAGGAATCTGCTCACTGCTCAGTCCCACATATGCAGAAACCATAAGCGGAATGAATACTCCGCCCAGGCCAGCCCCCCGTATCAGCAGCGCTGCACCTAACAAAATTGCATTTGTTCCGGAATCAGCAAAAGCAAATGGCAAAGTGCCCACCGCTGTGATTATAAGGCTTACCATAACAATTGGACACGCTCCTATCCGGTCGGTCAGTTTCCCCATCTGGGTTCTTGTAAGCAGCATACCAACTCCCTGAGGAATCAGCATAAGACCGGCGTAGAGAACACTTTCGCCACGCACCTGCTGATAAAACAACGGAAGAAGAAGCATACCGCCATTGGTGATAATGCCTGACATAAAAAGCAACACAGACGTAGCGGTAAAATTGCGTGCTCGAAACAAATGCAGATCAAGAACTGGAGATATCCTTGTATTTAAGGCGTAGAAAATAAATACAGCCATTACAAGCAGCCCTGCCACTACCGGGACAAATACTGCACTGCTGTTTAATCCACCATGTGAGGCAATCTGCGCTATGCCATAAATGAGCAGGGCAAATGCCGGGGACAGCAGCAAAATACCGATGATATCAAGAGGCTGTTTTTCCTCTGTGGGACTGCCCTCAGGTATTCCAAAAAAAGCCAGTAATAAGGCAATGACGGTCACCGGAATATTAACATAAAAGATCCAGCGCCAGCCCAAATTGTTAACTATAATTCCGCCAAGTACCGGTCCCAGGATTGGTGCTAACAGCATGGGCAGGCTGACAATTGACGCCATATGTCCAATATTTTGGCCTCCGGATATTTGAACCAGCATGTTTGTCATAGTTGGCATCAGTAAGCCTGCGCCAATTCCCTGAAGGAGCCGAAACCCGACCAGAGTACCTATATTCCATGACAGTGATGATAGAACCGAACCCACAAAAAATAAAATCAGGGAAAATTCATACAGCCGTTTACCTCCAAAACGATTAAACGCCCAGCCAGAAACGGGAACCGCAATTGCCATTGCAAGCACATATCCCGTAATCACCCACTGTATAATGGAAACCGTACTATTAAATTCACCTGTAATTGTTTTTATGGCCACATTGACCATTGTAGAATCCAATAGTGGTGCAAGTGAACCAAATACCAGTATAATTGATACCTTTAGCATCATCGGATCAAGCGTTTCTTTTTGCTTCCCCGAATCATTTGCTATATTTTCTGCCATATTGAGACCTCCTTTAAATTAATTCTTTTTGAGAACTTTACTTTATCCAACAATCTGTTGTATTATCATATTGTAATGAGATTATGATTCTTCATCAACCGACAATTATGATTTTTTTGTTGGATTTTAAAAGGGAAAGGAGAGATTTTTTTGATAAAGCAGCCTAAAATCACGATGCAGACCAGAAAAAACTTAGCAGATGCGTTCTGGCAGATCTACTGTGAAAAACGAATTGAAAAAATTACGGTGAAAGACATTACAACAAAGGCAGGTTATAACAGAAGCACATTTTATGAGTATTATACGGATGTCTACGATGTACTGGAGCAAATTGAAGCTTCTGTATTACCAGATATTAAAAAACATAAAAAAATGATACCGAATGGGAGCATGCAATTTCCACTGAAACATCTTGTGGAAGTGTACAATAAAAATAAGCAATATTTTATTGTCCTGTTAGGAAAAAACGGAGATCCCGCTTTTCAGGAAAAGATGAAAAACACATACAAAGACCTGGTACGCCCCCTGGTACAATCGTATGAATCAGATGATTACAAATTGGAATGCAGTCTGGAATATGCCATGTCCGCTATTATTGGTGTGATGACGTATTGCTTTACAAGGGAAGAACAACCTGATATTGAAAAGACGGTTGTTCTTCTCAATGGTTTTATGAACAATGGTATAATAGGAGGGTTGCTAAAGTGAAGAAAAACAGGCAGGAACCAGCTTAAAAGCCACTGATTTCTGCCTGTTTTTTATTATCTCACCACGCCTGGAACCCTTAGAACATATCCCACACCTCTGACCGTATGAATCAGCTTTACCGGCTGACCTTCATCGATTTTCTTCCTCAAATACCGAATGTACACATCAATCATATTGGATTCTCCTTCATAGTCGTAATTCCATATATGCTGACTGATCTTTTCCCGGGAAAGCACCACGCCTGTATTACGGATCAGATACTCCAAAATGGAGAACTCTTTGGAGGAAAGCGAAATGATTTTCTGATTTCTCATTACTCTCCGTGCATCGCAGTTTACTATCAGATCGCCAACCTCAAATATATTGCTGATATTGCCGTAGTACCGTCTTAACATTGACCGCACTTTCGTCAGAAGCTCATGTAAGGCGAATGGTTTCAGCAAATATTCATCGATCTGTAATTCCGGATTGGTGCCACGGTCCAAAGCCGTGTCATCTGCAGTCATTAAAAGTACTGGGGTCTTCTTTCCCTGACTTCGTACCTTTTTTAGCAGTTCTATACCGCTGACCCCTGGAATCATAGTATCCAGAATGATAGCATCATAATATTCTGACTCCAGATAATCCAATGCGTCAAGACCATTAAGACAGGAATCAACGGTATAATGTTCCAGTTTTAGTTTTCTCACGATCAGCCCATTTAAATCCGGTTCATCCTCTACCAATAAGATTCTCATTGTATGTACCTTTCCTCTCATTCTTCAGTGCTTTCATTTATGTCTGTATCTTATAAATATTATATCATAAGAATAATAAAAGGAATATAAAGGAAATTACAAATAATGAATGGTAAGGATTGACTTTTTAACTCAGCAAATAACAAATGGCTCTTTTGCATCAACAAAAATAACGGTTTGTGATGGGAGAATATTTTGCAGCCAGCCCACCAGATGCTTCATACCGGATTCCTCGCTTCTCTCATGACCTATGACAATCATAGACTGATTAAATCCAAGCATAGAGGCATCTCTTATATAGGCGCTGAGCGTCCATTCGGTAATATCTCCGCATACCACTGTATCTAAATTTTCTCTGCGCATAAACTCCATGGTGTTTTTCTCGTCGCCAAGGCCCAGGCTGCCGCCTCCCACCAGTACTCCGATGCGGCAGCAGCTTCCTTCCTGGTTTCCAATCACCCTTGCACACTTCACATCCAAAGAATCCTTTATTTTCTTAACCAGATTCTTAAGCTTCATCTCTGGAATCTGATAACATACCTGGGCTTTCACCAGAGGATTTTTCTCCTCTTTTGAGATTTCTTTTCTTTCTTTATAATCACTCCACCCCATGTCCTGATCAAATCCCTGATAAATCATGTCATCTGAAACCGCATGCATATAATCATGAAACCGCCATATTACAAGATGATTTTCTTCAATCAGCTGTTTCTTTTTGATATAAACCGGATCATTGATCAGCCATTCTTTTTGATCCCTGCCGTTAAACCAGGTTGGTTCATGGGTTATAATGAAGTTGGCTCCCAGTCTGACCGCCTCTAAAATCACATCAACGGTTGCCATAAACGACGTTACAATTTTAGTAACCTCCGTATCCGGATCCCCGATAATAATCTGATCCACCGTTTTTAGGGGATCCAGAATCACACCTGTCTCCGTGATGATGCTGTCAACAATTTCTCTGACCTTCATCTGCCTCTCCTCCTATTCAACCTGGATGACCGGGTCATGTATGGATTCCGGATCCAGTATTTTCACATCATGAAACATATTTGTATTTGCAATAATAAGCATTACAGTTGTATCATATCCTGCCTCTTTTATTTTGTCAAAATCTACCTTTCCCATGATCTGGCCTGAGGTGATTTTCTCTCCCTCCTGTACATGGATATCAAAATATTTTCCATCAAGCTCCACCGTATTGATTCCGATATGAATGATCAGCTCCGCTCCGTATTCCGTCCTGATACCGATGGCGTGCTTTGTGGGAAAAACAGAAACAACCTCACCGTCTGCTGGCGCATAGATTTCTTCTCCTGATGGAATCACACCGATACCTTTGCCTAATGCACCGGATGCGAAAGCCTTATCTGCAACCTCGTCAAGGCTGATTACATTTCCTTTTGCAGGTGCCGTCATGGTTTTTGACGTTTCTAAAGCTGCCGGTGAATTTGTCTCCATCCGCTTTCCAGCTGTTTTGCCTTCAGATTCAAAGCCAACCAGATACGTCAGAAGGAAGGTTCCGACAAATGAGACAGTCATGGCAATCACAAAGCTGATAGCCGGAGTATAGGAAGGAATTACCATCACACCTCCTGCCAGCTGGGAAGCAGATACATGGAATACTCCGCAAAGACCGCCTGCAACAGCACTCATAGACATGGCATACAGCAGCGCTCTTCTGTATTTAAAGAATATTCCATAAATCACCGGCTCCGTAATTCCGGTTAAAAATGCCGGCACAAATGCAGAGAAGGACAGTTCTTTTAACTTGACATCCTTGGTTCTTAAGAATACTCCCAGTGCTGCACCAGCGCCTGCATAAGCGGTGGACTGAACGGTTGGAAGCAGAAAATCCTGACCTGCGGTGGATAAATTATTGATGATAACAGGGATCAATGCCCAGTGGAGACCAAGCATAACGGTAGGAATGCCGATAAAACCAAATACAATGTTGGTGAGTACTGCATTTTTCCCGAGAGCAATGGTCAAAATATTAGAGATAAACGTACCGGTATAAATACCGAAAGGTCCAAATACAATCAGGGTGATAGGAACAACCAGCATTAAGGAAAGCATGGGCACAACCAGAACCTGAAATACACTGGGAATTATCTTCTTTAACAGCTTATCAATGAGTACATAGGTGCAGATCGCCAGCAAAACCGGGAAAACTGTGGAGGAATAATCCATTAATACAACCGGTATATGCATGAAATCTGTCTTACCGCCGGTTGATGCCAAAAGCCTGGTGTAATTCGGCTCTAAAAGGGCTGCTCCTATGACACCGGATATATAAGGATTTACATTCATACGGGTGCCGAACGTAATTCCAAGTATAATGGGCAGGAAGTAAAATACTGCGTTGGATGCTGCTGTCAAAATAGCATAAGTGCCTGATGCTGATGACATCGCCCCTGCAGCCACAAGAATCTGAAGCAATGCCTTTAACATACCAGAGCCTAATATCGCTGGTATAATGGGAGTAAAGCTTCCTGAAATAACATTGAAGATTTTCGCAGACAGCTTCTGTCCGTTTGCTTTTTCATCCGCTTCCTCATTTTTAATATCGCCTAAAATGCTCCTCACATCCTCATATACGTCTTTTACATGAGTTCCAATTACAACCTGATACTGACCGCCGCCTCGTACCACCTGCATGATATTAAGCTTCTCCAGCGCTTCCTTATCTGCCTTATCTTCATTTTTTAATACAAAACGCAGCCGGGTCATACAATGAGTGAGACTCTGTACGTTTTCCTTCCCGCCAATATGTTCAACAATCTTTTTTGCTAAATTCATATCACTCATAATTACACTCCATTCTTAACTAGACTTTGAGATTCCATTTTTGAATTGCCGCTTTTACACAGCCTTCTTTTGCTATGAATTCTGTTTCAACACCTGTCTCCTGGGGAAAAATCCTTAATGAAAAACAGACCTCTCCCTGATTTATAAAAATCTCCAAAGAGGATTCATCGGAAAAGATCCGGATCTCTTCCAGTCCTCTTTCTAATTTCGCTTTACGTAAGAATCCGTAGTCTTCTGCAAACACCTCTCCGGAAATACTCCGGTCCACACAAACTGTTTTGTCTTCGCTGGAATAACGGATCGTCGTCTGCTCCTGTTTATTCTGTCTGATATTAATTTCAAGCATTCCTGCACTTTGATTTAAGATCTGAATCATCAGCTCATAATGTCTGCCATAAAATCTTGCATCTTTAAAGCTATTATTTTCCAGGACAATTGTCTCACAAATTGATTCTGTTCTCAACAATTCTATTTCCTTCACCGGATTCTGCCTGATGCG
>Ga0316604_10003255_pt1 | contig 11575 bp, 5 predicted proteins | sample OWC_soil_day20_C_FD_207650 | JGI IMG/M metagenome (GOLD analysis project Ga0316604, IMG submission 207650) | Wetland soil microbial communities from Old Woman Creek delta, Ohio, United States - OWC_soil_day20_CT | ecosystem: Environmental > Terrestrial > Soil > Wetlands | place: USA: Ohio... | reverse complement strand
CTTGCTTCAGTATTTCAAGGTCCATCAGCCGGCATTTTGAATAAAAATAATATATTATAATTGACATAGCAAGGAGAATTTCTGTTTATCTTTATCGATCATAACCACGACTAAGAACCTATGCCTACGAAAAACCTGCGAAGGTGCCTGCTATCCTGTATCTGCCTGTTGTACGCCATATCTCTAAGAGCACAATATCCAGTTCCTCAGGTAGTTGGACAACCTTCTCTCACAGCCAGATGGTTATCTATCAATCCCCGTTCATGTGGTACGGATATGATGATGAATACATGGCGCCAAAGCACCGCTTTCAGACAAAAAGAAAAGAAGACCAATCATGCTATCCTAATGAATACTAACAGGTTAGCTGCGGCGGATTATACATTGCCCGTCGTTTTTCATATCATCAATGAAGATCCCGCTTCCATTACGGACCAGGATGTAACAGATGCCCTCGCGGCACTGAACGATGACTATGGCAAAACCGGGGCATTTGCAGGAGCAAGAACGGATACCCGTATACAATTTTGCCTTGCCAAAACTGACCCTGATGGCGGCGCTACCACCGGGATATTACGTACAAAGTCTTATCTCTCTGATTTTGACGCGGATATGGAAGGAGATGCGCTTACCGCCCTTGGTAAATGGGATGGTAGCCGCTATATCAATATCTGGGTCGTATCCGGCATCAAATCCGAGTTTCTGCAGACATTTGAATGCGGCGCCTGGACCCGCATGCACATGGCCGGCTATGCCAGTGCTGGTGGCGATGTAGTGGTATCTGGATTGGGAGTAGACCTCGTGGCGCACGAAATGGGGCACTACCTCAGCCTCATTCACACTTTTGCCAACCAGGATTGTAAAAATGATGATTGTACCACAGATGGAGATATGGTGTGCGATACGCCACCAGATAAATCTATCAATGGTGGATTCCCCTGTAGCAATCCCGAGAATTCATGTAGTACCGACACCTTATCCGGGTTTACAACTGATGTACCGGACCTGCCGGATAACTTTATGGACTATGGTGGCGGTACGGGTTGTGTCATGTCTTTTACAGAAGGACAGGCACAGCGTATGCGTGATTTTATCGGGAGCAGTCTGCCGGGGATGATTGGCAGTACGTTGTGTAACCCACCTTGCGCTACTGCTGCTGTAGCGGGTTTTACGAAGGATGCGGATTATCCTTTGATGGGGAGTACCGTGAATTTTACAAATACTTCTACAGGCGCAACTACCTATCAGTGGCTGGTAGATAATGTGGTGGTGAGTACGGGTGCCAGCTTCAGTCTACCTGTAACAGAGAAGAAAAGCTATGTGGTCGTATTGCGTGCATACGATGCCTCCGGTTGTTTTAGCAGCATGCAGGATATACTACAGGTCAGCTGTGGGGTGACTGCCCGCTTTTATCCTGATAAAAGAAAGATCGCTTCCAAAGCAGGTGTAGAACTGGATAGTGTGTTGTTTACAAATCGTTCTATCAATGCCAGCAGCTATTCATGGAGAATAAAACTGGGCGCCGGTGAAACGGAAGTTGCGACCACTGAGGATCTGACTTATGTGTTTCAGACACCGGGCACTTACCAGGTAAGACTCATTGCGACTGATGGCAGTTGCTATGATACGACCAACTACGTAACGATTGTAGTCGATGATCCTACCGCTGATGGACATGTGTACCTGAACAGTGTGGCATGTTATAATCAGACGCAGTTACAGATCTCTTTATACTTCTACAACTTCGGTTATCAGACAATTCCAAAGGGTACGCTTATTACTTTGTATAACGGCACGCATGATTCCATTGGTGTTTATTTATTGCCTTACGATCTGAAAGGTAAATGCGCATCTTACCTGGAAACATTTATCCTGAATGCATATGCGGATACCCTGATTGCTAAATTTGGTACGAACACCGCCATGATGACTAATTACCGGTTCAGGATCCAGCTCACGCCCGCCGATATTGCCATGACACCCGCGGAGACCATTGACCTGACACCAGCAGTAGTATCTGGTGGGGCGATCAATACTGTAACATGGACACCCACTACATATGTAAGTTGTGATAATTGTACGACCACTACTTTCACAGCACCATATCGTAAGGATACGTTGTATCAGCAAACAGTGAAAGTGACGAATGGGAACAATTGTTATGATACCACATTTACCACCATACACATTGCCCCTGTAGATGACTATACTGCCAATGTACTGAGCACAGAATGCGCCCTGAATGATAGTATGTATATCACATTTGAAGTGTGTAATAACTACACTGCGGGAAATGTACCACAGGATCTAAACCTGAGCTTTTATGATGGAAATGGTTTGGTGATTGGGAATAACTATACCATTGCTGCGTATAGTGCAGATGCCTGTGAAACCTATCATGTAACTTTAAAAGGCGTTTCTCCTTTCAGTATAAAAGTGAATACAGGTACATGGGCAGAAACAGATACGACCAATAATACGACCACTGGTACATATACATTGCCGGCTGGTAGTATGCTGCCTGCGGATACGACGGTGATGCGGGGAGCTTCGTATACGTTGAATACTGCTGTGAGTAACTTTACAGCTGCGACTTATGCATGGCGTACGGAAGGTGCAAATAGCCTGTTGGGCGCTACAACGGCTACACCTACCATCACCGTCAGGGACAGTGCCGGTATATATGCTATTATGACAAACGCTTACGGTTGTAATTTATCTGTATCAGGTATTGTGCGATTAATACCTCCTGATCTGACCATGACCATTTCTGATGTGAAATGTTATGACAATACCCATACCATCGTCACCTTTGAGATCTGCACCGGCAATGGCTATGACAGTATTCCGAAAGACCTGACCGTATCCTTCTATGATGGCGATTCCTTATTAAAACCATTGTTTTATAAAGACGCTGCTACAGCAGGTAGCTGTCATACTTACACGCAGGTAGTAAGTACGCCATTCAGCGGAGAGTTAACTGCGGTGGTGAATGCGAATGCTTTATTAAAAGAGACAGACTATACCAATAACAGCGATGCGGCATATACTTCTCCATTTACAGTGGGTTTTGAACCACATGTACTGGAAGTAGGCCGATTCCAGGATATACAACTATCCCCGATGCTCACAGGCGGCGAATTGCCAGCTACGCTAGCCTGGACACCGACAGAAGGATTATCCTGTACGAATTGCCTCTACCCTACTGTACATGCTGTATCGTCAGTGATCTATACGCTGGCTATTAAGAATGAATATTTCTGCACGGATACGGCTTCTGTGTATGTACATACGTCCGTGAAGGATCTGTTCTCCATGCCAAATGCCTTTAGTCCCAACGGGGATGGTGTGAATGATGTATTTTATATCATTGGTTCTAAAGATATTATTGCTATTGACGACTTCCTGATCTTTGACAGGTGGGGGAATAAAGTGTTTGAAAGACATCAGGGTGTGCCGAATGATAAGTCTTTTGGATGGGATGGTGCGAATGCGAAACCGGGTGCTTATGTATACTACATCAAAGCTGGCAATGCTCAGATAAAAGGAACGGTGCTATTGGTAAAATAAGATCGTTATTTATTCAAAAAAGGGCGTGTATCAAAAGAAAGATACACGCTCTTTTTATTCAGATAGCTAATGGAGCCAGGTTTCTATTTATGCGATTCTCAGAGGTTTTAATTATTTATTTATGCCCTCTTTTTCTTTGAAAATGGTTTTCATCCCCGGTTGGTGAATTCCCTCTTTCATGAATGCTTTTATTCTACTTTTTTCACTTCAGAATACACCTGTTCTGCCACACCAGCCGTCTTCACCCCTACCCTTGCATAATACGCCGCATCCGCAGGCAAGGTCACTTGTATCGTGACCGGCCCTGATATATCAGGCGTTACAGCCGTGCTTTTGATGTTGTTCACCTGGTCTACAATATTGGTATTTCCAATATAAAGATACACTGATTCCAGTGGCAGATTATTGTTGATCTGTTTTATGGATACAGTCGCTGTGAGCAACGTACCACTTTTTGTAAATGTCGCATTGCTGATAATGAAATAAGGATTCACAGAAATATCTACACTCGCAGATCCATTCACCTTTACATCAAGCGAATCCGCATCATCCAGCCAGGGGCCATTCCCCTGCCGCAATACTAATTTATAATCACCATCAAATAATATAGCAGAAAAAGCCCCATCCTGTCCTACATATACAGGGATCTTCGAAAACAATTCATATCCATGCTGCCACAGCTCTACCTGTACGCCATTGGAACGTACCCCAATTGCATTTTTATCATACACAACACGGCCGGTGAGTGTAGACTTTGGCTTTTCGAAGTTATCTTTTTTACATCCTGCTGCGAATATCAGCACCAGGGATGTGAGCAATAAGTATCTCATAACGTTTAGTGGAATGGATTTTTAATAATCTTAGGATTATTGTTCAGTACAGACTGGTCAATGGCAGTGTAGTAATTACCCAGCTGGAAGAAGCGGGGTGCGCGGAAACGGGGCGCTACCATTTTTACAAACACATACTTGCCATCGTGTGCATTTCCGGGACGGATCACCCTATAAGGATACAACGCATAGATCATAGCATCGGCACTGGATGTGCTGCCATTCCATACCTTGTCTGCAATACGCCATCGCTTCAGGTCCCATAACCGGTGGTCTTCGAAAGCCAGTTCTACTCTCCGCTCATTGCGGATGCGTTCATTCGTTAACACTGTCACGCTGTTCGCAGGGAAACCGGCGCGTTCGCGCAGGGTATTGATATAATTCAACGCTATGCCGGTCTGACCTAATTCAAAGGCGGCTTCTGTTGCATTGAGATAGACTTCCCCGAGTCTGAACCATACCCACCATACATCACTCTGTACACCACGGGTACTGGTTTTATCATTCGGATCAATGAACTTTTTCAGGTAGAAACCCGTGTTGGAGACTTCCTGTATAGAGCGGTGAGGGCCGGAGGTGCCAGTCAGCAATTTACCATCTGTGTAAGTGGTGCCAAGGTCGCTACCTTCTACGATATCGTAGGCGTTGCGGGTATCGTTCCATGCCATTACACCTGCCTGAATAGATAGTTGTAAGCCTTTGAAAGTGGTGCCGGGATAGATGATGGTACCATATAGGCGGGCGTCTTTGTTGGCAAAGATATCCTGCACATTGTCATAGTAAATAAAATCACTGTTGTCCGCAGTGCGGATTTTTAATGCCCCGCTGGTACCATCTAAGTATTCGTAGCTTTCCACAAGGTTTAATGAGGGTGTTATGGAGGACGAACCGAGGTTGTCTTCACGGATACCACGGGCGATATTGTCATAAGAGAACACGTGCTTGCGGGTAGGCAGGAGATAATCTTTTACAAAGATCACTTCTTTGTTGGATGCCTTCTTTGTCACTGCTTCGAAGAAGTTCTCCCCTGCATCAGGATTGTTCCTGTACAAAGTATAAGCGCCACTGTTTATAATCTCCTGTGAAGCGGCGAGTGACTGCTGGTAATAGTTGTTCGCCATAGCAGCCGGAATGCCTACTTCGCCATTAGGGGTGCTGATGGGTGCAGCCATGAGACCATTGTACTTAGCGATAGAACCAGCGTACAGCATCGCCCTGCTTTTCAATGCCAGCGCTGTATATTTGTTAGCGCGGGAAGCGCTGCCATCATTGCCAAGGTCATTTTTAATTGCATCTACTTCGCTGGCAATGAAGTCGTATACTTCTGATTCCTTTGCGCGAGGCTGCTGCAGGTTAGATACATTGCCGCTGTAGTCGTAGATGAGTTGGGTGGTGATGAGTGGCACTCCTCCCATTCTTTTTACTAATTCAAAGTAATTGAAAGCACGGAGAAAACGGAGTTCAGCGCTATATTGTTTTTTCTGGTCGTCTGTGAGGTTTACACCGTAAGTGGCAATGTTCTCCAATGCGAGATTGAGGTCGCGGATAAAGGTGTAGTTCCAGAGATACCAGCTGTTGTAGTTATAAGAGGTGATGTTGTTACGGCCATCTTCGTTGGACTGGCCACTCCACATGGCATCGTCAAAGTTGGCCATATCACGCCACTGGAACAGGCGGCCATCGGAGCCGTCATTGACATCTACAAGCCCTGATTCGGCAGGCAGCCGATCGTAAAAATTCGCGAGGAGGGCTACGATCTGTTTAGGATCGTTCCATACCTGCTGGTCGGAAAGGATGGTGCGGGGTTCCCGGTCCAGCCAGTCTTTCATACAGCTGGTGGAGAGCAGAAAGAGGAGGAGTATAAAGAGTTTTTTCATACAACGATTTTTAAAGGTTGCTTCGCAACCGCAGGTGGAATTAATTTTACCTTTAGTTCTTCATTTTTAGAATGACACGTTAAAGCCGAAATTGTACAAGCGTTGTTGCGGATAAACCAGGCCATTGGAAGAACTGATTTCAGGATCAATTTCAAACTCCTTTACATTGTCAAATGAAAACAGGTTAGTACCATTTACATACACACGCAGTGCAGAAAGCCCCATTTTCTTCACGAGGGTTTTGGAGAAATTGTATGCCAGTTCCAGGTTCTTCAGGCGCAGGTAGTGTACGTTCGTAATCCAGAAATCGTTTACCTGGTAGTTCACGTGTGTGGTATTGTCCTTGCGGATAGCGGGGTATTTACCACTTACCCATGCACTGCTGTTATCGTATGGATCGGTCCTGTGCCAGCGGTTGGCCAGCATGTATGCGGGAGAAGAACCATTGTTCTGGAATGGATAGCGCAGTTCCCAGTCACGCAGAAAAGACTGCATAGCAGCTCCTGCCAGATCCATTCTCAATGTGAACCCTTTGTAACCGATACTGGCATTCAGCCCAAAGCTCATGTAAGGCTGTGCACCCTGCGCATAGCCAATAGGACGCTGGTCCATGCCATTGATGATCTTATCGCCGTTTACATCTTCGTATTTGAAATCGCCGGGTAATTCGGTACGGTTCCCTTGTCCGTCATTATCAATACCATAGTTTTTGATTTCGTCTTCAGAGTTGAAGCGGCCGGTTACGTGATAACCCCAGGTTTCATTCGCCCACCTGTTTTCGATAGAGTTACGGTATTCATCCCAACCGTTGCCAAATCGGGGTTTGTACGTATGCAGACTTCTCAAACGCGCAAAGGTGGCATTGACACCAATGCTGTAATTCACCTTGCCACGCTGGCCCATGTAGGTCACCATACCTTCTATACCACGGGTGGCGTCTGCATTCAGGTTGGCGTTGGGTAAAGTATACCCTACTTCGCTTGGCAACAGTACGTCGTAGCGGGCAGCAGGCAGACCTGTGCGGCGGCGTTCGAATACGTCGAACTGACCGTTCATTTTATTATTCAAAACTGTGAAATCAAAACCGGCGTTCCAGGTTCTGTTCTTTACCCATGACAGCTCCGTCACAGGTAAACCACGGGGGCGCAAACCGATTACATAGCTACTGTTCAGTACAGAACCACCCTGATTAAAGTTATAACCTGCGAGGTAACCAAATGAAGTCGGCGCGCTGCCATCGGAGAACCCGATTTCGCTACCTGTTTCACCATAGGACACTCTCAGCTTCAGGTCATTCAGCCAGTCTTTTTTCAGGAAAGACTCCTGTGTTACGCGCCAGCCAAGGGATATACCCGGGAAGAAACCCCAGCGGTGGCCCTGCGCATAGATGTAAGAACCATCGTAGCGACCCAGTACCTCCACGAGGTATTTGGATTTGTAATCGTAGTTGATACGACCGATGTAACCGGCTCTTGCTTCCAGCGACCATTCGTCGGAGAGATAGTCTTCTTCCACGAGATATTGTGTAGGCACATAGTTGTTAGTTGGAATAGTATGTACTACGTAATAAGAGTTATCGTAGTCAGAAAGCTCGTACGCACCTACAGCAGATATATTGTGATCCCCGAACTTGCGGTTGTAACTAAGCTGGAACTGAGCATAGCGGGAGATCACATTTCGCTTGTGTCTTTCACGCCATGGGTTCTGGTTACCAAAACCGGCTTCAGTATAATAGCTGTCGTTGGTCGCATCGTATTTGTAAGCGTCCCAGGTATATTCAAAGCCGTCGAATTCTTCGTTCATGTAGTTGTAAGAGTAGATGCCTTTTACAGTGAGACCGAAATCGAAGTCGTACTGGGCGTTCAGGTTTACGTTCATGCCACGCCACCATTCGTCTACATAACCAGTGATGTCGTCTTTGTAGGTGGCAGGGTTCACATTTACGTTGTGGGTCTGGTTGATGTATTTCGGGTTATCGTTCGCATAAGGACTTTCGGTGGGCCACATGCTGAAGATACTGAGGAATGGGTTGAAGAAGTCGTCCAGACCTGGTACGCCTACATTGTGTCGTTTTTCAAGGCGGCCACTGATCTGGGTACCTACTTTGAGACCTTTTGCCAGGCTGCTTTCGAGGTTGGCCTGCAGGTTGGTACGCTCGTAGTTGTAGTCTTTGATCACAGCTTCCTGTTTGAGGCGGCTTACGGACATATAGTAGCTATTGCGGGGACCTCCACCGGATGCGTTGGCACTCAGGTAATACTGCGGAACATTGGGCCGTAGTACTTCTTTGTAGTAGTCATAGCTTTTGTAGCCTTTTTCTTTACCGGCCTCCCATTTTGCCAGTTCGTCTTTTGTGTAAAGCAATGAAGGATCACGGCCCAGGTTCTGTTCGGATTCCACCAGTGCGCGTACATACTGACCGGCATTGGCAGGATGTGGGTAGCGGGTAAAGTTCTGGAAGCCATAGTAAGCGCTCATGTTAATGTTCGGCTGGTCGTTTTTGCGGCCCTTTTTGGTGGTTACAAGAACGACCCCGTTGGAGGCGCGGAGACCGTAGATAGAGGCGGAAGCATCTTTGAGGATGGTGATGTTTTCGATATCATCCAGTCCCAGGTTGTTAAAGATATCCTGACCGGAGCCGGTGGTATAACCGAAGGCAGTGGTAGTGGTGCTACCGGTGTAAGGGACCCCATCTATCACAAAAAGTGGGTTCCCGAGGTTACGGATCTGGATAGAAGTACCATTACCGGGACGGGAGTCGGCAGCTCTGGCCGTAATACCGGGCATTTTTCCCACCAAAGCGCTGGAGGTAGTAGTGGCAGGGGTACGTACCAGATCGTCCGATTTCAGGGTACTTACGGCCCCTGTAACGGATGCCTTGCGCTGCACACCATATCCCACTACGACGATGTCGGTCAGGTTACTGGCCAGGGAGGTCATGGAGATCTGGATACGGCTGTTGCCTGAGAGGGTGACTTCGCGGGTCTGGTAACCGATGATACTGACGGTCACCACGCTTCCGGGAATGGCAGATAGTGAAAAGGTGCCATCGGGTTTGGTCACGACGCCTTTGTTACCATTTTTGACGGCTATGGTGGCACCGGGAATCGGGTTATGGGCAGAATCTGTGACAATGCCGTTAAAGGTTTGCAGATCGTGCTGCTGAGGGTATGCCCGTTCGTAAACGAGCAGCAGCAACGCTAAAAAAGCGTAAAGCAATTTCATAACGTCTTTTTTTACGTTTAAGTGGAAATGTGAGGTGAATGTTGAACAGCATGGCAAGGGCCCTTGCATGCTGATGCAACCGGGTTTTAGTTCGTATAAATCATCGGTTTAACTACGTACAGTGCTACTATTAGTCAGAATATTTTTTTCTATAACGGGTAATTTCAGGGTGAATTTAAAATATAATTGTCATTAGAACAATTATAAATCGATTCTTTGAGAAAATAAAGATTGGATTATATTTATGTTTTAGAAATTATACCTATATGATAAAAAATGCATTGCGGGTAGTAGCGGTTATTCTTGTACCTGTTTGTGTAGCGATACTATCTCATTTTATTTTCAGTTCCGGAACTATGGAAGGGTTATGGGGATTGATGACGATCGGGTTCCTCTTTGGGGTACCGATGGGTATGGGGGCTTTGACGGTTTTTGTTTCCAAAAGAGAAGATGTATTGAGTAAAATTTATAGTGCATTGATGCCGTGGTTGACAGTGACTGTTTTTATGATAATCACGTTGCTGTTTAAAACGGAAGGTTGGGGATGCTGGGTCATGGCGATGCCATTGTTTCTGGCTTTGAGTTCTATTGGGGGATTGATTGCGAGGCATTATAAACTGAGAGATAAAAACAAATTGCAGGTGTCGCTGGTATTGGTGTTATTACCATTTGTAGTAGCACCTGTGGAGCACCTGATCGGGGCGATCCCGGGCAGGTATAAAGCAGATACGCATATTGATATTCATGCACCGGCAGGAAAGATCTGGGAGAATGTAACGAGGGTGAGGGAGATCCCTGCTTCGCAGGATAAAGGGTGGCTGACAAAGATGCTGGATTTTCCAAGACCTGTAAAAGCGGAGCTGGATTATACAGGTGTAGGCGGCGTTCGTGAAGCGATATTTACAGGAGGATTAGTGTTTCATGAAACGGTAACGGAGTATGTAGCGCAGCAGAAAATGGTGTTTACGATAAAGGCAAATCCTTATGAGATTCCTTCCACTACGATGGATGAACATATTGTGATAGGCGGGGATTTTTTTGATGTGCTGAATGGAACGTATGAGTTAGAGCAGTTGGGGAAGGATTATTACAGGGTGCATTTGTATAGTCATTTCAAGTTGAATACGACATTAAATTTTTATGCGAGTGTGTGGGCGCAGTGGATAATGAAGGATATACAGGGAAATATATTGCAGGTGCTGAAGACAAGATGTGAGAATTAAAGGGGGGAAAATAAAATCACTTAAAATAAAAAAAATAGGGATGTACCAGAAGATACATCCCGTTTGACTAAACACTTATCTCTACTTATCTAATTAACATCCCAGAAGATCTTCGTATCCCTGGTATCTTTACCAGATACCGCAGAATAGTTAGCACTGTTATACAGTTGTTCCGAAGACGGATAAAGTAGGCGGGTTGGAGGTGTACTACCACTGGAAGAAGTGGATGTAGCAAAGCTCAGCACCGGATAACCGGTTCTTCTGTACTCTGCCCATGCCTGGCCCGATTGCAGAATAAAGAAGTTCATCCATTTCTGCGTGTAGATCTTGGCCAGCTTTTCTGTAGTGGTACCGCTGTAGGCAATATCGCTCTGCAGCAGGTAAGTACTGATGGTAGCAGTTGTAGGTGCAGTCAGCGCAGTCCAGTCACCACTCTTCAGCACCATTTTGCTATTGATACTATAATAGAAAGCGGTAGACTGAGTAATACCAGTTTCATAGTCAGTCTGCGCTGTTCCGAGACTCCATCTTTCATCTGCTTCTGCTTTCAGGAAGCTCACTTCTGCAGCGGTCATCAGCACGGCCGGAATATTATAGTTGTAAAAGAAAGTTGCAGAATCATATGTAGCATAGCCACCTGCTTCGTATTCTGTAGATGTACCAGTGGATGGGAATCCTTTGAAACCATTCGTACCATCTGCATCCCAGAACACATCTGTACGCGGATCACCATTTGCGACCATCAGCGTATCCAGCAGGTAAGCAGGTGCGTATGGGTAACCGCTGAACACATCATATAAATCACTCTTTAAAGCACTTGGGCTCATCCAGACCACCGCATTGTAATCAT
>Ga0316604_10003254_pt1 | contig 11578 bp, 11 predicted proteins | sample OWC_soil_day20_C_FD_207650 | JGI IMG/M metagenome (GOLD analysis project Ga0316604, IMG submission 207650) | Wetland soil microbial communities from Old Woman Creek delta, Ohio, United States - OWC_soil_day20_CT | ecosystem: Environmental > Terrestrial > Soil > Wetlands | place: USA: Ohio... | reverse complement strand
GGCCAGAAATTGAGCGGCAAATGCCTCGTTGGCTTCGAAGATGTCAATATCAGCTACTGTCAACCCTGCTTTGGCGAGCGCTTTCCTGGTTGCAGGCACTGGTCCCATACCCATGATTGAGGGATCCACCCCGCCTGAACCATAGCCGATAATCCGTGCCAGCGGTTTAAGGCCCAAAGCCTTGGCTTTTTCGCCAGACATAACAATAAGAGCGGCTGCGCCGTCGTTAATGCCGGAAGCATTGCCGGCGGTTACCGTGCCGTCTTTTTTGAAGGCCGTACGCAGTTTAGCAAGTGATTCAGCTGTGGTGCCCCGTTTGGGAAACTCATCAGTGTTTACAATGGTATCACCTTTCTTGCCTTTGATTGTTATAGGTATGATCTCTTGGGCAAAAGTGCCGGTATCAATGGCTTTGATGGCTTTTTCTTGCGACTCGGCAGCTAGTTGATCTTGTTGTTCGCGCGTAATGCCGTATTTGGCGGCCACGTTTTCTGCCGTAACGCCCATGTGATAATCATTAAATGCACACCAGAGTCCGTCTTGAATCATTACATCGACCAGTTTGCTGTTTCCCATGCGGTATCCCCAACGGGCCTTGCTTTCCAGAACATAGGGGGCATTTGTCATGCTTTCCATGCCGCCTGCTACAATAATGTCTGCATCGCCGGCCATAATTGATTGGGCAGCCAAATTAACGGCTTTGAGGCCTGAGCCGCAAACCTTATTAATGGTGTAGGCAGGTACTTCAACAGGCAATCCGGCTCTTAGGGCAGCTTGGCGGGCTGGATTCTGCCCTAGACCTGCCTGCAGAACGTTTCCCAGAATGACCTCATCAACGGCATCAGATGCTATATTGACTTTTTCCAGAGCCGCACGGATAACGATGCTGCCTAGTTCAGTCGCTGATAAAGGGGCCAGTGCGCCGTTGAAGGTGCCGATGGCTGTTCGCAGTGCGGTGACAATTACGACTTCTCTCATCTTTTCATCCTCCTAGTGATTCTTGTAAGGTTCGAGACCTCTTACGATAAAATAACTGCAATTTTCGTGCCAAGAGTAACAAATAAACGTAGACCAGAATGTTTACAAGCGGTTAAAGATTGGTTATGATTTGGTTAATGGGTAACTATATAAGTATCGTTGAAGAATAAGTTAATTGTCGGGAGAGATGAAATGCAAAACAAAATGGATAGTAGCGAAGATATTTTAAACGAATTAATAACAAAGATAGAGAAACAAAATTGGGATATCTCGTCACATCAGGAGCTTTATACTGGTTTGAAGAAAGTGCTTAGTGAGCTCGCTGAAGCCAGGGATTTTGATTTTAGAGAGATCGGGGATCATCTATATGACGGGATTTACATTACTGATGGCAACGGGAAGACCTTGTATGTTAATGCGGCATACACCAGAATTACCGGTATTCGTTCTGAAGAAGTTATGGGAAAATATGTCGATGAGCTCCTGAAGGAGGGTGTTTATCTAAATGCTGTATCGCCGGAAGTAATTAAGCACAAAAAACAAGTAAACTCCATGGGAGAAAGTCTAAGGAATGGAACTAAAATGCTGATTACTGGCAGTCCGGTTATAGATGCTGAAGGGAATGTAAAAAAAGTCGTCATTATTGATCGGGAAATAACCGACTTGCTGCAAATGAAGTCTGATCTCGAAGCTTCGCAAAAACAGATAAAAGCGGTTGAAAAAGATAAGATAAAGAGGGCGCTGGAAGTCGAGCACCTCAGGAAGCTCCATTTAAAAAAGAATATGATTGGAAATAGTCTTGAAATACGACAGGTCATCAAGAGTATTCAACAAGTTGCCGGTCTTGATGTTACCGTTTTGATTACGGGAGAAACGGGTACAGGTAAAGAGGTGGTAGCAAATGAAATCTACATGAACAGTGCTAGGAAAAATGACCCTTTCATCAAAGTTAATTGTGCGGCTATTCCTGCTAATTTGCTGGAAGCTGAGTTATTTGGCTATGCCAGGGGGGCCTTTACCGGTGCTATCAGTTCAGGAAAAACCGGCTTGTTTGAGTTAGCGGACAAAGGAACGATAATGCTTGATGAAATCGGGGACATGCCGATGGAACTGCAATCAAAATTACTCAGGGTAATTCAACATAAGGAAATAACCCGTATCGGGGGATCGAAACCTGTTAAGTTAGATGTAAGAATTTTCTCTGCGACAAATTGCGATTTAAAAGACCTTGTGAAACAAGGACGTTTTCGTGAAGATCTCTACTATCGACTGAACGTATTTCCTATTCATATCCCGCCACTGCGATCTAGAGACCAGGATATCGAGACGCTAGCCTGCTATTTCCTTGAAAGCTACAATTCGAAATACGCAAAGAACACAGCAATTGAGCCGCTTGGTTTTGAAATGATGCGGCAGTATTCGTGGCCGGGAAATATTCGTGAATTACAAAATATAATTGAGAGACTTGTTATCGTATCTGAACAAGATGGAACGATTAGTAACGAGCAAATCGGCAATTTGTTGAATGTACATCCGGCGTATATGTCTGAGCTTGTTGTGGAAGAGATGGGGCTTAAAGAGATCGTTAGCAATATCGAAAAAAAGTCCATCGAAAAGGCCTTAGCATTATGCGGGAGTACAAGAAAAGCTGCCAAAGTTTTAAAAATAGACCAATCAACCATTGTGAAGAAAGCCAAGAAGCTTGGAATTAGATTAAGAGATGAAAATACGCATCAGTAACGATGCGTATTTTCATCTCTTAGGAATATCGGCTATAGCAATATATATACAGGAATTCATTTAGTTAATGCGATGAAAAACTTCATCAAGGGGAAATTATCGACAGGGGAGATCATAGCGATGATCTTTAGGGAACCCCCCCCGGTCATTGCGAGGAACGGAGTGACGTGGCAATAATCAACCAGCATATTTAGATTGGCACAATTCTTGCTAATAAATAAAGCGCAGGAGTTGAGGGCATAAACTCTAAAAACTGAGGGGGAAGCATGTCTAAGATAATCAGTATAGAACAGGCAATGGACAAAGTGCAAGATTCATTTGTTATAATGATTGGGGGATTTCTAGCAGTTGGGACTCCGGAACGTTTAATTGATGCTGTGGTTAGCAAGGGATATAAAGACCTTACTGTTATAGCTAATGATACTGGATTTCCGGATAGGGGTATTGGCAAACTAATTGTTAGCCACCAGGTGAAAAAGGCAATTGTTTCTCATGTTGGCACAAATCCTGAAACTGGCCGCCAAATGAATGCCAATGAACTTGAGGTAGAATTGTCACCGCAAGGAACATTGATTGAACGCATTCGATCAGGTGGTGCTGGTTTGGGTGGCGTACTCACGCCAACTGGTGTGGGAACGGTTGTGGCCGAAGGAAAATCTACAGTAACAATTGACGGCCGCGAGTTTTTACTGGAAAAACCCCTGCGGGCTAATGTTGCGCTGGTAAAGGCGCATAAAGCTGACACTGACGGCAATCTGGTATTCAGAATGTCGGCACGTAACTTCAATCCCAAAATCGCTACAGCAGCCGATATTGTTATTGCAGAAGTCGAAGTCATTGTATCTGCAGGTGAAATTGATCCTGACGAGGTAATGCTACCCGGAATCTTCGTCGATTATATCGTTCAGGCTTAGAGGAGATTGGAGGAAGGGTTATGGAAAATAGAGTTCTTATTGCTAAAAGGGTTGCCCAAGAGCTGAATAATGGCGATGTAGTAAATCTGGGCATTGGTATTCCTACGCTTGTTGCCAATTACATTCCTAGTGATAAAAAAGTGATTCTGCATTCTGAAAATGGCTTTATCGGTCTGGGGCCTGCGGGGGAGACTATCGATCCCGACCTGACTAACGCCGGTGGCCAGCCGGCAGGAATAGTGCCGACTGGCTCAACTTTCGACAGTTCCATGTCTTTTGCCATCGTTCGCGGCGGTCATCTAGACGCCACTGTCTTAGGCGCCTTGCAGGTTGACCAGGAAGGTAATTTGGCCAATTGGACGGTTCCTGGTAAAATTGTACCTGGTATGGGTGGCGCTATGGATCTTGTTGTTGGCGCAAAGCGGGTAATCGTTGCCATGGAACATGTCGGCAAAGGCAGAGTTGCCAAAATATTGAAGAAATGTACCCTGCCGCTAACTGCAACTGGCGCAGTGGATATGATTATTACAGATTATTGTGTTTTCAAGATAACTTCGCAAGGAATCGTTTTGACGGAAACCGCGCCCGGAGTAAGTCTGCAAACCATTCGGGAAGCTACTGAAGCAGAGTATAGTATTTCGGCTGATTTGAAGGAAATGGCAGTTTAGTTTTGCCTATAATTAATAAGCGGAGGGTTTGTTATGAAAAGGATTGAATTAGCCAACGTAAAACCATATCTTGCACCCAAGCATTTCGACATGAGATCAATGAAATTGCATGGTATAGAAGAAACAGGTGCAACGAGATTCTGGATGGGAATGTCGTATTTTTTACCTGGTGGCGGAGCGGAGTATGCCTATGAAGATTCACCGACAGAAAAGATCTATTTTGTTATCGACGGAGAAATCACTGTAAAATCCAAAACGGAAACGTTTGTACTGAGAAAGAATGACTCTTTGTTTATTGGACCAAACGAAGGCAGAGAAATGATAAATGAAACTAATCAGGTGGCCACCGTTTTGGTTGTAATTAGCTATTAATCAGGTTATTAGGCGCTAAACATTATGAAGGAGAGAAATAGCATGATTGATAAACAATTCATAAATAAATTGTTTGATGTTAAAGGAAAGATTGCGGTGATTACAGGCGCAACCGGAGCTTTAGGCAAAGCTGTTGCTTTTGGCTATGGTTTGGCAGGAATGAAAGTTTTTGTTACCGGACGCAGCGATGACAAATGTAAAGCTTTGTGTGCCGATCTAGAAGCACAGGGAATTGAATGCGGTTACTCCAATGGCGATCCGGCCGTAGAGGCTGACGTTATCAAGATTGTCCAGGATGCCGTTGCCAAATTCGGTGAAATCAATGTATTGGTCACGGCCGCAGGCTACAATCACTCTCAACCCATTCTCGAACAAGATTTAGCGGAGTGGCAAAAGATTATGTCTTCTGATGTACAGGGCACCTGGCTGTTCTGCAAATACGTCGGCCAGCAAATGGTTGAACAAGGTAAAGGCGGAAAAGTGATTCTGGTGTCTTCGGCTCGTTCTAAAAATGGCATGGCCGGTTATACCGGCTATTGTACAGCCAAAGCCGGCATTGATCTTATGGCACAGTCGCTGGCCTGCGAATGGAGTGAAAAATATAAAATTAATGTAAATACAATTAACCCGACTGTGTTTCGTTCCGACTTAACGGAATGGATGTTTGAACCGGAAAGTGCTGTTTATAAAAACTTTTTAAAGCGTCTGCCTATTGGCCGTTTGGGTGAACCGGAAGATTTTGTCGGACCTTGTATTTTCCTTGCTTCCAGCGCCAGTGATTTTATGACCGGGGCAAATGTCGCCGTCGAAGGCGGTTATTGGGCTTGTTAATAAAAACAAAATAAATTAAAAGAAAATCTAGGAGGTTTTATTATTATGAGTAAGAAAATATTTGTTGATCTGACACACCCCTTTAGCGCAGAAATTCCCCGCTGGCCTTACTTTGAAAAGCCGGTAATCGATAATGCGCACACTATGGCCAAGGGTGGCGTTTTGACGCAGAAGATCACCTGCACTATGCACACCGGGACGCACTGCGACGCTCCGCGTCACGTTATGGAGATCGAGTTCGATGGCAGAAGAGCTCGTTATACGCATGAAATGCCTGTTGATGCATACACCGGCGATGCCGTCTGCCTTCCCATTGAGATTGAGCGCTGGGGTTTGATTGGACCGAAGCATCTAGAAGCTGCCTGTGAAAAAGTAGGTATTAAGCCGAGCGAACTGGAAGGCATGATTGTCTGCCTAAACACCGGTATGCATCGCAAGTTCGATGACTCCAAGGAGTATTATCATTACTCCTGCGGTACTGGCATCGATGCCGGCAAGTGGTTTGTGGAGCATAAAGTTAAGTGCGTGGCTATGGATAGTCAGGCTCTGGACCATCCTCTCCACACCGCTATGGGCAACAACGGCATGACCCGTATGAACCTGCTTGGCGCTTCCGGCAAACCTATCACCGAAGAGTACATCGAACAGTTCGGTATTGAAGCATATGCCGAATTTGATAAAGAAACCTACATCAAAGTTCATGGTCGGGAAGCATACGATATGAAATTCGGTAAGCTGGAAGCAATCGGCTGTTGGGGCACCTGGGAGCCCTGCCATAAGTACATGCTGGGGCACGGCGTCGTTGGCGTTGAAAATCTTGGCGGCGAGCTGGATAAGGTTTCCGGCAAACGTTTCAGATTTTACTGCTTCCCACTCCGATGGTACCTGGGCGATGGCTCCATGGCCCGCTGCGTTGCCGAAATCGATGAAGATGATTTAAATCCAGTACCAGACAGAGTATATCATTACGGTGGATTTTAAGGCTCTGGTGTAAAGAAACAAAAAGCCGCAAGGCCATTCGTGAAGCTGTTGAAACAAGAATGCAGCATATATTCAAGAGGTTGCCAAACAGCAAGAAGATGCTGGTGCTAATTATTTAGAGATAAACTGCGGTACTATGGTCGGTCAGGAAATTGAATGTATGGAATGGCTGGTCAATACTATCAACGAGGTTACAGACCTGCCTCTCTGTATTGACAGTCCTGACGTGAACGCCTTAAGAGCTGGACTTGCTCTGGCTAAGACTACCAATGGTAAGCGCATGATAAACTCGACAACGGCTGAAACAGCGCGTTACCAAGCGGTTCGCTGGTTAAAGAGTAGTTATTAAGACGGTGAATAGAAGCAGAATGTAAAACTCAGGACTCAGCCTAGGTGCTGTAGTCCTGAGTTTTTATCCAGATGGAAAGGTTAACTTTCCCTGGATTGAACGACTAGGGCTTCTGTCGGCGTCCTGACGGACTTGGCACAAGCCAAGTCTTATCCTATCGGATAACCTCTTTCAGAGCATCCAGATTTTTAATTTTTATAGCTGATCGATAATATTCAATCAAACCTTCATCGCGCATTCGGCCCATTTCTCTTGAAAGTGCTGTCCGGGAGACATTCAGGAAATCAGCTAAATCGTTACGGTTTAACATTGTGGTAAAAGTTTGGCTTGCAGCTAACTTGTGCTGTTCCAGGAGATAGGTACTTATTTTTTCGCGCATCCCCTTAAGCGCAAGGTATTCCACTTGTCGGTTTAGCAGGATTGCTTTCTCCGACATTATTGTTAATAGATTGGTGATAATTTGTTTATGGTTTGCGCATACATTGGAACATGTTCCCACAATTTTTATCGCTGGTAGAAACATTACCTGACATTCATCCTGGGTAATAACTGAAAAAGGCCAAATACCATTTACGGAGAATACAAACATTTCGCCAAACATGTCTCCTGGTGCCAGCAATGTCATAACAATCCGGTTTCCGGCTGCGTTTTCCTTTATTGCAGTTGCCTTACCGGTAAGCAAAATACCCAAGCCGGTAAAACTCTCACCTTCAATTGTGACGTAACTGTTTTTAGCGTAGCTACAAACTTTGGGTTGTAAGCAATTAATCACAGCGTCTAGTGCATCGGCGGTAATTTCGTTAAATAATGGGGATTGCAGGAGGAGCTCTAAAAATTTAGTATTCAAAAATGCACCACAACCTCACTTTGGTAGCTATGGCTACCGATTTTTATTTTATATTATAATACAATGAAAACAAGAAAAACAAGTTACCATTAAAGTTAAGGAGGAGAAAAAATGTCAGACATGTTTTGTTTTCAGTGTGAACAAACCGCTGGTGGTAAAGGTTGTACTAAGGTAGGTGTATGTGGTAAAAATTCTGAAGTCGCTAATAAACAAGACGAACTTACTTGTGCCCTTGTTGGTCTAGGACGAGCCGCAGCTAAAAATACACCTTCCCAATTGGCTGATGAACTCATGATGCTGGGGCTATTTGCTACGATCACCAACGTAAACTTTGATAAATTACGTATTAACGAATTGGTCAATCTAATTCAGAATGAAAAAAACAAGTTAGATTCAAGTGCGAAAGATTTTCCTGTTAATGACTTATGGACTGGTAATGAGGACATTGTATCTTTGCGCTCCACCCTGCTGCTGGGTCTACGGGGTATGGCAGCATACGCCTGGCACGCCTATGTGCTGGATAAAAAAGATGATGAAGTTACCGCGTGGTTTTACCAAGGAATGCGCGCTATCGGTGAAGAGCATAATGCGGAAGAATGGCTAAATCTGTTGATGGAATTTGGTCATATCAACCTAAAATGCATGGGCCTGTTGGATGAAGCCAATACAACCGCTTTTGGGCACCCTATACCGACTAAGGTTTCGACACTTGTAGAAAAAGGACCGTTCATTGTTGTCACCGGTCATGATCTGCATGATCTGAAGCAGCTTTTAGAGCAAACCGAAGGCAAAGGTGTTAATATTTACACTCATAGTGAAATGTTACCGGCTCACGCTTATCCCGAATTAAAAAAATACGCGCACCTCAAAGGTAATTTTGGCACAGCCTGGCAAAATCAGCAAAAGGAATTTGACAGCATTCCTGCGCCTATTCTTTACACCACCAATTGCCTGATGCCACCAAAATCATCTTATGCCGACCGGATTTTTACAACCGCTGTAGTCGGATACCCTGAACTGAAGCATATCCCTGATGTGAATAGTAAAAAGGATTCCTCCTCAATTCTTGATAAAGCAATGGAGTTATTTGGTATTGGGAGCAAAGAAAATAAAATGGCGCAGAAGGATTTTACGCCAATTATTAGCAAAGCATTGGAACTTGGTGGCTGGAAAGAAGATAAACAGTTTACCGGTATTAATGGCGGGACAGAGTTAATGACCGGATTTGCCCGTAACGCTGTATTAGGTGTGGCTGATAAAGTAATTGATGCTGTCAAAGCCGGAGCGATCAAACACTTTTTCCTTGTTGGCGGCTGCGACGGCGCCAGACCAGGCAGAAATTATTATACGGAATTTGTAAAAAAGACGCCGAAAGATACCGTGATTTTGACCTTGGCCTGTGGCAAATACCGGTTTAATGATCTTAACATTGGTGACATTGGCGGCATTCCCCGGATCCTTGATATGGGACAATGTAATGACGCTTACTCTGCCATCCAGGTTGCTGTTGCCCTTGCTGGCGCCTTCAAGTGCGGTGTTAATGACCTGCCACTAACGCTAGTACTTTCCTGGTACGAACAAAAGGCTGTATGCATATTGCTTACACTACTCGCGCTTGGCATAAAGAATATCTATATCGGGCCGACTCTGCCGGCTTTCTTATCAGGTAATGTACTGAACATCTTGGTTGAAAAGTTCAACTTGAAACCAATCAGCACTCCGGAAGACGATATCAAAGCTATTCTTAGCCGCTAATAATAACTAGAAATAGTAAACCCTTAGTTCGGGATATCCCGTACTAAAAAAGGCGGTGATTTGTCACCGCCTTTCCTTAGTAGTATGATAATCTGTCATAGCAGTTTTTTTGAAAATGGTCTAAGCTAGAGAAGGAATCTATAAATCCAGTGGGGTGATACGGTGAAAGCAATCAATAAAGATGACTATATCCGGGAACTGAAAGAGTACTTCGGCTCAGATGAGCGCCGCATTAATCATGCACTTAAGGTATTGGCTGCTGCTGAAATAATTATGAGCGGCGAGCAGGTTTGCGGTATAACTCATGATGTGGTGACGGTTACCGCTTTACTGCATGATGTGGGGATCAAGGTGGCTGAACTAAAATATAATTCTTCAGCCGGGCCTTACCAAGAGCTTGAAGGACCACCAGTGGTGAGGAAGATCATGGAACGCCTTGGTGCGCCGCAAGAGATTACTGAGAGGGTGACTTATATTGTAGGTGGTCACCATACTGCCCACAAGAATGATGGTTTGGACTTCCAAATTATTTGGGAGTCCGATCTGCTGGTAAATATCGAAGAAGAGGAACTGGACAGGAATAATGAGCAATTACGGAAGATTATTAATAAAAATTTCCGGACACCAACCGGACTTCACATTGCGCGATTACGGTATAACTTAGAGAGTGAAGGCCTAATATAGCATCTTTGGATCAGCTTGTGCCGGGTTTAAATACTACGGTAATGGTTGTTCCTTGAGAAGCTGAATCCACTAAGAGCTTAGCGCCATGTCTTTCTGCAATCCGATAGCATATTGGTAAGCCTAAACCTGTCCCGTTTTCTTTCGTGGTGAGGAATGGAGTACCCAGTTTCTGCATGACCTCGTCAGGTATCCCTGTCCCATTATCTTTAATCGAGACCATAATAGTACCGCTTTGTTCATAAGTCTTAATTGTAACTTCGCCACAATCTTGCGTGGCCTCAAAACCATTGCGCACCAAATTTAAAATCATCTGGCGGATTTCTTTTTCATCAAACGTGTTATCCGGAATTCTACCCAAATCTGTAAACAATTGCTGTCCTCTACAGGACGCATCAGCCTGCAAAAGTGGCTGCAAAGATTGTATAACATCATTTATATTGCCGATCTTCATCTTAACAGCTTTGTTTTTGGCTAAAGACAAGTACTCAGTGATGATGCTGTTCGCCCGGTCTAATTCATCAATCATGACACCAAAATGGTCATGGTATTTAGTAAAATCATTTTTTGATTGAAACAACTGTAGATAACCGCGTACTGTTGTCATTGGGTTACGGATTTCATGGCCAATGCTGGCGGCCATTTCACCGACGACGTTAAGCCGCTCCATTGTCGCAGACATTTGGTTTAGATTGCTATTAAGGACATCTGTAGCTTGTTTCAGTTTTCGTTCATGGTAGGCCATCTTAGATAGACTATTAGCAACGTTATAAAGAACATTTGCAGCCGCTTCAATGCGTTTCGGCGTTAATATTGTAACTTCATTTACCGCTTTAACATAGCCTTCTTCGTTAACCCCGATTTCTTTCGCGAATTTCCGATATTTCTCCTCAGGAGGAGTGTGGGTTAATATTTGCCCGCCCAAAATTGTCCCAATAAGCTGGCCTTCGAGAATAATTGGGGCTGCAAAGTCAATAAGACCTGCATGACATTCATATACTACCGGTTTACCGGTTCGAGCTGCTTCCTCGCCACCTTTTCGATGTGATTCAGCGCAACGCTTATCACCACACTTAGTTGAATGAGTGTAGTCCATACAAAACCTGGTATATCTACTTGGAGTAGTAAGCGGCTTACCATTAACATCTACGGTTACGCTGGCCAAACCAACGCTCTCGGCGAAATCATCCTGAAAGCGTTGAAGGAAATTGAGATCAATTACGTCAGTCAACTTGATATTGTTTATGTCATCTGTTTGCCTTTTGTCTTGCTCGTAGACTTGTACCATATTAATTTCCCCCCATTATAATAGTAACTATCAGTTTAATTGGAATGATCGATTTAGGTATTATGTTACATTATACGAATAAGTTAATGGCTTGCAAAAAGTCTCAACAAAAATTGATTATATATATAATTTGATAAAATAGGTCTAAAAACCTTCCAAAACATCCAATAATTT
>Ga0316604_10003253_pt1 | contig 11583 bp, 6 predicted proteins | sample OWC_soil_day20_C_FD_207650 | JGI IMG/M metagenome (GOLD analysis project Ga0316604, IMG submission 207650) | Wetland soil microbial communities from Old Woman Creek delta, Ohio, United States - OWC_soil_day20_CT | ecosystem: Environmental > Terrestrial > Soil > Wetlands | place: USA: Ohio... | reverse complement strand
AAAAGTAGCCCCATGCACGCTTGCATGGGGCTATACAAACAAAACAAACAAATAAAACCGTGATTCACATCATGGGTGTTTCTTTTTCTTTAAAGTATATTTTTATACAGGGCTTTAAATGTCCAGCGTATAAAACGAATTATTCTTGTGCACAACGTATAGGAAAAGCGTTTCCTCTACGGGCAGAGTTTAAGGGAAATATACCACTACTGCTAAAATGTAATATCCCCGTATATACTGTTCCAGTAAGGGAAGATGAAGACGTCCAATAATGCCCATATACGGCAACATTTACGATTGCCCCCGATGATAAAGTCCGAAAACCTGTAGCTGGGTAAAAACATTCATCTCCTGATCCATCAGATCCAATGTAGAAATTCCACCCTCTAATAAATGATCCGTATATATTAAATTCACCGGAAACACTTGTGCCAATACCTGTCGTTGTAAAACGTGTAAAACTATCCTGAGGAGGTACTTTCCAGCCTGGGGGACAAGGGTCGTAGATCGATTTACTTCCAGCCTCAGTATTGGGAGTAGACGAAGAGGTGCTTGGATTACCCCAAAGATTATTTCGCTGGTTTGAGTAACTTGTAACATACAACCAATCATCAAATGCTGTTAGTATAAAATGAGTAGGATGTTGTTTTGAATATTCAATAGTGGCATCTGCGTCGCTATAACCTTCGGCAATAGCCAAAGAACTTTTTATAGCGTCATAGCCACTTTCACTCCCATCATGCCATTCATAGCCAGAAGCGTTAGTCGTTATTATTCGTTCTGGATTTGTTCCGGTAGTACCATCATAATAGGTCCAAAGCTTAGCTCCTACAAATGGATCTTTGCGGCCCCATTGATAAAACAAACCCAAATTACCGGCATTGGTAGCTGTTCCACTCCAATTAGATATTTCTGTAGCACCTAGGTTATATTTCATCATCTTGAATGAACGAACTGCCAGAGAATTATAGCCACTTGTGGATATTGTGCGGGTAGTGTAAGTATCATACGTATTAGAGTTATCTGGGTTCGGTGCATAAGTTGTTTTCCAGATATGCCAACTCCAGAGGATATTTGTGCCGTCTGAAACAGCAATCACAGCATTACCATTGGTACTGTTATCAGCCGTCTTGAAACGTACATAACCGTCTACCAATTTCACACTGCCATCCTCTATCACGTCTCCTTTGCTACCCGTTTCCCAAAGTAATAAAGCGGTGGTGGGAGAGAGGGTTGTTGGAGTAATGGCAGGAGCCGTTTGATCTCCACAAATTGACGAAGCTGTTGTAGCACCATTTCCCATCACCGTGGCTTTAAACTTATAATTCTGATTTCCATCATTGGCTATGTAGCAATTGGCAGTGACTTGTGTTCCTGCATTGTTTATGCTCATGTTTTCCGGTAATAATACCCTGCTATCAACCTCATTCATTCCTTTTATGCTCATGCTAATGCTGTAATACGTGTTTCGTGCAATATCAAAACTTGTCGTCATGTTAGCACCCGGATAAATGCGATAAGTCACATACTCTGCCGTTTCCCCACTTGGCGTATAGATGCCCTCCACTTCTATATAAGTGCTGTAATCGGGAGCATTCGTTTTGTTTTTATCCTGTTCCGTGGTGATGGTAGATACTGTTCCCCGAAGATTTTCGGGCATATACCACGTTAACGTATTGCCTGCTGTGTAAGATTCCGCCGTATAACTGCTGTATTTGCTTGCATCCGTGGTTGAGTTTGCGGGATAAGTGCCTGTTGGCATATTTATTTGAGCCACATTGGCAACGGAATAAAGACGAACGGATGTAAGCGTAAAGGCATCGCTCGTGTTTGTCAGATTCACGTTGCAGGTAAAGCCCAGCTTGGCCACTATTCGGGTAAGCGACACAGCATACAATCCGGGCATGGTGGCACCGGTATAACTGCCGATCATAGGCAGATCCGTTCCTGATGTGACAGATTCTTCAGTGGCAAAACTAAGTGTTGAAGTTTGAAAATCGGCTATGGTAGTTGTTCCTATCGTGTAGTTTCCTGTTATATCTTCTACATTGGCCACTACATACACCGTTTGATCGCTGCTACTCTCAGCAAGAGTCGTTTCCAAATTTGCAGTGTTCGGAGAACTATAATATTCTTTTGCTACCAGAGTAGATGTGGAAGTGGTTCCATCAAATTGAAAGACGCATACTTCATTAATGGCAGACTCGTCAATTCCCGTTGAGCTGCGGGTGCTTGTAGTGCCGGACACTCCCATCGCTACACTCAATGCCTCATCTCTACTGCTTATGGCTTTGGTTGTGGCAGATGCAATCGTTTCCATTTCCACCGGTTGCAGGTTGAAGTGCATCTGTATGGCTTCTCCTTCTACCGAATCAGAATTACCCGAGTCATCCCCGCTGCAGCTTGTCAGCAGCAGAAGCAATATTCCAATCGTTGGTAGTATCCATTTATTTCGTATCATTCGTATTTTCTTCTCTTTTTACTTTATAAACTTTGTTGCAATAAGTGGTTGTTTATTTTTAAATTTCTGTTCAACCGTTAGTGTTATATTGGGATGTATGGGGTATGCCTCTAAATGTTTTGTATAAATAGAACGAATCAATATTGAGCACAGCGAACAAGACAGCCGAGACTCCGACTATTGCTGAGCAACGGCTCCACGGCGCCACTGCCGAAGCCCAAGTAGCCCGCGGACACTGGATAGTCCGTACCGAAGGAGGACGACGACCAATAGACACCGCGCGACCCGACATTCGTCAAAGCACCCGTACTGATGTTCCGACCACCAGAAGCCGGCCAGAAAGAATCGTTACCTGACGTACCGGCTATATAGAAATTGTATCCATTAGCCCAAGCGCCTGAAACATTAGGTGTTGTACCTGTTCCTGTGGTAGAAAATATTTGATAACTATCCTGAGTAGGCACACGCCAACCCGGAGGGCATGGATCGTATATAGATTTACTACCAGCCAATGTATTAGGGGCAGTACCACTATTCGGGTTACCCCAAAGGTTATCACGCTGAACACTAGTTGCGGAAGCATTTAACCAATCGTATGTTGTCGTGTTATATACAATAAAATGTGTGGGATTCTTTATAGAATATGCAATGGAAGTAGCAACATCAGTACCTGCCGTGGCATTGGGCACCGCAGTACTGCCAGTTCCGTCCAGCCATGAATATCCACTACTATTATAAGTGTCAATACGGCTAGTAGTAGTCCACAACTTTCCACCCACAAACGGATCTTTACGCCCCCATTGGTAATAAAGTCCCAAGTCTCCCGCATTAGTGGCCGTTCCGCTCCAATTAGAAATTTCCGTGGCACCTAGATTGTATTTCATCATACTGAAAGTGGTAGTACTACTATACTTTTTATACGTATCATAATCCGTATCAGGAGTATAAGTTGTTTTCCAGATATGCCAACTCCAAAGTATATTGGTGCCGTCTGAAACAGCAATCAGAGCGTTACCATTGGTACTGTTATCAGCCGTCTTGAAACGTACATAACCGTCTACCAGTTTCACACTGCCATCCTCTATCACGTCTCCTTTGCTACCCGTTTCCCAAAGTAATAAAGCCGTGGTGGGAGAGAGGGTTGTTGGAGTAATGGCAGGAGCCGTTTGATCTCCACAAATTGACGAAGCTGTTGTAGCTCCATTTCCCATCACTGTGGCTTTAAACTTATAATTCTGATTTCCATCATTGGCTATGTAGCAATTAGCAGTGACTTGTGTTCCCGCATTATTCATGCTCATGTTTTCCGGTAGAAATACCCTGCTATCAACCTCATTCATTCCTTTTATGGTCATGCTAATGCTGTAATACGTGTTTCGTGAAATGTCAAAACTTGTCGTCATGTTAGCACCCGGGTAAATGCGATAAGTCACATATTCGGCCGTTTCCCCACTTGGCGTATAGATGCCCTCCACTTCGATGTAAGTGCTGTAATTGGGAGCATTCGTTTTGTTTTTATCCTGTTCGGTGGTGATGGTGGAAACTGTTCCCCGAAGATTTTCGGGGATATACCACGTTAACGTATTGCCTGCTGTGTAAGATTCCTCCGTATAGTTGGTGTATTTGCTTGCATCCGTGGTTGAGTTTGCGGGATAAGTGCTTGTTGGTACTGCTATCTGTGCCACATTGGCAACCGAATAGAGACGGACGGATGTAAGCGTAAAGGCATCGCTCGTGTTTGTCAGACTTACATTGCAGATAAAACCCAATTTGCCTACCATACGGGTAAGTGACACGGCATACAATCCGGGCATGGTGGCACCGGTATATGTCCCAATCATAGGCAGATCCGTTCCTGAGGTGACCGACGCTTCAGTAGCAAAACTAAGCGTTGAAGTCTGGAAATCGGCTATGGTAGTTGTTCCTATCGTATAGTTTCCTGTTATATCTTCCACATTGGCCACTACATACACTGTTTGATCGCTGCTACTCTCAGTAAGAGTCGTTTCCAAATTTGCAGTGTTCGGAGAACTATAATATTCTTTTGCTACCAAAGTAGATGTAGAAACTGTTCCATCAAATTGAAGAATACATACCTCATTAATGGCAGATTCATCAATTCCCGTTGAGCTGCGGGTGCTTGTAGTGCCGGACAGTCCCATCGCTAAACTCAATGCCTCATCTCTACCGCTTGTCGCTTTGGTTGTGGCAGATGCGACAGTTTCCATTTCCAGAGGTTGCAGGTTGAAGTGCATCTGTATGGTTTCTCCTTCTACCGAATCAGAATTGCGCGAGTCATCCCAGCTGCAGCTTGTCAGCAGCAGAAGCAATATTTCAATCGTTGGTAGTGTCCATTTATTTAGTAACATTCGTATTTTCTTCTCTTTTTATTTACTTTATAATTTTTTTGCAGCAAATGACTGTTGACTTTTAAATAAATAGGCTTATTCTTGCGCACAGCGAACAGGCCCCCCGTAGCCCCGATTACTGTTCTGTAACGGATACACGCTGCCATTGCTGAAGCCAAGGTTGCCCGCCTGCATTGGATTGCTCGTACCGAAGGACGATGAAGACCAAGAATAACCGTTCGAACTTAGACCCAACAGGATACCCGTATTGCGGCTCCGAGAACCGGAAGCCGGCCAGAAAGAAACGCTACCTGAGGTACCAGCTATATAGAAATTGTATCCATTAGCCCAAGTGCCTGAAACATTAGGTGTTGTACCCGTTCCTGTGGTAGAAAATATCTGATAACTATCCTGAGTAGGCACACGCCAACCCGGAGGGCATGGATCGTATATTGATTTACTACCCGCTAATGTGTTAGGGGCAGTACCGCTATTAGGGTTACCCCAAAGGTTATCACGTTGAGTGCTATTAGCGGAAGCATTTAACCAATCTCCTGTTGTTGTGTTATACACAATAAAATGTGTGGGATTCTTTATGGAATACGCAATGGAAGTGGCAGCATCAGTACCTGCTGTGGCATTGGGTACAGCAGTATTACTAGTTCCGTCCAGCCAGGCATATCCACTATTATTATAAGTGTCAATGTTGCTAGTAGCAGTCCACCATTTCCCCCCTACAAACGGATCTTTACGCCCCCATTGGTAATAAAGTCCCAAGTCTCCCGCATTAGTGGCCGTTCCGCTCCAATTAGAAATTTCCGTGGCACCTAAGTTGTATTTCATCATACTGAAAGTGGTAGTACTACTATACTCCTGGTACGTATCATAATCCGTATCAGGAGTATAAGTCGTTTTCCAGATATGCCAGCTCCAGAGCAGAGTTCCGTCAGAGTCCGCCACCCCGATTAATGCATTTCCGTTCGTACTGTTATTAGCGGTTTTGAAAGTGACATACCCATTGCCAATAAGCTTCACGCTGCCATCCTGAATCACATCCCCTTTGGAACCGGTCTCCCAAATGACAAGTGCTGTGACGGGCGAAAGGGCAGTGGGCACAATGGCAGGGGCTGTTTGGTCTCCACTGGTTGCCGCAGGTGTGGTAGCCCCATTTCCCATCACTGTGGCTTTGAACTTATAATCTTGATTAGCGGTGTTCACAATGTAGCAATTGGCAGTGGCTACAGTTCCCGAGGTGTTCACACTCAGGTTTTTGAGTGTGCCGTCTCCCGTCTCTGTGCTCCAAGTGGTCGCTGTCTCCCAACTGGCAGGGGAAGAAGAAGTTAAACTCAAAACGACCTGATCTCCATAAAGTTTTAAAGTGAAAATGTACTGCGTGCCTGCTTCAAAAGCTATAGAAGGCACCGTTACAGAACTTATGGTACGTGCTGTTGTGTGTCCGTTAAAGTAAACGGTCATGCTTAACTGCATGGTTCCATCAGTTTTAGGCAATACGATCGTTGATGCGGAAGCTTTATACTGATCTGTTGCATCATAGGTGAAGTTTGAGTTGGCAAGAGTTACACTTCCCGTATTACTTGCCGCTGTTGATAAAGCATTATTCATTGTACCCGTCAACGGGCCGGTAGCTAAGCCCGTTAAGGTTAATTCGTCTATAGCAACGCTTGTTATTGTGGTTATGGCTCTATCTATCTTAAACACCAACTGTGCGCATTTCCTCTCCAGCGTGGTTAGTGCCACCGACTGTGTTGACAATGTGGAGCTTACACTAACTCCTTGCGTGAGTGATGTGGCATAATCCATGCCTTGAGCAACTGCGGTGGTTTCCCCTGAAGTCGATAAAGTCAAAGCGGGGGTTACCGCATAAAAATCATAGTCGCCCGAACGAAGATATAAATCACTTCCTGTTGTAGATGTCACTGTTCCCGTAGCATCTACAACACAGGCGCTAAGGGAACCATCTGTTCCCACCACGTATGTGTTATCTCCTACGTAATTAGTTGCTGTCAAATCTGTTGCTGTACCTGTATGCTTGTAAATTTGCACACGAATGGTAGCGCCCTCTGCCAATGAAGAAGCATCTGCACGGGTTGAAGCTACCTGAGCAACAATACCTCGTGTAGAGAAACTAACCTTCACACCTTCATACTCGCTTGATAACCCCTCGGAGTTAGTGCAAGCAAGAAAGCAAAAAGGCAAAAAAGATAGCAATAAATACTTATTCATTAATTTAAAATATTCCTTATATTTATTCTTGTGTGCAACGTACCGATAAACCAAATGTACGAGGGTTGTATCCCAATGGGTATAAGACGCCAGAATGGAAGTCGAAATCCCCACCTTGGAATTCACCACTGACGCGGGACGATGAAGACCAGCTGGAGCCATAGTCACTAACGAGTATCAGCCCACCTGATGCTGAATCACAATGGCCTGATGCTGGCCAAAAAGAAGTACTGCCTGATAAATAAGCGGAAATATAAAATATCCAGCCATTAGAAAAACTATCCGAGGCATTTTGGGTTTCAACGTTTCCTCCATCTTGCGTGAATATTTGGAAACTGTCTTGTGTGGGTACCCGCCATCCGGGGGGGCAAGGGTCGTAAATAGATTTGCTACCTGCAACTGCATTCGGAACGGTGCTACTGGTATTGGGATTGCCCCAGAGGTTATCGCGTTGAGTGGCATAGGTGGAAGCATTTAACCAATCATAAGTCGTTTCAGAACTGTAATAAATGTAGTGTGTAGGATTTCTTCTGGCATACTCAATGCTTGCAGCCACTAAATCGGTAAAGCCAGAAACTGTTGCCGAACTAGCAGCTATCGCAGCCTTGGCACTGCTACTACCGTCTTTCCATTCATAACCTGCAGTATTGGTAGTAGTAATGCGTTCTGCACCTGTACCCGAAGTAACATTAGTCCAAAGTTTTGCTCCAACAAACGGATCTTTACGTCCCCATTCGTAGAATAGCCCTAAATCGCCGGCATTAATAGCAGAAGCGCTCCAAGTAGATATGCTTGTAGCCCCCAAATTGTATTTCATCATCTTAAAGGTAGTACCTGTAGAGTATTTGGCATACGTATCATAATCCGTATCAGGAGTATAGGTCGTTTTCCAGATATGCCAACTCCAGAGTAGAGTTCCGTCAGAGTCCGCCACCCCGATTAATGCATTTCCGTTCGTACTGTTATTAGCGGTTTTGAAAGTGACATACCCATTGCCAATAAGCTTCACGCTGCCATCCTGAATCACATCCCCTTTGGAACCGGTCTCCCAAATGACAAGTGCTGTGACGGGCGAAAGGGCAGTGGGCACAATGGCAGGGGCTGTTTGGTCTCCACTGGTTGCCGCAGGTGTGGTAGCCCCATTTCCCATCACTGTGGCTTTGAACTTATAATCTTGATTAGCGGTGTTCACAATGTAGCAATTGGCAGTGGCTACAGTTCCCGAGGTGTTCACACTCAGGTTTTTGAGTGTGCCGTCTCCTACGGCATCGGCACTCCAGGAGGTTGTTTCCCAACTGCTTGTGGAACTCAGCTTCAACACGATTTTGTCTCCATAAAGCTGCAAGGTGTAGGTGTATTGCATCCCTTTCTCAAAAGCGATGGCGGGTACGGTAGTGCTCATTGTTCTGGCAGTACTGCTCCCGTTAAATCGGGCCGTGAGGGTTAACTCGTATGTGGCACTGCTTTTAGGTAATATGGCAACGGAACCACTTGCCTTCCACGCATTTGTGGCGTCGGCCGTAAAAGCGGAGCTGGCAAGCGACACCGTTCCGCTATTGGTGGCCGCGGCGGGCAAATCGGCAGCCAAACTTCCTGTGAGCGGAGCGGTTGCTATTTCGCTCAGAGTAAGTTCGTCAACAATCACACTTGTCACCGACTCCGCCCCCCTGTCGATATTGAAAATTAGTTGGGCACACTTTCTGTCCAGTGTGGTCAGCGTCACCGACTGGTTTGTAGATGAGGTGCCTATGCTTACATTTTCTGTGAGCGAAGTGGCATAATCTTTGCCGTGATCCACACTTACCGTAGCACCCGAATTACGTGTAACAGCTAAAGCCGGAGTAACCGCATAGAAATCATATGTACCCGAACGAAGAGTCATGTCAGTACCCGTATCTGATGTCACCTTTCCCTCATCGTCCGTCACACATGCGCTTAAGCTGCCATCCGAGGCTGTCACATAGGTGTTCTCACCCATGTAAATGTCGGCGGACAAGTCGGATGAAGCGCCCACACGTTGGTATGCCAACACCCGCACGGTAGTGCCTGTACTTAGTGTGGCACGGGTAGAGGCAGAAGTTCGGGCAACAATGCCGGGCGCATTGAAATTCAACTTTACGCCCTGGCTGTTTGTCGATTGGTTGTCATCTGTACAAGCTATGAACCCCATAACTAATAGGAAGTATAAAAGATATTTATTCATTATTTCGCTTGCGCATGCATCATTTTTAAGTTTGCTTATTGAACGTCCACCGGAGTTGTAATTGTTGTGGATGTCCAATCAGTGATAGCTGCTGTGGGACTGATGCCCGTGGCCTTGAACAACAAACTGATCACATAGGCCGTGCCGGCGGCATACGTTTGTGTGGGAAGGTCGATGGTCTTCGTACCTCCGTTGGTCGTGGTCACATCTATCTGCAAGGCGGTTGCCGGAGGGATCATCGCATAACCGCAAGATACGGCGGAAGAAGAACCGACAGCCAGCGTGGCGGAAGAGACAGACATGGCCACATCTTCCGTATCTCCTGAAAAACTAACGCTGGAAGGCAGGGTTATATTACAAATGGGTTTTTGAGCCTTGATTTTTATGGAGGCCGTAATATTTCCCCACAGAGTTAGTGCGGAAGCGTCTTCGGCATACGCCTGAATCTGGATCTGAGTAAGTTGATGGGCAAAGGTTAAAGTAGAGAAATTAGAGGTTTTAGTGCCTGCTTGCTCGCCGGTGAGCATCACATCCGTACTTCCATCCAATGTGAAGGCCAGCACTCCCGAAGTGGGTGTAGCAGCGGGATACCATCCCACCAACTTACTGCTGTAACCATTGGCCATATAATACTGTGTGCTGCCAAAGGTGATTGCGCCGCTGGTATTAACGGTGGCTGCAAGAGCGGAAGATAAAGTAGTGTATGCCGGATAAGTGGGCGTTGCGTCCGTTGCGTCTAACCGGGCAAGGCTCACATTAATGGTGCTTGCCGGTACTGTGCCCGATATCACTCCGTCACCTCTGGTAACGGCTTCCACACTCTGAATTCCACCTGTAAGTTTAATCTCCACCTGTTCCGCCTCCACACCGCTCTGCGGCTCATTGTCCGAGGAACAACCCGCCAACAATAGGGCGGACAACGATATTAAAAACATTCTTTTCATACTAGTCATTTCTAAGTGATTCATTTATATTCATTCTATTACATTTCCGTGTTTTGGTCAATATCTTCCCAATTAGTCACGCTCACCTTAATCTTGGCGTTGGCGTTGGCAAAGTCAATGCTCACGCTGAGGTGATTGCCGGCTGACGCTTGTAAAGCATCGCCTTCATCATCGGTGCTGGTGGTGAATAATAGGGTGTCTCCCCGGTAAATATCGATGGCCAGGCTGCCACCCTCCTCGGTGGGGAAGATCCGGAACGAAGGAGCGTATAAGTCGCCCGTGGAGCTTTCCTGAATGTCCGGTTCATAACCGGCATCTCCTCCCGTGAGCTTGCCCAGAAAGTTAATGGAGTTGCCCGCGCCTCGAACCACTATCCGACAGGTGTCTCCGTCTTGCGTCTCACCAAAATGGTCGGTGAAAGAGTAGGTGAGGATGCTCATACTTGCCGACAAGCGTTGAAGTACCAGCGTGGCGGTGGTCTGGCTTATGCCCCGGGTGGCGGCAATGGTGCTGTCCGAAAGTTCCAAACGGCTGTAAAACAGGTCCGTGGAAGGTAAATCGTTGCCATTGAGACGTTGTAGCAATTGTATTTGTGCGTCCTCTAATGAAGTGCCCACGGCGAGTTCGGGAATCTCCAGGCTGTCCGCCTTGAGATTTCCCCAAGCCACCAGCGTCAAATCTGAACTCTCTTCTTCGGCAAAGATGTAATCGGTGGAGGTGCCCTTGGGTATCAGCCGTACGAAGCCGTCTGCGTCAAACAGATAAAGGTCTACCGAAGTCACAGCCCCGGAAGAAGTGATGTCGTTCCCATCGGTATCCACCACCTTTACCGAGAGGGAATATTGCAGGCATCCGTCTACATCTTCTCGCACGCAACTTGTCGGAAGCGCGCACAAGCATGCCAGGCAGAGAAGAAGCACGCTTGTTGTAACGTGATTCTTTATCTTTTTTCCCTTTTCCGATTTCACTTTTCTTTGGTGTATATGTTTCTTGTTTCGTTTAATTCTCTTTGTCTCAATAGACCACTACCTCTTGCAAAAAGCTCAGTTCCCAATCGTCCACCGTGACCGACAGTTGAACGGCTACCGGTTCGATGTCATCATCCGGACTGTCGGCGCCGATGCCTTTGATGGTTGCTGTGATGGCGTAATTGGTGTTGCGGGCGATGGTGGAGGTTCCCCCTCCGGTACCATCGATGGTGGTGCCCGTCTGCGCCTTGTTCACTACGATGGGGTAATATACCCGTTTCTCCGTGTAAGTCGTTCCGCTACCATCCGTGTCAAAGAGTCCTGAAATCACCAATTTAGTGGGACTTGTGGCATTATTGTTGGCGAAAGTGTAAAACCAATGGGGAGCGCTCAGCGAACTCTCGGGTGTGGAGAG
>Ga0316604_10003248_pt1 | contig 11588 bp, 8 predicted proteins | sample OWC_soil_day20_C_FD_207650 | JGI IMG/M metagenome (GOLD analysis project Ga0316604, IMG submission 207650) | Wetland soil microbial communities from Old Woman Creek delta, Ohio, United States - OWC_soil_day20_CT | ecosystem: Environmental > Terrestrial > Soil > Wetlands | place: USA: Ohio... | reverse complement strand
TGAGTAAGAAAGATTATGGGTATGAATCATTTAATGGAAAAAGAAGCGGAGAAAATCGTTTACGATTTTTCCCGCTTCTTTTTCTGCTTTGCATCCCAGAATAAATATGGGGAAGTACATGCGTATTGTCTAATGAGTAATCATATTCATTTATTAATTCGTTCTAATGGATCCGATATTTCTCAATTTATGAAATAGTATTATTCTACGTAGCATAAACGTAGCATAAGATGGAGTATCAAAATGAAGGAGGTATAATAATGGAGGAAGACAGAAAACATGACTGTGGCTGTAATGATGATACCCAAACTCCAACCCAAACACATGTGCATGAATTTGAAGGAAGCACTAAGATTGCCGAAGCGGACACGGATCCGCATAATCATCGGTTTGCAGGGGTTTCAAGTGAAGTTATACCACAAGGAAGTAGCCATGTGCATGAAATTTTAACAAAAACAGACTTTTACGAAGACCACCATCATGAAGTGGGAGTCCGGACAGGTCTCGCAATTGATGTAGGTGGTGGCAGACACGTGCATTTTGCAACTGGCATAACCACTTTGGTCGATGGGCACGTTCACAACTTCCGATTTGCTACCCTTATTCAGGACCCAATAGGTGACTAGCCTATTTATAAATCAAAGACTCGTTTAATTTTCGTCAGCCTTCGGATGAACAGCTTTTTCTAGTACATACCGCATCACTAAACATAGTAGAAACATAGCCGTCTACCTTTATTAGGGACGGCTATGTTTCATGCCTATCTTGGCAGATTGTTGGCGTTTATCCCATTTGTATTTATCCATAAAGAAGATCGCTACTCATCTGACTAGGGTATTCTAATAAGACGATAGCGATCTTTTTTGTTTCTATTTTTCTGCTATTAAGATTAAAACTTTAATGTTGCGCCCAATCCAGTGCGGTTACTATTGCTGCCTTGGTCTGGCATAAAGGAACGGTAGTTTACATTGACGTCAAGATTATTAGTTAGGTTGTAGTTGGCCCCAACTTGCAGTTCTTTAAAATTAGTAGCGCCAACCAGAGAAGCGTAGCCATCCAAGGAAGGAGCTAATGGACTCGTCACTGCTGCTCCTATGTAGATTTTCGAGTTGGAATTATAATCTCTGCTACCAATGATAGCTCTAATGTTATTGTTTACATCAACCTGTCCATAAATGTCGTTCTTTTGTAATCCGAGCGTAAGATTGTCAGACATCTTGTGCTCGAGATAAAAGGAGTCATCCATTACACCGATAGCTGTCTGACCTTGTGCCAGATTATTAATAGGAGCGGCAAAACCAGTGCTGGCACCGAAAGCAAGTAGTGAAACTACAGTAAGTGCAATTTTCTTCATAATAAATCCTCCTAAAACATTTAAGTCTGTCTAGTAATAGACATTTTTTCACTAGTTAGCATTATGTACGATATGTGTAATGAGTAGACTACTTCTAATTATATCCCTTAAATTCGACAAAAGTATGACAAGTAGAGCAATACGCAGACCAGCTAACTAAAGTTAAACATTTTCAAGAAAATAATAGCTGCTACATATAGATATGACAAATAACCCCATAAGCAAACACCTGTTTGCCTTTATTATCCAAGGGAACAGGTGTTTTTTTGTCATACTTTCGTCACAATTTTATAGTAGTATGTTGCTTACTTGTGTCAAAAATATTATCGATGAGGAGTGCTTGTTTTGAAAAACAGAAAGATTTTCCTACTAATTCTCGGTTCTTTTCTTTTCGTAAACCTGTTTTGTTTTAACACTGCGGCGGCAACAGCAAAGTACCTTATTTCTGGGAAAATAACGGATTTAAATTTGCGACCAATTGATGGAGCAAAATTAGTATTCGAAATGGAGGGCGGCTTGAAAGGGATACAAATTGCAAAGACTGACAATCGAGGCAATTATACAATTTCTTTGCCAGCAATAAACAAACCATACTGGGTAACGATAGGTAAAGAAAAATACAAAACATACCGCGGAAAAATTTATTTGAAAGATGGTAGTGATAACTTTAATTTCATTTTACATAGATAAAGAATATCTCAACATATGTCTTCATTCTACCCTTTTGGGTTCTATATTTCTACAATTTTAAATTTCCTGCTTCTGAGTAATTCTCAGAAGCCTTGATTACATAAGTAAGGATATCAGATTCGAACATGCGACCTACTTGACGGAAAAAGAAGCGAAGAAAAATCTGCAAGGGATACTCGATGGTATTGCCCTGCGGAATGTATTTTATAGTTTGCACTTGAATGAACCAGCCAAGTAAAGTCATAAAAACAGGAGAGTTAGCTTTATAAAAGGCATTAGCTCTCTTGTTTTCTTTATAGTAGCTGCAAGAGGTGTAACTTTTTGAAGGGGATTCAAGAAATTCTTCTTTCCATGAATACTTTCCCTGTGCAATCCAATCCTATCGTGTAGGACTTTTCCCCCCTCATACCGAATGTTACTGCTAATAGCAAGATACAAGGTAAGAGGTGAAACATAAGGTGAAGCTTCGTTTAATGATAGGAAGGGCTGGGGCTGGTAAGACCCAGTATTGTTTAGAGGAAATGGGGCAGATGCTGGCCGCATCACCAGAGGGACGGTCTATGATCATGATCTTGCCGGAACATGCTACCTTTCAGGTGGAGCATGAGCTGGCATCTAATCCTGACATTGCTGGCTTTACGAGGGCCTATGTCTTTGGTTTTCGCCGTTTGGCACATCGGATTTTAATGGAAACGGGTGGTGCGGTTCGTCCTCATATTACGGAACTAGGAAAACGAATCGTATTGAATAAATTGCTGCATGATCATCAAGCAGATTTTAAGATCTTTCATCGGGCGGCTGCCCAGCGAAGTTTTGCCGATATTTTAGTCAGTATGATTCAGGAATTTAAAGCTTATGGTGTATCACCAGAGTCTTTGGCGGAAGTGGAAGAACAGTGTGCGGATTTGCCGATTGGTGATAAACTTCATGATTTAGCCTTAGTATATCAAGGTTTTGAGAAATTTTTGCAAGGGCGTTATACGGATCCTGAAGACTATCTCACCTTGCTGGCAGAGAAGATTCCTCAGTCTGCTATTTTGCATCAGGCCCAAGTGTGGATTGATGGTTTTACCTGGTTTAATCCCCAGGAGGCAGGTGTGGTGGCACAGCTATTGCAGAATTCTGCCAGTGTAACCATTACCTTGTGTTTGGCAGATGCCAAGTCTGGTGAGCAGGCTAGTGAGACAGCATTGTTTCATCGCCAATGGGATACCCGGCGGAAGCTATTGGATATGGCAAGGAAAATGGGATCAGAGGTTGAGGAAGTGGAATTAGTCCAGACTAAGCGCTTTAGTGCTCCTCTCCTCGGGCATATGGAAGAGCAGTTATTTACCTTTCCTTCTACGGTTTGGACGGGAGAAGCGCGAGGCGTAGCGGTAACAGAGGCTGCCAATCGTCGGGTAGAAATCGAGGGTATGGCAAGAGATATGCTGCGTTTAGTCCGAGAGGAAGGCTATCGCTGGCGGGATATTGGAGTTTTGCTTCGGAGTGGGGATAGTTACGCTGAACTTGTAGAGACAGTGCTGGCTGATTATGAGATACCTTTTTTCAGTGATCGTAAACGTCAGCCGGTACATCATCCCTTAGCAGAATTATTGCGTTCTGTTTTAGAAGTGATCACGGAAAGGTGGAGTTATGATCCGCTGTTTCGCTGTTTTAAGACAGATTTATTTGATTTATCCCGGGATGATATTGATAAATTGGAAAACTACGTATTGGAGTTTGGGATTCGCGGTACAAAATGGACCAATGGTCAGCCCTGGACATTTATTCGTCGTTTTTCATTAGGGGAAGATGAGGAATTGAATGAAGTGCAGCAGGAGCAGCTGCAATCCATTAATGAGATTAGGATGAAAGCCTCTGCGCCTCTAATTGTCTTTGAGCAGCAGATGAAAGCTGCAACTACGGTACTGGCGATGACGACGGCCCTATATGAATTTCTAGTGGGGTTGATGGTGCCTGAAAAACTAGAAGTGTGGGCGGTTCATGCCGAAGAAATCGGGGATCTGGAGCAGGCACGAGAGCATCGTCAGTTATGGGATCAAGTCATTCAGTTAATGGAACAACTGGTGGAAATCTGCGGAGCAGAAGAAATGAAGGCAGCCGATTATGGGATTATGCTCAGTGAAGGCTTGGAAGGACTGACCCTCAGTCTCATACCTCCTGGGCTTGACTATGTTACTGTTTCTCCTATGGAGCAGACCAGCTTGGTAAACATTCGGAGTATTTATATCCCAGGCGTAAACGATGGAGTATTGCCCATGCGTGGTCGCGGTGAGGGTTTATTAACGGATGCCGAGCGAGGTCAGATGATCCAGCTGGGACTGGAGTTAGCACCAGGTTCTCAATCGGATTCTTTTGCCGAGCGGTTTTTGGTTTATACAGCTTTAACAAGGGCGAGAGACTATTTGTGGCTGAGTTATCCTCTGGCAGATGAAGAAGGCAAGGGGCTAAGTCCTTCTCTTTTGATCAAACGGGTGCGAGAATTGGCAGCTGTGCCCTTTCATTCCTTGCCTGTAGAACCTGTACCGGGAAGTGAACGACAATATATCGCTCATGGGAAGCGCAGTATTTCCTCCTTAGCGGCTGTGCTTCGCAGCTACAAGAGTGGCGAGGCAATTGCTAGTGTGTGGTGGGATGTTTATAATTGGGCGATACAGCATCAGGGACTAGAATGGTATGTGCAGCGGGCGGTAGCAGGGTTATTTCACCACAATCAGGTAGAGTCTTTGCCAGGAAATTTGGCGAGACGCTTATATCCGAAGAAAAATAAACTAAGGGGCAGTGTCACCCGTTTTGAATCCTATCAGGCTTGTCCCTTCAAGCACTTTGCTCAATATGGACTTAGTCTCAAGGAACGAGCGGTTTTTCGCCTGCAGGCACCTGACTGGGGACAGTTTTTGCATGCTGCTCTCAAAGGATTTGGCGACAGCCTGCAAGAGGCCGGGCGGGATTGGGGCAGTATGAGCGAAGGAGAATACAAGGAAATCGTTAATCAAGTGGTAGAAGAACTGGCCCCAAAGCTGCAAAATGAGATTTTGTTAAGCTCGGAGCAGCATAAGCATTTGGTGGGCAGGCTGAAACGGACGGTGACCCGTGCGGTGCGTCGGCTGGTGGAGTTTGATCGAGTAAGTACCTTTAAGCCCATGGCAATGGAAAAGTCGTTTGGCCGGGGGGATGATGCGCTGCCGCCTCTCGTTTATATGCTGCCAGATGATATTTCCTTGGAAATAGTAGGGCAAATTGATCGTTTGGATGTTGCCGATTTAGAAGGCAAAAAATATATGCTCATCATTGATTATAAGTCAGGGGGCGCTTGGCTGAAATTGGTGGATGTGTATTACGGACTGCGGCTGCAGTTATTAACCTACCTATTGGTAGCGAGTAAGGCGTACGAAGACTGTCTGCCCGCAGGAGTGCTGTATTATTTCTTAAAGAATCCGAACTTATCCGATAAGATAAAGCTGGACGCAGATGAAATCTGCAAAAAAATCAATGGCCTTTTGAAGATGCCGGGCTGGGTGTTAGCAGATTCTCAGGTTATACGGTTATTGGATCAAAGCATTGATGGCTATTCAGAATTCTTGAAGGTCGCCTTGAAGAAGGATGATACCTTTTATAGCAATTGCTTATCTTATGTCAAAGAGCCAGAAGAATTTCAATTGCTACTTCGGCATGTAGAGAAGAAATTAGTGGATACGGCACGGGAAATTATGGAGGGGAACATTGCAATTAGTCCTTATGCCTTAGACAAACGAACGCCATGCGGATTTTGTCAGTATAGTTCAGTGTGCCAGTTTGACAGTTTATTGCCGGAGAATCAGTACCGCAGACTGGCAAAGCCGGATGAGAGTAGTATTATGGGGAAAATTATCCAGGGACAGGAGGTGAAACCCGATGAGTTGGTCTGAGCAGCAGTTATTGGCAATCGAGACTCGCAATAAAAACGTATTGGTAGCGGCAGCCGCTGGATCGGGTAAAACTTCTGTATTGGTTGAGCGGATTATCTCCCGTATCTTGGATAAAGACCAGCCAATTGATGTGGATAAGGTACTAGTCGTTACTTTTACCAATGCAGCAGCGGCTGAAATGCGGGGAAGAATTGGCTCGGCTTTGAATGAGGCGCTGAAGAAACAGCCTCGTTCCGAGCATATTCAGCGGCAGTTGGCACTCTTAAATTCCTCCGCCATTTCAACCATCCATGCTTTTTGTCAAAACATTGTACGGCAGAATTTTCATCTCTTAGATTTAGATCCTCAGTTTCGCATTGGGGGTCAGGCAGAAGTGACGATTATGAAGACTGAAGTCTTAGAAGCCCTCTTTGAGAGTAAATACGCTCAAGGGGATGAGGCGTTCTTGGATCTGGTGGAACACTACGGGGATGAGCAGAGTGATGATTCTTTGTATCAACTGGTGTTAGGGTTATATAACTTCTCCCAGAGTCATCCGTGGCCAGAAGACTGGCTGGCTGATCTTTCTAAGCGTTTTGCCTTGCCTGAAGGGACAAGGGTTGATCAAACACCTTGGTCTCAGTTGATTCGGGAGAAGATCATATTGGATTTGGAACAGGCGGGGCAGCAGCTGGATGCTCTTTGCCTGGAAGCAGGAAAGTCAGGTGGCGTGGAAGCCTATGTAGATACCTTTATGGCGGATAGGGCTGTTCTTGATGAAGTACTGTCTGCCGCTGCTCATTCCTGGGAACGGCTGGCTGATGCAATAGCCAGTTGTAAGTTCGAGAAGATTGCTGCTGTACCCAAAGGAACCGATGAATCGCTGAAAAAATATTTTCAGCGGGGCAGACAGAAGGTGAAGGATAAAGTCAATGACTGTAAGGTGCACTTTTTTGATCGTCCGGCAGAGGAACTATTGGAAGATATGCGAATCATTGCTCCAGTGGTGGAAACCTTAGGCAAGTTAGTCATTGAGTTTGGCCGGGAATTTGCCAAGATGAAGCGCAGCAAAGATGTATTGGATTTCAATGATTTGGAGCATTTCTGTTTAGAAATATTGCTTGCACCAACAAGCCGGCCAGGAGAGATAGAGCCTTCCTCTGTCGCAATTGAGCTGCAGGAGCGTTTTGCAGAAGTGATGGTTGACGAATACCAAGATACCAATGGGGTACAGGAAACCATTCTGCGTTTGGTAGCCAGTACTAAGCAGCCTAATTTATTTTTAGTAGGTGACGTGAAGCAGAGTATTTATCGTTTCCGCTTAGCCGAACCAGAATTGTTTATGGAAAAATATCGCCACTATCCCACCGCTGGCAGCCAGTATGTCCGCATTGATTTGTCTCAGAATTTTCGCAGTCGGGCGGGAGTGCTGCATGCTGTCAATTTCCTCTTTGTGCAGCTCATGGCACCGCGAATCGGAGAGCTGGAGTATGGGGAAGCGGAAAAACTCAATCCTGGTCCGGATTATCTGGAGGAGCAGGGCAAACTATTAGAAGGACCTGTAGAGTTGTGCATTGTAGATCGGGATGAGGCTGAGGAGCCGATGGCTTCTCCTGAAGGGGAAATGGATAACGGTGAGGGCGTAGAATCCCCGGATGGTCCTGCAGCCGAGCTGATGGAAGAGGCGGAGCTCAGTGGTTTTGAACTAGAGGCGCGTTTGATTGCTAAGAAGATGGCTGAATATATGACAGGCAGTTATCGTGTGTATGATAAAGCTTTAAAACAATATCGCAATCTCGCTTGGCGAGATATTGTTATTTTACTGCGGTCAGTAAAGGGCAAGGCGAATGTCATGCTGGATGTATTGCGAAAGGCAGGCATACCAGCCTATGCCGAACTGGATGCCGGTTATTTTAGAGAAATTGAAGTGCAAATCATGGTAGCGTTATTAAGTGTAATTGACAATCCACGTCAGGATATTGCCTTGGCGGCGGTGCTGCGTTCACCCTTAGTAGGTTTTACGACGGAAGAGTTGGCAGAAGTTCGTTTGTGCTGCCCGGGAGAAGAGTTGTGGAGCGCCTTGAATGATGAGACAGAGCAGGGGAGCTTAGAGGAAAAAACGCAGAAGAAAGTGGCAGCCTTTGTGAGGCAGTTTGAAAAATGGCGTAATTTGTCTCGACGCAAGGGTGTACCTGAACTGATCTGGCAGATTTATCGGGATACTGGGTACTATGATTATGTAGGCGGCATGCCGGGTGGAATGCTGCGGCAAGCAAATTTGCGGGCGCTATATGATCGGGCTCGTCAATATGAATCGACAAATTTTCGAGGTTTATTTCGCTTTTTGCGCTTTGTAGAACGGATGCAGGACAAAGGTTCTGATCTTGCCGTTGCCAGAGCTTTGGGAGAAAGTGAAGATGTGGTACGAATTATGAGTATTCACAAGAGTAAAGGGCTGGAATTCCCTCTTGTATTTGTGGCTGATTTAGGGAAGAACATCAATTTGCAGGATAGTAAAGCCCTGGTACTGAGTCACAAAATCTTAGGGGTGGGTCCTTATGTGACCAATCCGGAACTGCGGTTTCGGTATCCAACCTTAGCAAGGCATGGCATTCGTCATAAGCTCATCATGGAAACCAAGGCGGAGGAGCTGCGCATTCTCTACGTAGCCTTAACAAGGGCGAGAGAAAAACTGATTCTCGTAGGTTCTGTGAGCAAGCTGGCGAAAAAAACGGCAGGATGGTGTCAATATACCGATCGTCTTCAGCCTACTTTGCCAGATGCAATGATTGCAGGAGCTGGTAATTATTTGGATTGGCTATGTCCCGCTGTGGCACGGCATGTGGGGGGAGCACCTCTTCGAGAATATGGGGAGTGTGAACAAGAGCCCAGCCGAATTTTCGCTGACGATCTGTCAGCGTGGAAGGTGGATATTTATTCCCGCAGCCAATTGCTGGAGGCTGGTGAAGAGCAGTCTGAAACGACTACGTTGTTAGAAAATATCCGTACTCTGCAGCCTGTTGAGGGTGGCGAAGATTTTGTCTGGGTAGAGAAAACCTTAGGTTGGCATTACGCTTATCAGCATATTGTGGGCAAACCTGCTAAATTGTCTGTGACGGAAATCAAACGGCGTTTTGATACAGAGGTGGAAGAAAGCAGCAGCCAGCCAATTTTTGCTAAGAAATCCATTGCTCTGCGTCCTAGGTTCATTCAGCAGTCAGTGGGACTTACGGGTGCAGAACGAGGCACATTAATGCATAGCATCATGCAGCAGATGGATTTACAGGGGGATTTGTCTGAGTCTGGTATCAAAGAGCAAATCACAGCGATGGTGAAGAAGGAAATGATCTTGCCGGAACATGCTGAAATTGTGGATACTAAAGGCGTGGCAGCCTTTTTCCAAAGTAGTCTTGGTCAGCGCTTATGCGCTTCACCGAAAGTACGGCGAGAATTGCCCTTTAGTCTGGTTCTTCCTGCTGAGAAATTTTATGATGATATGGTAGGGGCGGGAGAAGGTATTTTCATTCAAGGGATTCTCGATGTACTGTTTGATGAGGCGGATGGGTTGGTGTTAGTGGATTATAAGACGGATTGGGTAACTGATAGCAGTGAATTAATTGACCGTTATTCGGTGCAGCTCAATCTGTATGCAGAAGCTGTAGAGAAGATTTTTAAACAGCCGGTAATCGAAAAATATTTATACGTATTTAGCACAAAAGAAGCTGTCAGGATCTAACTAACGGGTTCGGTTTTGGAGCGCATAGTTATGAAATAGTACGGTTTTACGGGGCAAATTATGGCAATGTTTTTCCGGAAAAAAAGCGATAAAAAAATTAAGTTTTAAACCAAAAAAAATCATAACCTTTTCATGATTTTTAGGAAACAGCAAGCTGAATGTTTTAATCATAAAAAAGATAGCCCTACGGAATTACGTAGCGCTATCTTTTTTTATGGTTTTACTAGGTTGTATTCTTGGGGATAGGGTGACACTTGGTATGAAAATGAGTAGGTTCTCAACATTAGTGAAATACTAACCAATAAAGTGATACTAGGAGGTTGCTAAGATTGAGTAATCAGATAATTTTGTGGTCAATGTTAACTATGTCTTGGTTAACCCTTTTTTTCATGAAAAAGGAAGACATTAGGCGTTATATGCCCGTCAATCTACTCACCATAGTTACAGGAATATTGATTTTGGAAATAGGTAACACATTCCAGTGGTGGGTTGTTAAAGAAACTGCATTCCCCTTTCAGAACTTTTCCAACCTTTATAGCTTAGACCCCATTGTTGCAATGTGGCTCATGAAATTTTTATATGGGCATTTTAGGCTATACTTAGGGGTTAATGCAATAATGAACGTAGTCTTTGTTTATGGCGCACTAGATTATTTTTACCAAAGCAGGGGGGTATTTCAATTTGTAGGAATAACACCATTTCTTACATTCTTAATAGTGACTGTGCGTGGTATTTTGCTTTATGGCTATCAAATGTGGCAAGAGGGAATATTCGCTAAGTCTAAGAGCATTAGGTTTTCTACGAACCTCCAACCTGCGGTATCCAAGCCATTACAGGATAAAAAAGAAAAACGTTCGCAAGACGAGGAGTAGTTAGTCAAAATACCCTATCTATCTTTTTTCTCTGTGTCCTCTGCATCTCTGGGGTTGAAAAAGGACTCGATGCGTTTCTCTTATGCGATTACTAAAGCTATCATCTGGGCCAGTACATAATAATCAGGACGCCTGCCAGGGAAATGATTCCGCCAATAATATCAAATCGATCTGGGGGAATTTTATCAATACCCCACCCCCATAGGATGGAAAGTACGATGAAAATGCCTCCATAGGCAGCATACACCCGTCCAAAGCTGGCCGGTTGTAATGTAGGGATGACGCCGTATAACACTAGAATAATAGCGCCCCACACTGCATAGCTAATCCCTTTTCCCTCCCGCAGCCAAAGCCATATTAAATAACCGCCGCCGATTTCAAATAGACCAGCAAGAATAAAATAGCCTACGGATTTTAAAACCTCCATCGTTGTCCTCCTTGAACGTCTTGATAATCGTTTTCATTATAGCACAATATCGAATGGTTCATCTGATAAAGTATACTGTATAAATGCTGTATAGGGGAAGCAATGCCGCTTTTAAGGTGATATAATACAGAAATAATAACATATAATAAAGACGAAGGGTAGAGCAGATAAAGTGAATTACAGTTTTACTGCATGGAAGAAGAACGTATGTACATTATGAAAATACTTTAAGTGAGGGGAAGAAACATGTCTTATCAAGTACAAGATTTTGACCATCTTTTAAGAATGCAGGGCTTTAGTGAAACCTTACTGCACCATCATTTTGCCTTGTATCATGAACTTGTGGAAAATCGGAATCGAATTGCAGCCAACCTTGAAGGATTAGCAGCACAAGGACAGGAAGACACCCCTGAGTATGTGAGCCTTAAGCGTCGTTTGAGCTGGCAAGCGAATGATATGCGTTTGCACGAACTGTATTTTGAGAACTTAGGCGGTCAGAGTGAGAGGAATCATAGATCCTGTTTAATCGAAAAATTAACCGAGAATTTTGGCAGTTATAAAGCATGGGAAGAAGATTTTAAGACAACTGCAAGTATTCCTGGCGTTGGCTGGGCTGTAT
>Ga0316604_10003246_pt1 | contig 11592 bp, 14 predicted proteins | sample OWC_soil_day20_C_FD_207650 | JGI IMG/M metagenome (GOLD analysis project Ga0316604, IMG submission 207650) | Wetland soil microbial communities from Old Woman Creek delta, Ohio, United States - OWC_soil_day20_CT | ecosystem: Environmental > Terrestrial > Soil > Wetlands | place: USA: Ohio... | reverse complement strand
AACACGGTTGCCGCCTTGATCTTGCTGCGCTTGCCGGTCGGCAACTCGACCTGCAACGAGCTGTCGTTGTCGGCCATCACATTGCCGGCCTTGAAGCCGCCATCTTCTTCAAACAATACGTTCATCGGCGGATTATAACCCGGCGCGAATTTCCGCGAATTCAAGGATTTGCGGAATGAACTCCGGGAAGCGCGTGAAGCTGTGATCGCCGCCGTTCAGCACCGTTTGCCGACAGCCGGCGTAAAAGTCCTGCGCCTGCCGGTAATCGAGCACCTCGTCGCCGGTTTCGAGCAACAGCCAGTAGCGTGCCGGCGTCGGCCGGGCGACCTGCGCCCGCAACTGGGCGGCATGCGCGGCGCTGAAGAAAAACTGTTCACCGCTATGAAAATTGACGTGATCGCCGACGAATTTTGCCAAATCCAGACGGTCGACCGCAGCCGGATTGATCAATACCGCGTTCAAACCATGCTTTTCCGCCAGATGATTGGCGTAATGGCCGCCGAGCGACGAGCCGACCAGCGTCACCGGCCCCGGCGCCTGCTCGATCAAGTGGCCGACCTCGGCCATCGCCGTATCCGGCACCGGCGACAGTTGCGGGCAGACGAACTGCCCGGCCAGCCCGCGCCGGGCTACTTCCTCGGCCAGCAAGCGTGATTTCCACGATGCCGGCGAGGAACAGAAACCGTGCAGATAGATGATCTGCGGCTGGCCTAGTTTGCCGTCCATTGCACCCAGCCGAATTGCGCGGTGGCCAGCACGACAATACCGAAGGCGATGCGGTACCAGGCGAAGGGCACGAAATCGTGGCTGGAGATGAAGCGCAGCAGCCAGCGCACGCACAGGAAGGCCGAAATGAAGGCCGAGATGAAGCCGACCACCCACATGCCGATATCGTCGGCATTGAGCAGGGCACGCTCCTTGTACAGTTGATAGAAGGTCGCCACGCCGAGCGTCGGAATCGCCAGGAAGAAGGAGAACTCGGTCGCCGCCTTGCGCGACAGCCCAAACAGCAGGCCGCCGATGATCGTCGCACCGGAGCGCGAAGTGCCGGGAATCAGCGCGAAAGCCTGGGCGATGCCGAGCTTCAGGGCATCGGCCAGGCTCATTTCCTCGACCGTCTGGATGCGGATCTTGTGCTCGCGGCGCTCGGCCCACAGGATGACCAGGGCGCCGACGATGAAGGTGGTCGCCACCGCGATCGGGTTGAACAGGTTGGCCTTAATCGCCTTGCCGAAGGCCAGTCCGAGAATGGCCAGCGGCAGGAAGGCGACGAACAGGTTGAGCAGGAATTTCTGCGCCGCCGGGTCGGAGGTCGCGCCGCGCGCCACCTTGAGCAGGCGTTCGCGGTATTCCCAGACGACGGCCAGGATGGCGCCGAACTGGATGACAATTTCGAATAGTTTGCCGCGATCGTCGTTGAAATTGAGCAAATCGCCCGCCAGGATCAGGTGCCCGGTCGACGAAATCGGCAGAAACTCGGTCAGCCCTTCGACGATGCCGAGGATCAGGGCCTTGAGAAGAAGAATGGGGTCCATGTGATGCAGCCTAGGTTGGGAGGCCGCATTCTACTATCCCGGATGAGTCAACGTTTCGAGTTCGCCGAGCCATTTCAGCGCATGCTCTCGGGATAGTCCGCACATTTCCAACGACGGCTGCAGGCCGCCGCAGCAGGCCGGGCGTTCCGGCTGACCGAAGATGCCGCAACGCAGGTCGGCGTCAAGATGGCGGCAAGGGACGCCAGCCGGCTTATCGAGCGAGGAAATCGACGGCGCGATGCAGCAGGCGCCGCAACCCGGGCGGCAGGCGAGCGGGGCAGCGAAATTTTCAGCCATGCGCAACCAGCCCCGGCCGAGCTAATTGCCGCCGGCTCGCTGCCGCAGGAGACGGGATCAAGCCTGCGATTTTTCGAGAACGGCCAGCAATTGCAGGGCGCGGGCCCGGTTCTTGGCAATGGCGGCTTCGCGTTCGGCCACCTTGGCGTCTTCTTCCCGAGAAAACCGCATCAACAATTCATGCAGCTTCTGCGTCTCGGCAGCCTCGTCCAAGGCGGCATCGGCGGGGGGTGAAGACGGGTCTTTCGATGATGACATTAAGCTTCCAGTGGAGATCGAGCGGTAGCGGATTCTAATGGATTGAGCGCGGGAAAACCGAAAGCCTTGGCCAGCCAGGGACGAGAAATAGAAAGTGGAGCGTCTGCCGCTCGACCCCAGCCGCCGCAGGAGACCGATCGAGCATGGCCGGGATGTTGCCATCCCCGACCATGGGCGTTGCTGGTTCTAGGTGGCAACAACCTGGTGATTGGCCGATAGCGGCACGAAGCTGGCACTTGCACCATCGAGCGCATCGATCACCCCGTTCTCGATGTCGTACACCCAACCGTGCAGGTTCAGGCGGTGCTGTGCGAGGGCCAGAGCAACCGACGGATGAGTACGGATATTGGCGAGCTGGGCGATCACGTTCTGGCGAACCATGGCATCAGCTTTCTCCTGCTGGGTCGCGTACGCCTGCGCGGCGACGACAGCCTTGGCGGAATCCGCGTAGCGCAACCAGTGTGCGACCGCCGGCAGATGATCGAGGCATTGGCAGCTGGAAATTGCCGCCATCGCTCCGCAATTCGAATGACCGCAGATCACGATATCGCTGACCTGCAGGACCGATACCGCATACTCGACGGTTGCCGAAACACCGCCCGGCTCGGGCCCGTAGGACGGCACGATGTTGCCCGCGTTGCGAATGACGAACAGATCGCCAGGCTCCTGCTGCGTAAACAGTTCCGGCACCACCCGGCTATCCGAGCAGGTCACAAACAGCACCTTGGGGTTCTGCCGCTGCGCCAATTGCTTGAACAGCTGCGTTCTTTCCGGAAAAACGTCCTTTTGAAACTTCAAGAAACCTTCAATGACCTTTTGCACCGCTTGACTCCAGGAGCGAATCTGATGGGAAATTGCCAGCAATAGAGCCGGAACGAGCAGAGAAGTTCCAAGTGCGATTCTGACCCGTTCGCCAAAATGGGTACGGTCGTGGTGTTTCTGAAATTCAATGCAAAGCTGAACGGAAGGCATTGCTGACAGTGACGCATGGCTGCCGCCCCCAACCGCCATTCGCATATGACGGCGAAAAATGACCGCAGCGCCCCTAATCCCAGCGCTGCTGGTAGGAAAAGGTCGGAAGCTTCCAACTGAAGCGAAGCGCCAGCATGCGAAAACCAAAGCCGAGGATAAAACAGAGCAGTGTATTGAGGTCGGGATCGATACCGAACGACCTCAGTCCGATAAAGAGGGCGCAGACAAAAAGCGAGACGCTGGCGTAGAGCTCCCGGCAGAAAACCACGGGAACCTGATTGCACAGCACATCGCGCAGAATCCCGCCGCAGATCCCGGTCAGCATGCCGGCCATGATCACGACCACCACCGGGTAATCGAGTTGCAGCGCGATATTGCTGCCAATTAGCGAGAAAGCGACCAGGCCCATCGCATCCAGCATCAGGAAGGCACTTTTCATGTGGTGCATGAAGCGGGCCAGCAAGGTCGTCGCCAAGCCGGCCAGAATGACCAGGTAGACGTATTCGGGATGTTGCGTCCAGCCGATCGGGAAGTTGCCAAGCACGACATCGCGGATCGTTCCGCCACCAAGAGCGGTGACAAAGGCGATGACGGCGACGCCGAAGATATCCATGTTGCGTCGTCCGGCGGCCAGCGCGCCGGACATGGCTTCGGTGGCGATGGCGATCAGATAGACCACCAGCAGCAGGTCGAACTGCTTGCTGGCGAGGGGCTGAAAAACGTGGGCGAGACTTTCTAGCATCGGGAGACTCCGTCAAAAACCGGAAGCCTCGAATCGAGTACCTCCGTGACGCCTCTCCCCCTGTCCTTTTACCTGAGAGTTTCGGCTCGACAAGAGCCTGCCCCTTCGGTGAGTTGCCGGGCATCCAATGCCCGCAACTGCTCTCCAGCCGGCGAATCAATTTCTACGGTTCATCATGCCTGAGCGATTATGGGAGCTTGCGCCTTCGGCGGAGCCTGGAAGTCCAGAACTCTCTCTCCCGCAGAAGCGGCCGATTATCGTGAGGCGGTGAACTATCTGTCAACCAATGTTCTTGATGGGGAGGTAGCCAGCTACCCATCGCTTTTTAACGATCCCAATACGGGGTCGGGCCAAAACGCTGGAGCAGGAATTCGATAAAGGCACGGACTTTCAACGGCAAATGCCGATTCGGCAGATGCACGGCATAGATGAAACGTTCGGTGGGCACGTAGCCGGGCAACACCTCGACCAGACGGCCTGCCTGCAGATCCTTGCCGACGATGAAGGTCGGCAGCAAGGCCAGGCCGAGCCCGCCGAGCACGGCCTGGGACAGCGCCTCGTCGTCATTGATGCGCAAGGTGCCGGCAACCGGGATCGAGACATCGCCGTCGACGCCGTTGAGATGCCAGACCCCCTGGGTATTCATGAAGGTGTAGTCCAGACAATTGTGCCCGCCGAGATCCTCGGGCACCAGCGGGATGCCGCGGCGGGCCAGGTAGGACGGACTGGCACAGATCTTTCGCCGGATCGGTGCCAATTGCCGGGCAACGAGATTCTGGCCGGGCTCGCGGGTAATCCGCAGGGCGATGTCGTAGCCCTCGTCGGCCAGGTCGACCAGTCGGTCGCTGATCGTCAGATCGACGCTGAGGTCAGGATAGCGGGCCATGAAGTCGGGCAAGGCCGAGGCGACATGCATGGTGCTGAACGCCACCGGGGCACTGATCTTCAGTTTGCCGCGCGGCTCCTGATGCAGGCGGGAAATCGTCGTGTCGGCCAGGCTCAGTTCTTCCAGTATCCGGTCGCAGTGCTCGAAATACGCCTCGCCGACATCGGTCAGGCTCAGGCTGCGCGTGCTCCGGTGCAACAGCCGGACGCCGAGGCCGCCCTCCAGCCGGGCGATCGCCTTGCTCACCCGCGACTTGGAGACATCGAGCCGGCGCGCCGCCTCGGAAAAGCTCCTGACCTTGACCACGTGGGCAAAGAACAGCATGTCATTGATGTCGTGCACGAAAACCCTCGACTGTTATCAAAATGGAAACAGTTTTGTTCAAAAAGGGTGGCTTATCAAGCACCGCTTCCAACCCTATGATCAAAGCCTTCCAAAACGGCCGGGCCAGCCTTCTCAAGAGTACGCCTGACAATCACTGAGAAAACCCAAGATCAGCTCATTCGCCATGGCCGTTGGCAGCCCCGATCTGCGTCCGCTCACGCCCACCCTCGATCTTTTGCACCAAATCGGGGCGCTAATTGTCGCCGATTGAGTATCAATTGACGGCGGATTTGCCATGGCGTGACGGTTTGGCTTCGACGCAATTTTGAAAAACTTACCAAGCAATCAAACAGGGGACAGACGATGCGTTACCAGAATTTTGAGGACTTCATCCAGCAAGTGGCCAGCCGCAATCCGGGGCAGCCGGAATTCCTGCAAGCGGTCACTGAAGTCATCGAAAGCCTGTGGCCGTACATCGCACGCCACCCGAAATATGCCGAACACGGCCTGCTCGACCGCCTGGTCGAACCGGAGCGGGTCATCATGTTCCGCGTCGCCTGGGTCGACGACCATGGCGAAGTGCAGGTCAATCGCGGCTACCGCATCCAGCACTCCTCGGCCATCGGCCCCTACAAGGGCGGCATCCGCTTCCATCCGTCGGTCAACCTGTCGATCCTCAAGTTCCTGGCTTTCGAGCAGACCTTCAAGAACGCCCTGACCACCTTGCCGATGGGCGGCGGCAAGGGTGGTTCCGACTTCGATCCGAAGGGGCGCAGCCCGGGCGAAGTGATGCGCTTCTGCCAGGCCTTCGTCAGCGAACTGTTCCGCCATGTCGGCGCCGATACCGACGTGCCGGCCGGTGACATCGGCGTCGGTGGCCGCGAAGTCGGTTTCATGGCCGGCATGATGAAAAAGCTGTCGAACCGCGCCGATTGCGTGTTCACCGGCAAGGGCCTGAGTTTCGGCGGCTCGCTGATCCGCCCCGAAGCGACCGGTTACGGCACGGTCTATTTCGCCGAGCAGATGCTCAAGCAGCACGGCCGCAGCTTCGAGGGCCTGCGCGTCAGCGTGTCCGGGGCCGGCAATGTCGCCCAGTATGCCGTCGAGAAAGCCATGGCGCTCGGCGCCAAGGTCGTCACGGTGTCGGATTCGAGTGGCACGGTGGTCGACGAAAGCGGTTTCACGCCGGAAAAACTGGCCGACCTGATGGAGGTGAAAAACCATCTCTACGGCCGCGTCAGCGATTACGCCGAGCGGGTCGGCGCCAGCTTCCACCCGGGAGTTCGCCCCTGGCACGTGCCGGTGGACGTCGCCCTGCCTTGCGCCACGCAAAACGAACTGGATGGCGACGATGCCCAGCGACTGGTGAACAACGGCGTGATCTGCGTCGCCGAAGGCGCCAACATGCCATCGACCGCCGAGGCCGTGAAGATCTTCGAAGGCCATGGCGTGCTCTATGCCCCGGGCAAGGCCAGCAATGCCGGCGGGGTGGCCACTTCCGGCCTGGAAATGAGCCAGAACGCCATGCGCCTGTCCTGGCAACGCGACGAAGTCGATGCCCGCCTGCACGAAATCATCTGCAACATCCATGAAGCCTGCCTGACCTATGGTCGCGATGCGGACGGCAAGGTGAGCTACGTCAATGGCGCCAACATTGCCGGCTTCGTCAAGGTGGCCGATGCCATGCTCGCCCAGGGCGTCATTTAAAACCGCCTCAATCCCGAAGGAGCTTCCTATGTTTCATGAATATCGCGACCTGATTTCCGAATTGAAGACCACCGACCGGTACTTCCAGGCCCTGTTCGACAAGCACAACACGCTCGATCAGCGGATCAGGAACATGGAAGCCCGGCTGGAACCCGGAACGCACGATGAAATCGAGGTGCTGAAAAAGAAAAAGCTGAGCATCAAGGACGAGCTCTATGCGCTGCTTCAGAAGATAAGCCTCAGTCGCGCCAAGCTCTGACGACCGCATGCAAGGCCTGCGCAGCAATCCGCCCGCTTCAGCTTACCAACGCTACGAAAGGCACCCCGTCAGTTGCGAAATTGACGGCGAGCTGTTCACCGGCAACTACTGGATTGCCGGGATGATTCTTGTCGTGTCGACCGCGACCGGCGGCAGCAGCCGGCAACTGGCCAACAGTCAGCCGGAGGATCTGGCAAAAATCCTGCTGAGAAACCTCGTGCTGGCCAACCGCGCCGGCACGCCTGCTGCCGTCCAGGTGCCTTGAGAGAAGTAGATGCGCGATCTGCAGCCGGTCAATATCGAAACGCACTTGAAGAATGCCGTCATCTTCAACGAACTCGGGGCGGAAGAAATTGCCCTGATCGCCAGGGGAACCCGCGAGGTGCGCTGCGACAAGGGCGCCCCCATCTTTCATCGCGGCGACGCCTGCACCGGCTTCCATATCGTCGTTTTCGGCCTGGTCAAGCTGTCGTTCACCTCGGCCCAGGGCGTCGAGAAGATTGTCGAAATCGTCCACCAAGGCCAGAGCTTTGGTGAAGCCATGATGTTCCTGGACAAGCCCTATGTCGTGTCGGCCCAGGCGCTCAGCAGCAGCCTGCTGCTGCACGTCTCGAAATCGGCAATTTTCGGCGAGATGGAGCGCAATCACCACACCATGCGCAAGATGCTCGGCAGCCTGGCCCGGCGGACGCATCGCCTGCTGCTGGATGTCGAAGGCTACACCCTGCACAGTGCCAAACAGCGCATCATCGGCTACCTGCTCAATCAGCTGGAGAATGGCGAGCCGGACGGTGCAGCGCTGTCCATCGATCTGGCGGTCACCAAATGCGTCATCGCTTCACGGCTGAATCTGACCCAGGAACATTTCTCGCGCATCCTGCATGAACTGCGCGCTCTCGACCTGATTCAGGTCGAAGGGCGCCGGCTGACGATTCCCAGCCTGCAACGCTTGAGCATGCATCAATTCGAATAGCCTAGCGATCCCAGTACGGCTCCTCGCCGATATGGGAAATCATGAAATCGATGAACACCCTGACCTTGCTGGGCAGGTGGCGGGTTGGCAAATACATCGCATAGACATAGCGCTCGACCGGGATGTACTCGGACAAAACGGCCTGCAAGTTGCCGTTTTGCAGATCCTTACCAATGATGAACGTCGGCAGCAGGCCGACGCCCAGCCCACCGAGCACAGCTTGCGACAAGGCCTCGTCGTCATCGACATGGAGCGGGCCATTGACCGGTACGGCAATTTCCCCTTCCGGTCCGGTAAAGCGCCAGCGCCCCGGCTCGCCGGAGCGCGTGTAGTCCAGGCAGTTGTGCGCGACCAGGTCGGCCGGGGTTTGCGGAATGCCTTTGCGCCGGAAGTAATCGGGCGTCGCGCACAACTTGCGCCGGACCGGCGCCAGCGGCCGTGCCACCAGATTGGGCTGAGGGTCGCCGGTCACGTGGATGGCTACGTCATAGCCCTCCTCGGCCAGGTTTACCCAGCGATCGGTAATGCTGAGGTCGATCTTGAGTTCCGGGTGGCGCGGCAGGAACTGGGCAAGGGCGGGGGCGACATGCAACGTGCCGAAGGCGACCGAGGCACTGACGCGCAGCACGCCCCGCGCTTCGCTGTTCAGGCTGCCGACCAGCTTTTCCGCTTCCGTCGCTTCGTCGAGGATGCGCGAACAATGTTCGGCCACCGCGGCGCCGATTTCAGTCAGGCTGAGATAACGGGTCGTCCGGTTCAGCAAGTGGGCGCCGAGCGATTTTTCCAGCTTCGCCACCGCCTTGCTGACCGCCGAGCGGGAACTGCCCATCCGCCGCGCCGCTTCCGAAAAACTGCCGGCCTCGACGACGCGGGCGAATATTGCCATCAGATTCAAATCAGCCATTGCGGCCGGGCCTCCTGTTCGCTCCCTGATGGCGCCACCATTGTTGCCTATCAGGATACATTTTGATGCCGTTTTGCGGCCTACCGTGACGCCGACCGGCGCAGTACGATAGCCCCATGATTGATATCGCCTTTGCCAAAAAGCACAACTTACCCAACGAATCCGCCGAATCCTGGCCGCCCATCGTCAGTTCCGCCGACTATGCGCGTTTGCGTCAATATGCGCTGAACGACGAACTGGCGGAAGAGCTGGATCGGGCGATTGTAGTCCAAAGGGAACAGGTTCCGGCCGACGTTGTGACCATGCACGCCCGTTGCATCTATCTGGACGAGCGCCTCGGGACGCAACGCGAAATCGAATTGGTCTATCCGTCGGAGGCGGACCCGGCGACCGGAAAAATTTCGGTACTGACGCCGGTCGGCAGTGCATTGCTCGGCCTGCGGGTCGGGCAGGAAATTGCCTGGGACTTTCCCGATGGCTCCGTGCGCCGCCTGAAGGTTGCCGCGGTCAGCCAGGCGGCAAGGTAGACGGAGAAGCAGTCGATCAATGCCTTACCCAGTAACGGAGAATCCAATGAAATTCATTTTCGAAACAGTCGCCGAAACCCAACAAACCTCACTGGCCGCGGCGGCCGACTTCACCGACAGCTTGCTGCTCGTGGTCGAGCGACTGACCCAACTCAACATCGAGGTCAGCCGTGCGGCTATTGAACAATCCTCGGCAATGACGCTGCTCTGTTTGAACAGCGGCCTGGCCGAGGGCAGTGCTTTCGCCTGGAACAGCGGCGTCAAATCCGGCCTTGAACGATTTTCCCGCTATTGCCTGGCGGTCCGCGCGATGGCGCAGCCGGCATAACGGCGGCCCCACCCCGCCGCAGCCAGGCCAATTGCCGCACGCCTGCGGTCAACCATTCAAAACAGGCATTTTTCCCGGCGCCGCTATTCGTGGCGCAGGGCCTCGATCGGGTCCAGTTGCGCTGCCCGGCGGGCCGGGACGTAGCCGAAGATGACGCCGATCGCCGCCGAGAAGGCGAAGGCAGTCAGGTTGATGCCGGGATTGAACAGGAAAGGCATGTGCATCAGCGTCGCCAGCCCCCAGCAGGCGAAGAAGGCGAGCGTGATGCCGACCAGGCCGCCAAAGGCGGAAAGCGCCACCGCTTCGATCAGGAACTGCAGCAGCACTTCGCTCTCCAGCGCGCCGATGGCCAGCCGGATGCCGATTTCGCGCGTCCGCTCGGTGACCGAGACGAGCATGATGTTCATGATGCCGATGCCGCCAACCAGCAGGCTGACCGCCGCCACCGCGCCGAGCAGCGCGGTCATCGTACCGATGGTGCCGGACAGCGTTTCAGCGATCTGCTTGGTGTCCATGACGTTGAAATTATCATCGACGTTGTCGGCCAGCTTGCGGCGCTCGCGCAGCAGGCTGCGCAATTGCGCCATGGCGAGGCTCGAATTGGTGCCGTCCTTCAGCGAGACCATGACGTTACCGATATCGAGGCTGCCGGTCAGCCGGCGCTGCACGGTGCGCAGCGGCATCAGCACGCTGTCGTCCTGATCCTGCCCCATGCCACCCTGCCCTTTGGCGGCGAGCAGGCCGATCACTTCGCAATCGAAAGTCTTGACGCGAATGGCGTTGCCGAGCGGACTCTGGCCGCCGAACAATTCTTTCCGGACGGTGTTGCCGATGATGCAGACCGCCTTGCCGGCCCGTTCCTCGTCTTCGCTGAAAGTGCGGCCGGCGGCCAGCCGCCAGTTGCCGGCGACCAGATAGGCGTTGGTCGTGCCGCTGACCGTCGACGACCAGTTCTGGGTGCCGGCGACCAGGGTCACCGAACTGCCGACCACCGGCGCCACCACCTGCAGCCCATTCACCTGCTGTTCGATGGCCTCGATGTCGGCACTCTTGAATTTCGGCGCGCCGGCGCTATCGCGGCCCGGCCCGAGGCGCTGCCCGGGCATCACCATCAGCAGGTTGCTGCCCAGGCTGGAAATCTGGTCGGCAACCATCCGCGTCGCGCCGTTGCCGAGCGTCACCATGGTGATCACCGCGGCGACGCCGATGACGATGCCGAGCACAGTCAGGAAGGAGCGCATCAGGTTGCGCCGGATCTCGCGCAAGGCGAGGAGCAGGGCGTTCAGCAGCATGCGGCGACCTCCGCCGGCGGCTTGCTGGGCTCGTCCTGGGCCACCAGGCCATCGACGAAATGCACGATGCGGCTGGCGTAAGCCGCCATGTCCGGCTCGTGGGTGACCATCAGGAGGGTGATGCCCTGCTCGCGATTGAGCGCGACCAGCAATTGCATGATTTCGTGGCTGCGCTTCGAGTCGAGATTGCCGGTCGGCTCGTCGGCAAGCAGGACCAGCGGTTGCGTAACGATGGCGCGGGCGATAGCGACGCGCTGCTGCTGGCCGCCGGACAGCTCGGCCGGCGTGTGATGCTCCCAGCCGGCCAGGCCGACCTTGCCCAGCGCGGCGCGGGCCGCGGCATGGCGGGCGGCGGCCGGCTCGCCGCGATAGAGCAGCGGCAGCTCGACATTTTCCTGGGCCGAAGTGCGGGCCAGCAGGTTGAAACCCTGAAAGACGAAGCCGAGGCAGTTGCGGCGCAGTAGCGCCCGCTGGTTGCGGTCGAGCCGTTCGACGTGGATGCCGCGAAAACGGTATTCGCCGCTGCTCGGCGTATCGAGGCAGCCGAGCAGGTTCATCGCCGTCGATTTGCCGGAACCGCTCGGCCCC
>Ga0316604_10003245_pt1 | contig 11597 bp, 9 predicted proteins | sample OWC_soil_day20_C_FD_207650 | JGI IMG/M metagenome (GOLD analysis project Ga0316604, IMG submission 207650) | Wetland soil microbial communities from Old Woman Creek delta, Ohio, United States - OWC_soil_day20_CT | ecosystem: Environmental > Terrestrial > Soil > Wetlands | place: USA: Ohio... | reverse complement strand
AGGCCAAGGATGGACCCGCGGGCGGTCGGCAGATCGGGGGTGCGCTCGCCGTTCAGGAACGGCAGCATGGTGATGCCGCCGGCGCCCGGCGCGGTCGCCTCCAACGCCTCGGAAACGAAGGCGATATCGCGGCCGAACAGGTGAGCGCCGCCGGAGGTGACGTTGGTCGCGTTCATGGTACAGACGAGCGGCAGCCAGCCGCCGGTCGACGAACAGAAGGGGGCTACGGCACCGCCGGGATCGAGCACCGGCGTGTCGGAATAGGAGAACACCGTCGCCGAGGTGCCCAAACTCATGGTGACTACGCCCTCACGCACGTTGCCGGTGCCGATGGCGCCCATCATGTTGTCGCCGCCGCCGGCCGCCACCTGACAGGCGGTGGAAAGGCCGAGCGCCGCGGCCGCCGCGGCCGTCAGGGAGCCGATGACAGCGTCGGGCGCGACGAGGTCCGGCAATGCTGCGGCAAGGCGGCCGCTGCCGCCGTCGATCAGCGACAGCACGTCGGGCGCCCAGGCCCGCTTGCGGACGTCGAAGAACCCCGTTCCCGACGCATCGCCGTATTCGGCCACGAAGCGGCCGGTGAGCCAGTGGTTCAGATAGTCATGCGGCAGCAGGATATGGGCGATGCGGGCGAAATTGGCAGGCTCGCGATCGGCCAGGAAGGCGAGCTTGGAGATGGTATAGCCGGTGAGCGGGATGATGCCGACCTTCTCGAACCAGGCCGCTGGTCCGCCGAAGGCAGCGACGATCCGGTCGTTGTCGGGGGCTGTCTCGGTGTCGTTCCACAGCTTGGCCGGGCGGATCACCGCGCCTGCGTCATCGAGGACGACAAGGCCGTGCTGCTGGCCGGAGATGCCCAGGCAACGGATCGCCTCGGCAGGTACGGCCGCCTCGCGGAGCGCCATGCGCACGGCGGTTACCATGGCATCCACCCAGATCGACGGGTGCTGCTCGCGGGCGCCGCTGTCGCGCTCGATCAGAGTGTGGGCGGCGTGACCGCGGCCGTGCACTCGCCCGTCACGATCGATGACGAGCGCCTTGGTCCCCTGCGTTCCGCAGTCGACTCCGATGAACATTCCACTCTCCTCCCTCACCCACCCGCTGTTGGCGATCGAACTGGTCGGCGGGCCTCCTCTGCCCCGAACGCCGACTGTCCCCATTCAGCCGCATGACATGCCGGGGGAAAGGGAACGAACTACCGTTCCGCCTTCCGTCTCCGTCAGGGCAGCCTCCAAAGCCACGGGTGGCTCAAGCCTTCGACGCAACTCCAAATGACACATCGTTCGGACGCCCCGGAAAATCGGCGCCCCATCCCTTTGACCTGCGCCTCCTCCGGCGCGACAAATTCAAACGATTAAGGTTCTCCGCATCCCCAGCGGGCGGGCGGGAAGTCGCAGGCATGGACGCGGAACGTTCACTCAGGCAGCGTCCGGATCCTCCCGGTCAAAGGCTTCAGGCCTTTCCGCCACTGCCATGCAGCGTCCCGCGTCAGCTCCAAACGGTCAGAACGTGATCTGGACTTTCACGTCCGAGGGGTTCTGCTGCGAGGCGCGCTCGAAGGCCTCGACCGATTTCTCGAACGGATAGCTCGCCGAGATCAGTGGCTTCAGATCGATCTTGCCGGACCCGAGCAGCGCCAGCGTGCGATCCCAGACGTTGGCATAGCGGAAAATGCCGGTCAGGCTGATTTCCTTGACCTCCAGCGCCACCACATCGAGCGGCACCCGGTCCTGCGGCATGCCGACCAGAACCACCCGGCCGCCCTGCGTCACCACGTCCAGCATGTCGTCGAAGGCCTTGGGACTGCCGCTCGCCTCGAAGAACAGGTCAGCGCCCTTGCCGGCCGTCCGCGCCGCCACGACGTCGGCGAGTTTTTCCTTGGTGAGATCAACGGCAATGACGCCGGGCACCTTTGAAACAATGTCGAGCTTAGCCTTGGCGACGTCGCTGACAATCACCTCCGAACAGCCCGACGCCAACGCGGCGAAGGCGACCATCATGCCGATGGTGCCGGCACCGGCTACCACGGCGACATCGCCGGGACGGATGGCGCCCTTGGCGGCGGCGTAGACGCCGATCGCCAGCGGCTCGACCATGGCGCCCTCGGCAAACGAGACGTTGTCGGGCAGCTTGTAGGTCAGCGCCGCCGGATGCACCACTTCGGGCGTCAGGCAACCGTGGATCGGCGGCGTCGCCCAGAAGCGCACGGCCGGATCGAGGTTGTAGTGGCCTTCCAGCGTCTGGCGCGAGCCGAAGTCGGGAATGCCGGGCTCCATGCAGACGCGATCGCCGACCTTGAGGTGGGCGACCTTGGCGCCAACGGCCGTCACAACACCCGCCGCCTCGTGGCCGAGCACCATCGGCTCGTTGACGATGAAGTCGCCAATGCGGCCATGCTTATAATAGTGGACGTCGCTGCCACAGATGCCCACCGCCTTGATGGCGACCCGCACCTCGTCGGCTTCGGGTACAAGCGTGCCAGGGACTTCGATGTCGCGAAGGGCGATATCACCAATACCCTCGAGAACGACGGCTTTTACCTTCATAGCATTATCCTCCCGAGCCGTTGGCCTGCGTTCTCCGACGGGCTCACACGGCTCTCAATGAGGAGGAGTATGCCCGCCTGGAGCTATTCCCGCTAAGCCAATTCAACAAATCTGTGTGCATTATTTTACATTTTGAAACCTAGACGAGTTCCAAAGCCAGGTTCTGACCCTAGACTTGCCCGGTCGGTGGTCATCGCCACGCGGGAAGCTGGTCAAAAACGGTGGCGATCTGCGACCCGCCGAGATACGGCGGGTTCACCCCCGCGCCTGCGGCGCGCCACTCATCTTGAATGCACCGGAGAGGCTCCCCTGCGGAAGGAGGCGCAGCCTCAGGAGACCTTTCCTGGCCGATTCTTTCATGGACGACCCCGAACGCGAAGCCTCGCTGCCTGGAGGAACCAATCCAGGTGCCGCAGGTTTTACCTAGGCCGTAAACTCATAAATTCGCTTGGCGTTTGTGGGGTCGCATGATTCAAGGCTTCCGAAATGGGAAACCTTGATGACTCGTCGCCGGTACGAACTCACCGACCATGAATGGGCGATCCTGTCGCCATTGTTGCCCAACAAGCCGCGTGGCGTTGCTCGCGTCGATGATCGTCGTGTGATGAACGGCATCCTTTGGCGCTTCCGGACAGAATCGCCTTGGGCGGAAGTCCCCGAGCGCTACGGCCCGCCGACCACTTGCTACAATCGCTTCGTTCGCTGGCGGAAGGCCGGCGTCTGGGATCGGCTTCTTGAAGCAGTTTCCTCCGCCTACGACGGCGACATCGTCATGATCGACTCGACCTGTGTCCGCGTTCACCAGCACGCCGCCACGGGAAAAAGGGGATGGAAACGATGGCGGCATGGGCGGAGCAGACAAAGGTTCCGGTGATCTGCAAGATCGCTGGAATGGCTGCGTAGGGCGTTCCCGCGGTGGACTTACGAGCAAAATCCACGCGCTCGTCGACGCTGAAGGGCGCCCTGTCACCCTCCGTCTGACGGGAGGACAGGTTGCCGACTGCACCGAAGCCGACGCCCTGATCGATGACCTCGGCGAAGGCGACATTCTACTGGCCGACAAGGGGTATGACAGCAATGCCATCCGAGCCAAAGCGGCTGAGCGGAAGGCTTGGGCCAACATTCCGCCGAAGGCTAATCGCAAGGGCACCCTCTCGTTCTCGCGCTGGGTCTACCGGCAGCGAAACCTCGTAGAGCGCTTCTTCAATCGGATCAAACAGTTCCGGGGCATCGCAACGCGTTACGACAAGCGGCCAGAAAACTACCTCGCCGCTGTTAAGCTCGTCGCAGCGAGGATCTGGTGCCTCAGCTTATGAGTCTACGGCCTAGTGCACTGCTGCAGCCCATAGAAGGTGCCGTCGACTGCCACGGCGGGGGGACACATCTGCAGCCCACATCTCGGCGAACCGGCGAGATTGGCCGATTGCCGCCCTTTTTTCTTCGGCACATAGCCCGAAACACGTCAGACGGCAGGCCTTCCGACTGTGCCCTTGGACAGAACGTCCCGCTCAGGGCCCGGTTCCTCAGTCGCGCCACCCAGGCCGCCGCATGTCGCCGCTACCGAAGCTGGCCGCATCGTGGCGGCCCTGATTGCCAGCAGGAAACCAAGCTGAGCCCAGGTTCGCGAGAATGCCGCCACGGACCGGAACTCGGGTCGCCAGAGTGCCCATCGATTGCTCGATATTTCCGCAATCGGATTCAAAACGATCATTAATTCACAAAATTTCTGATTGACATTGATCGTTATCTGGGCCCTAATCCGACGTACGATCACAAAGGATCAAACCATGAAGGACGACCGCCTCTCGGCCATCCGCCATTACCTGTTCGAAAAGACCTCTGCATCGATCCACGAGATCGCCGAGGCGGTTGGCGCTTCGCTGCCGACCGTGCGGCGCGACCTGCTGACCCTCGAGACGGAAGGGGCGGTCCGCCGCACCCATGGCGGCGCCCGTATTGCCGATTCCGCCGGCATCGAGGCAGCCTTCGAGGTGCGGGAGCAAACCTGCATCGCCGCCAAGCGGGCGATCGGTCTTGCCGCCTATACCGACCTCAGTCCGGACATGTCGGTGTTTCTCGATGCCGGGACCACCGTGCTGCAGGTCGCCCGCCGCATTCGGATGAACCCGCTGCCGCTGTCCGTGTTCACCAACTGCCTGGCGGTGGCGCAGGTGCTGACCGACATCCGCGACGTCTCGGTGACGCTGCTCGGTGGCCGCCTCCGCTCGCGCAATGCCTCGGTGCTCGGGGCCCTGGCCGAAAGAATGCTGGAGCAGTTGTGGTTCGACCAGCTGTTCCTCGGCGCCAGCACCATCGGCGACGACGGCTGCACCTATACGATGGACGAGGACGAAGCGCGGCTCAACGAGACGATGATCACCCGGGCGGCCCGCACCACCGTCCTCGCCGACGCCAGCAAGTTCGGCCCGCGCGCCACGTACCAGGTGACGCGGCTCGACGAGCGGCTCGATCTGATCACCGACGACAGCCTCGCCGCCCCCTGGCTGGACAAGCTGGCCCAAGCCGGCTGCCAGACGCGAACGGTCAGCCTCGACCCAGAGGAAGCCGCCGAACAGGGCGAGGACGCGGCATGAGCGGCCTGGTCCTCGGAGTCGACAGCGGCGGCACAAAAACCATCGCGGCCCTCGTGGCGCCAGATGCCGGGCTCGTCGCGCTGCAGCGCCTGCCAAGCCTTGATCCCACCGCCGATGGCGATTGGGCGGCCGTCCTCGCCACTCTCGCCTCCGACATCGGCGATGTCGACCTCCAGGCGTCGGTGTTCGGCCTACCGTTCCATGGCGAGGTCGATGACTATAGCGCGGCACAGATTGCCGCCGTGCGCCGCCACTTTCCCCGCAACGCCGTCGTCGAGAATGACGTCCGTATCGCCTTCGACGGCGCCTTTGCCGGTGGTGCCGGCGCCCTCATCCTGGCCGGCACCGGCTCGATGGCTTGGGCCAGTCTTGGCCAGCCCGACAGTCCGCACGTTCGGGTCGGTGGCTGGGGCGACATCTTCGGCGACGAGGGCAGCGCCTACTGGCTCGGCCGCGAGGCACTCACCATGCTGTCGCGCCATGTCGACGGCCGCGAACCGTCGCCGACGTTCGCAGGGCGGATGTTCGCCGCCATGGGCATCGCGCCCGATCAATTGATGGCCTGGTGCTACGGGCTCGACAGCCGCCGTGCCGGCATCGCCGGTCTTGCCCGTCCCGTGGCGGCCCTCGCCGCCGACGGTGACGACATGGCCGGCCGACTGATCGAGCGGGCAGCGGCCGAACTGTCCGAACAACTCGTCACCGCCTGGCGGCGCTGCGGCGGCACGGCACCGATCCGCTGGAGCTATGCCGGCGGCGTGTTCAACACCGCTGCCGTCCCAAACCACATGGCGACGCGCCTCGGCGTGTCGCCATCGGCGCCGCGCCTGCCGCCGGTCGGCGGAGCGACGCTCAGGGCTGCCCGGCTGGCCGGCTGGGCCGTCGACGACGTGTGGATCGACCGCCTGGGCGCCGCTCTCCAGGTGGCGCTCGCCTAAGAAGACGCCTGACCAAGAAGGGGAACGATAATGAAAAGACGCGATTTTCTTGTTTCAGCACTGACCCTGCCACTGTTCGCCTCCATCGCCGGCAACGCACTTGCCGCCGATACGCTCACCGTGCTGCTGCCCCCCTGGGGCACGCTGCCCAAGGAGATGACCGACCGCTTCGCCACGGAGGCCGGCGTGACGCTCGACGCGCAAACGCTTGGCTGGGACGACATCCGCACCAAGATCATCACCTCGATGGTGGCTGGTACGGCGCCCGCCGACGCTACGGAGGTGGACTGGTCGTGGGTCGGTCAGTTCGGTGCCGCCGGCTGGTATGAGCCGCTCGACGGCAAGATCGATCAGGCGGTGATCGATGACATCCCGACAGCCTCGATCTTTCGCTATGACGGCAAGCTGTTGGCCGTGCCCTACAACAACGACTTCCGCATCCTGATCTACAACAAGGCTCACCTCGACAAGGCCGGCATCAAGGCGGCGCCGACGACGCCCGACGAAATGCTGGCCGCCGCCAAGGCGGTGAAGGCCGCCGGCATCGCTGATTATCCGATCGGCCTGCCGCTGTCGTCGACCGAGGGCGCCTCGACCGCCTGGTATCTCCTGACCAAAGCCTTCGGCGGCGACCTGTTCGACAAGGACTTCAAGCCGCTGTTCACGGCCAAAGACTCCGGCGGCTACAAGGCGTTGGCGTTCGAGATCGGGGCATTGAAGGACGGGCTGATCGATCCAGCCTCGACCGGGCTTAAGGATGTCGAGGTGCAGGAGCTGTTCAAGGCCGGCAAGATTACCTTCGACGTCGCCGGCTGGGCCGGCAACCTCGCCCTCTACAGCGACCCGGCCAAGTCTCAGGTGTCGGGTGACGTTGCTGCGGCGCTGATGCCGTCGGTCACCGGCAAGTCGCGCACCATCGGCCTGCCCGAAGCGGTCGGTATTCCGACCGGCGCCGCCAATGGCAAGGCCGCAGAAGCCTTCATTGCCTGGGTGACCAAGCCGGAGAATGAGATCGCCGGCTATGAGACGCTCGGCAATCTGCCGCCGCGCCTGTCGGTGCTGAAAATGCTCAACGAGCAAGGCAAGCTGAAGCAGGGCGACGTGCTGCTCGCTCAGGCGGCCGTCGTCGAGCCGCTGATCGCCCAGGGCACGCCCGGCTGGTATCCGCAGTTCTCGACGGCTGTGGCGAGCACCATCAACCAGGCGGCCAAGGGACAACTCAGCGTCGATGACGCCGTGGCGGCGATCGCCAAGGCAGCAGAAGACGCGCAGAAGGACTAACCGACCGAGGTCCGACCGCCGCCCGGCTTAGGCTGGGTGGCGGAAGCCGGCCATCTACCGCTGCATCATCAGGTCGGCGCCCCTGCCCGCCGCTTCCTTTCCTGCCACGGCGACGCCAGACGCTTGGGATGCGATCCCGCCGGCGCTTGACAGCCGCCCGAACCACGCAGAGTTCCGATGCCCTCCTCCTCCCCCAGACGAAGCCGCAAGCCGGGTGAGCTTGTCCTCGCCGCCGCGCTCGTCGTGCCCATTGTCGCCATCATGGGCGGCCTGGTGTTCTGGCCACTCGCCACGTCGGTGCTCGACAGCTTCTACCGCGTCGATCCGATGCGGCCGGGCACGCCCTTTGTCGGACTCGCCAACTACTCAGGTCTCCTCGCCGATGGCAATGTGCAGACGGCCTGGCTCAATACCTTCGCCTATGTGGCGATGGCGGTGGTGCTGGAGACGATTGGCGGCATGGGCGCGGCGCTGCTGCTCAACCGCGTAAAGCACGGTCGGCAGTGGCTGTTGGCCATCACGGTGCTGCCCTGGTGCCTGCCGCCGGTGGTCAACGCCATCGTCTGGATGTGGATCTTCAATCCAAGCTACGGTCTGCTGAACCACGCGCTGCTGTGGCTCGGCGTCATCGATGCGCGCAAGGTGTGGTTCAACGACCAGGCGACAGCGCTGTTCCTGGTGTCGCTGGTGCACGTCTGGCGGATGATGCCGCTGACGGCGGTGATCCTCCTGGCAGCCCTGCAGAGCATCCCGCGCGATCTTTACGAGGCAGCAAGGCTCGACGGGGCCGGCCCGATCAAGAGCTTTCGCCTGGTGACGCTGCCGCTGATCGCCGGTGGCATCGCCATCGCGCTCAGCCAGTCGACGGTGTTCGCCTTCAACCTGTTCGACGAGGCGTGGATCCTGTCCGGCTCGAGCCTCGATACGCGCTCGGTGATCATCCAGGTCTACCTGACGGCCTTCCAGAACCTGCGCTTTTCGAGCGGCATGGCGCTATCGATCCTGGCCATGATCGCCTCACTGCTGGTGTCGCTGATCTATGTGCTGAGGGTCTATCGCGAAACGAGGTACGACTGACATGCGCAGCCTGATATCAACGCTGCCTGGGCGGGTCGGCACCGTCCTTGCCGTGATCCTTTTGGTCGCCTGGTCTCTGGGGCCGATCTACTGGTCGCTGGTCACTTCGCTGACGCCGCCGCTGCACCTGTTGGGCGCTCCGTCCCTCTGGCCGCACCAAATCACCTTCGAGCACTATGCCAAGCTGTTCGGCGCCACCAGCCTGTCGCAGGGCAACGCCGTCCAGTCGGTCTGGCCGCAGTTCTCGGCGGCGCTGGCCAACAGCCTGATCACCTCGGTGCTGGCGACCGTGGTGACGGTGGCGATCGCCGCCTTTGGCGCCTATGCCTTTGTGCGGCTTGAGTTTCCCGGCCGCGACCTGTTGTTCGTGGCGGTGGTGGCGACGCTTGCCATCCCCGCCTACACGGTGATGATCCCGCTCTACCGGCTGATGATCTCGCTGAAGCTGATCGACACCTATACCGGCATCACGCTGATCTACGTGTCGGCCTTTCTGCCGCTGGCGCTCTGGCTGATGCGGTCGGTCTACCAGGCGATGCCGATATCGCTGGAGGAAGCCGCCTGGCTCGACGGCGCCGGACGCGTCTACACGCTGGTGCACATCGTGCTGCCGCTGGCGGCGCCCGGATTGATCGCCAGCGCCATCCTCACCTTCCTGAACGCCTGGGGCCAGTTCATGGTGCCGCTGGTGTTCTCGCCGACGCTCGCCACCAAGCCGCTGACGGTGCTGATCCCGGAGTTCGTGACACGCAATTACATCGACTTCGGCCTGATGAACGCCGCCGGCATCCTCGCCATCATCCCGCCCGTTCTGCTCGTGCTGTTCCTCAACCGCTACCTCGTCAGCGGGCTGATGGCCGGTGCGACCAAGTGACCCTCCCAGACTAGCCAAGGACATCTTTCATGAACACCACCGAACGCGTCATCGTCGAGCAGTTCCCCTTCTGGGATAAGGCGATCGATATCGCGCTGCCGACCGTCGAGGCCACCACCTACGTCTTCGTCGGCTGCGGCACCTCCTATTATGTCGCCATGAGTCTGGCCGTCGCCTTCAACGAGAACGGCAAGCGCGCCATCGCTGTCGCCGGCTCGGAATGGGCGTTGCGTCACCGCTCCTACCTGTCCGACATCGCTGGCGCCGTGGTGGTCGGCATCTCGCGCAGCGGCGAGTCGACCGAAGTTGTGCAGGCGGTGCGGGCAAGCCACGCGCTGGGTATCCCCACGCTGGCGATTACCTGCGAGAAAGACAGCTCGATGGCCAAGGCGGCCGATATCATCGCCTTCGCGCCGACCCATCCCGACGAAGGCATCGTCATGTCGTCGTCGGCGAGCCTGATGCTGTTGATGGGCCTGCGCATGGCCGGCGTAAAGGTGGAACCGGCGGTGGTGGCCGGTGCCCGCGCTGCGGTGGCGGTGATGGGCGAGACGGCGCCGGCCGTGGCGGCCGGGCGGTACAAGTTCGTCGTACTCGGCGGCGGCGTTTATTTCGGTGTTGCCTCCGAAGGGGCCTTGAAGCTGCAGGAAATGAGCATTTCGGTGTCGCAACCGTTCCACACCATGGAATACCGGCACGGGCCGATCAGCCTTGCCGACGAGGACATGCTGGCGGTGATGCTTTACAGCGAGGACCAGCCGGACGAGGAAGCGAAGCTCGTCGCTGAACTCAGGGCGAAGGGCGCCAAGGTGATCGGTCTTGGCGGACCGGGCGATCTGACGGTGCCGGTCGCCACCCACGGCCTCCAGCGCTCGCTGGAAATGCTGGCGGCGCTGCAGATCCTCGGCGAGCGGATCGCCAATTCCAAGCACATCGACAGTACCCAGCCGCGCCATCTTTCCAAGGTGGTGGTGCTCGGCTGAGCCGCATCCGGGCCGTCGGCAACCGGCGGCCCGCATGACCTTTTGCAGGAGACCTCCATGGCCACCGTCGATATCCAGCACCTCGTCAAGCGCTACGGCGCCGAGGAGGTGATCCACGGCATAGACCTGTCGATCCGCGACGGCGAGTTCATCTCGCTGATCGGCGCGTCCGGCTGCGGCAAGTCGACCCTCTTGCGGATGATCGCCGGCCTTGAGGACATCTCCGGCGGCACCATCTCGATCGATGGCCGCGAGGTCAACAACGTGGCGCCGAAGAACCGCGACATCGCCATGGTGTTCCAGAACTACGCGCTCTACCCGCATCTGACGGTGGCCGACAACATGGGCTTCAGCCTGAAGCTCCGCGACGTGCCAAAGCCGGAGATCGTGCGAGCGGTAAGGGAGGCGGCAGACCTGTTGGGACTCACGCCCTATCTCAACCGCATGCCGAAGGCGCTGTCGGGCGGCCAGCGCCAGCGCGTCGCCATGGGGCGAGCGATCGTTCGCAAGCCGCGGGTGTTTCTGTTCGACGAGCCGCTTTCCAACCTCGATGCCAAGCTCCGAGTGCAGATGCGCACCGAGATCAAGGCGTTGCAGCGGCGGCTCGGCACCACCTCGATCTACGTCACCCACGACCAGATCGAGGCGATGACCATGTCGGACCGCATCGTCATCCTGAACGGCGGCCGCGTCGAGCAGGAGGGAGCGCCGCTCGACGTCTACGACCGGCCGGCCAACCTGTTCGTCGCCACCTTCATCGGCTCGCCAGCCATGAACCTCATCGAAGCGACTGTGCGACGCGACGGTGACCGGCTCTTTGCCGAGACCGATGATGGCTTGCGCTTGCCGCTCGCCAATGCCCCGGTAGCCGAAGGAACGGCTGTAACCGTCGGCGTCAGGCCCGAACATCTCAATTTCGTCTCCAGCGACGCGGCCGGCGCCCTGCCCTTCGCCATCGACCTGATCGAGCCGACCGGCCACGAGACCCACGTCTTCGGGCGCCTAGGCCGTCATCAGGTCGTGGCCATCCACGCCAAGCGGATCGCCGAAACGTCAAGCGCCTTCGTCACCATCGCCCCCGGCGGCGTCCATCTGTTCGATCGGGCCAGCGGCCAGCGTATCGAGAGGATCTGATCATCATGGCCACGAACCCACTCAGCGACATTGCCAGCTGGCGCTTCCGCCCGTCCGGCCTGCGCGGCATCCCGTCGATCTGCTCGGCCCACCCGGTGGTGATCGAGGCGGCCATGCGCCGCGCCGCCGCCCTCGGCCTGCCGGTGCTGATCGAGGCGACCTGCAACCAG
>Ga0316604_10003244_pt1 | contig 11598 bp, 9 predicted proteins | sample OWC_soil_day20_C_FD_207650 | JGI IMG/M metagenome (GOLD analysis project Ga0316604, IMG submission 207650) | Wetland soil microbial communities from Old Woman Creek delta, Ohio, United States - OWC_soil_day20_CT | ecosystem: Environmental > Terrestrial > Soil > Wetlands | place: USA: Ohio... | reverse complement strand
GCCGAACCACTGATGACCAGATTGTCACCCGCCTTGATGGAGTGCAGTGTGTATTTGGTTCCATCCGTGGAGAGTTCGGCGTAAACACCGGTTTCATCCATCTTCGCGTTGATGGCGCTGGTGATGGCAGCGTTCTGATCCTTGATGGATTCTCCGCTGGTGATCGAAACATCATCAATGGCAATGCCGTTGATCGTCATCCCGGAAAGTGTGCCGCTTGCGGCGGCCGCTGCGGCCACGCCACCAGTGACATCTTTGGCAAATTGGGCGGTGCCCAGTTCGGACGATTTGGCATTGACGATGCTATCGATGCTGATGGCTTGACCTGCATCGGCGCCAACCTGGAAGAGCTGGTTGGTGAAATTGCCGTCGAGCAGCTTGGTGCCGTTGAACGAAGTCTGATTCGCCACGCGGTTAATTTCCGAAACCAGCTGCGTCACTTCAGACTGCATTGCATCACGGTCGGATTGGGAATTCGTGGCATTTGACGATTGCACCGACAATTCACGAATACGTTGCAGGTTGTCGCCGATGGTCTGCAGCGCGCCTTCTGCCGTTTGCGCCAGCGAGATACCGTCATTGGCATTGCGCGAGGCAACCGTCAAACCCTTGATCTGGGCGCTCATCCGCTCGGAAATGGCGAGGCCTGCGGCATCGTCTTTTGCGCTGTTGATGCGCAGACCGGAGGACAGACGCTGCAGGGAGGTCGTCAGGGAAGATTGGGAAGACGTCAGGTTGCGTTGTGCATTCAACGACGCGACGTTGGTGTTGATGGTCATTGCCATGATGAAGCTCCTTATGTATGCGTTTCTCACTTCCGGCTGCTTTGGCAACCGATCACGTGCTTGTAGCTCGTGTGTCTCTTACGTCAGTGCGGGCGAAGACTTTAGAGCTGCTTGATTTGTCGCATGTACCGCGCTGCCATGTGCCAATCTACGGGTCGATTTGGGGAGATATTTAGGGTGAAGTGATTATTCAGGCAAAAGATATTTTTGCAGCCCCCTTCAATGGTGCGCAAAGCCTGTTCACGCAAGGCTTTCAGGCATGTATGAAACACTGAAAATCAGTGGCATGAGCCTAAAGTTTCCAGAATGGCTGTCGAAATTGACAATAAGGCCGGATTGCGGGCTGTAAAAGAACGCCCCGAAAAACATGCGTTTGTGCTGTTTTTTTTCGGGGCGATCTTTTTTGTGATGCAGAAGGGAGAAAGGCACAGATCACATTACCCATTTGATAAAAATGGCTATGTGGTCTGTGTGTTTGAAGCAGACAAAACAGGCGTTTGCCTGCGCGGTTTGTGGATTGCGGTTAACGTCGCCGCATGTGCGCCTGCTTGTCGCCCAGCGCGAGATCCACCAGCCAGGTCAGGACGCTGTAGACCACGGCGCCGGCCATCGCCGACCAGAAGTCCGGCACAACAAAACCGGCGACGAGGCCGGATGCCATCCAGAACAAGAGTGCATTGATGACCAGGATGAAAAGGCCCAGGGTCAGGATGGTGATGGGCAGGGTCAGAAACAGGAGCAGCGGACGGATCAGGGCGTTGAGCAGACCGATGAGGATGGCAGCAATCAGGGCGGCAGAGAAGCTGTTCAAGTGAATCGAAGTGACGATCTCCGGCAGCAGCATCAGCGCGCCGGCATTCAGGGCCCAGCGAAGCAAGGTCATCATGTTTTTGATCCGAGTGATTTTGCACGGGCCAGACTGGCAGCCTGTTCAGTGGCGGAAGGTGCTGGAATGGCCAGCCAGTCCTGGATGTGGGTGCTGCCAAGCTTGCACAGTGCCCTGATGAAATCGGGATCTTCATTCAGGCAATTTACATAGCGGAATTCCTTGCCGCCGGAAGAAAGGAAAGCTGCCTTGCATTCCAGCGCGATTTCTTCAAGCGTTTCGAGACAATCGGCGACAAAACCCGGGCAGATCACATCAACTGTTTTGATACCCTTGCCAGCCAGCTCGCGCAGGGTTGCCTCGGTGTAAGGCTGTAGCCATTCGGCGCGGCCGAATCGCGATTGGAAGGTCACGACATATTGCTCGGGCTTGAGCGCGAGGTATTCGGCGAGCAGGCGTGCGGTCTTGTGGCATTCGCAATGGTAAGGGTCACCGCGTTCCAGCGAGAAACGCGGCAGGCCATGAAAGCTCATCACGATCTTGTCCGGCATGCCATGCGCCTGCCAGTGGCGGGTGATGTGCTGGCCCAGTGCATGGATGTAATCAGGGTGATCGTGGAAATTGCGCACAAAACGCAGTTCCGGCAGGTTGCGGATCTTTGCTGCGGCGGCAGCCACGCCATCAAAGGCACTGGCTGTGGTGCTGGCGGCATATTGCGGATACATGGGGAGGATGAGGATGCGCGTGCAGCCGCGAGTCTTCAGGCGCATCAAGGCGCCCTCGATGTCTGGCTGGCCGTAGCGCATGGCATAGTCAACCTGGATATCCGCCTGGCCCGCTTGAAGGAAGTAGCCAGCAAGCAGCTTGGCTTGACGCGCGGTGTGCAGGCGCAGTGGCGAGCCTTCCTTGTCCCAGATCTTGGCGTATTTCTCGGCGGATTTTTTCGGTCGGGTGTTCAGGATGATGCCATTGAGGATCAGCCACCAGAGCGCTCGTGGAATCTCGACCACGCGGGGGTCGGAGAGAAACTGCTTGAGGTAGCTGCGTACCGCCTTGGCGGTTGGCGCTGCCGGCGTGCCGAGATTGATCAGCAGGATCCCGATGCGCGGGAGGCTGCCATGGTCGTATTTCGGTTCATCGAGAAAGCGGGGCATGATGGGCCTTTGTGGGTAGCCTGGATGCAGGCCAGCAGGCCGGAATCCGGGCTACAAGTTGTTACGCGTTGCTAGACAAGGCACTCGACAACAGCCTTGCCGTGATATCGACAATCGGGATCACCCGTTCGTAAGCCATGCGCGTGGGGCCGATGACGGCGATGGTGCCGACGATCTGACCATCGACTTCGTAAGGGGCGGTGACCACGCTGCATTCATCCAGCGGACTCATGCCGGATTCGCCGCCGATGAAGAGTTGTACGCCTTCTGCCCGGTTGGAGATATCCAGCAACTGCACCAGGCCGGATTTCTGCTCGAACATGCGGAAGAGTTCGCGCAGGCGGGTCATGTTCGAAGAGATGTCTTCCACTTCGAGCAGATTCCGCTCGCCGGAGATCAGGTAGCTGGCGCTTTGTTCTTCGATGGCTTCCTGGCCAACGGTGATGGCCGCTGTCATCAGCTCGGTCATGTTCTGCTGCAACTGCACCAGCTCTCCACGCAGGTGTTCGACCATTTCGTGGAAGGCCAGACCGGCGCAGTGATGATTCAGATAGTTGGCGGCCGTGATCAGTTCGCTGGCGGAGTAGGCGCGCTGGGTGAACAGGATGCGGTTCTGTACGTCGCCGCCCATGGTCACGATGATCAGGAGCACGCGCGTGTCCGACAGGCTGACGAATTCGATCTGGCGGATCTTGGTGGCTTCGCGGCGCGGGGCGGCAACGATGCCGGCAAAACTGGTGAGTTCCGACAGGAGGGTGGATGCGGCCGAGAGCACGCGGCGTGGTTCATCCGGATGAATGTGGTGTTCGAGTTCACGCACCTCGGTTTGTGCCAGCGGCTTGACGGTGAGGAGGGTGTCGACGAAAAGCCGGTAGCCGCGTGCGGTGGGAATGCGCCCGGCCGAGGTGTGCGGGCTGGTGATCAGGCCCAGCTCTTCGAGGTCCGACATGACATTGCGGATCGTGGCGGGCGAGAGTTCCAGGCCGGATTGACGCGAGAGCACACGCGAGCCTACTGGCTGGCCTTCGGCGATGTAACGCTCGACGAGCGTTTTCAGGAGAAGTTGGGCGCGTTGATCAAGTTGCGGCATGGGGAGATTGTACGGGCAGGAAGCGGTATGTGGGGAGTACCGGCGGCTTTCTCTGTGCAGGTGCTTCTCAGGGGTGTGCTGTGGCTTGCTGATCCGGGGGTATGCCAGATTTTGCGGTGCTTCCCTGAAAAACGGGGATATGGCGCGCAAGGAGGACGCAGAGCCCGGTTCGAGCGGAGAAAACAAGCGTTCTCCCACCGCCCAAGCCGTGCTGCCTGTGGTTTAATCCTCGCCCATGGACGAGGAATTCCGGATCGTTGCCCTTGTTGGGAAATACCAGAGCGCGGATGTGGCCGAGGCTTTGGCGCGCATGGCTGGATTCCTGCAGGCGCGGGGTGTCGAGGTCTGGCTGGAAGCCAATACCGCCGAAGCCATCGGTCATGCGGGGGCTGCCCGCGTGGCGGATTTTGAAGAGATCGGCGAAGGCGCGGATCTGGTCATCGTGATGGGCGGCGATGGCACCATGCTGACGGCTGCGCGTGCGCTGGCCGGGCACACCTTGCCGCTGGTCGGGGTGAACCAGGGGCGGCTGGGCTTTTTGACCGACGTGCCGCATGACACGATGCTGGAACGCGTAGGCGAGATCCTGGATGGGCAGTATCTGCGCGAGCGCCGCGCCTTGCTTGAAGCGGAAGTCTGGCGCAATGGCGAACGCGTGTTCTCGACCATGGCACTCAACGACATCGTGCTCTCGCGGGGAGAAATCGGCCGCATGATCGAATTCGAGCTGCATGTGGATGGCGAATACATCTACACGCAACGCTCCGACGGCATGATCGTGTCTACGCCGACCGGCTCCACCGCCTATGCATTGGCGGCGAATGGCCCGATCCTGCATCCACGCCTGGCGGGGATCGTGTTGGTGCCGTTGTGCCCGCATGCCCTGACGTATCGGCCGCTGGCGCTGGCACAGGAGAGCATGGTCGAACTGGTGATCCTGGGGCCGCGTGATGGCGTGGTGCACTGCGATGGGCAGACGCTGTTCGAAGCCCGGGCGGGGGATAGTCTGCGCGTGCTGCGCTCGCAGCAAGGCGTGACGCTTCTGCATCCCGAGGGCTACAGTTATTTCGCCGTGCTGCGTGAGAAACTGCACTGGAGTGCGTTACCGCATCTGGCCTGAGTTCTCCTGATCTTTTTCGAATCCTGACTGAATAATAAAACCCATGCTGCGTCGTTTGCTGATTCAGAATTTCGTGTTGGTTGATCGTCTGGAACTCGATTTCCGGGCCGGTTTTGGCGCGCTGACCGGCGAGACCGGGGCGGGCAAGTCCATCCTGCTCGATGCCTTGTCGCTGCTGCTGGGTGAACGTGCCGAAGGTAGTGTGGTCCGTACCGGTTGTGACAAGGCCGATCTGGTTGCTGAATTCGAAATCGCGGCCGGTTCGCCAGCCATCGCCTGGCTCCTGGCCCAGGATCTGTCTGCCGATGAAGGCGTGGTCCTGGTACGTCGCGTCGTCGATGCGGGCGGACGCTCACGGGCCTACATCAACGGCATGCCCGCCACGGCCACGCAATTGCGGGAGCTGGGGGATTTCCTGGCCGATATCCATGGACAGCATGCACACCAGGCCTTGCTGCGGGCGGACGCCCAGCGCGAGCTGGTCGATGCGCATGCCGGCCTGCGGGGTCTGGCCAAGGAAGTCGGCGGGCTTTATCGGGATTGGCAGGCCGCACGACGTGCCCGCGAAGAAGCCGAACGCGGCATGGAAAACCTGCAACGCGAGCGTGATTTGCTCGCGCATCAGGTCAAAGAGCTGCAGGATCTGGCGTTCAGTGTGGCGGACTGGGATGCCTTGAATCAGGAACATGCGCGCCTGGCGCACGCGGCGACGCTGCTCGAAGGTGCCGAACTGGCGCTGGAAGCGATCAGCGAAGGTGAGACGCCACTTGGTGGTGAAGCGGAGCGGATGGCCGCCCGGCTCAGCGAGTTGGCCGGGTATGACAATAGTCTTGGCGAGATTGCCGAGCTGATCTCCGATGCCGCGATCCGACTCGATGAAGCGGCCCACGCCTTGCGTCGTTACCGCGACAAGGTTGATCTTGATCCGGCGCGGCTGGAGGCTGCCGAGCAGCGCATCGAAGCCGTGGTCAGCCTGGCACGCAAATATCGGGTTTCGCCCGAGGGGTTGGCGGAGCTGCTCGCCAGTTCGCTTGTGCAGCTCGAAAACCTGACCCAGCTGGCAGATCCTGCCGCTTTGCTGGCGCGTGAAGCCTCTGCACACCAGGCTTTTGTTGCGCAGGCGACACGCCTTTCAGCCGGGCGTGCGCAGGCGGCCCGGGCGCTGGGTGCGGCGGTGAGTGAAGCCATGCAGGAACTCGCCATGGCGGGTGGGCGCTTCGAGATTGCGCTCCTGCCCGAACCCGAGGGTTCGGCCGTGGGCTTCGAGCGTATCGAGTTCCAGGTGGCAGCCAATCCGAACCAGCCTTTGCGTGCCCTGGCCAAAGTAGCTTCCGGCGGCGAATTGTCACGCATCGGTCTGGCTATCCAGGTCATCACTTCCGAATCGCAATCCACGCCCACCCTGATCTTCGACGAAGTCGATTCGGGGATTGGCGGGCGTGTGGCCGAAATTGTTGGCCGGCGTCTGCGCGAGTTGGGCAGCAAGAGCCAGGTGCTGTGTGTGACTCATCTCCCGCAGGTGGCTGCGCAGGCCAACTGGCAGTGGCGCGTGCTCAAGGAAATTTCTGGAACGGAGAGCATCTCGCGTCTGATTGATCTGGATGAAGCAGGGCGTGTCGAAGAAATTGCCCGCATGCTTGGTGGCGTCAACATCACCGAAACCACACGCAGTCATGCTGCTGAATTGTTGGCGCAGGCTTGATTCGGGGTTTGCAGCAATCCGGATCAAGCACGTGCGCTGTGTCTTGGTGATACTGCCGTCTACCTAATAACCACTCAAGCATGTCATGACTCATCGCCTCACCCATCTGCAGGAAATCCCTTTGTGGCCGGATGTGCCACCGGGCTCAGACAATCTTCAAGTCACGGAAACCATCGAAGAGCGTAGCCACGATGTGACGGCCTTCATGGATCGTGCCGTCACCGGCATCCGCCAGCCCCGCCTGCTTGCCTATGTGCCGGCCAAGCCCAACGGCACGAGCATCGTGCTCGCCCCGGGGGGCGGTTACATCCGTGTGGTGCTGGACAAGGAAGGCATCGAGATCGCCGAATGGCTCAATACCTTCGGCATCACTGTTTTCATCCTCTTGTACCGCTTGCCCGGAGAAGGCCATGCCCATCATGCAGAAGTGCCTCTGCAGGATGCCCAGCGCGCGTTGCGGCAGGTGCGCGCCCATGCAGTGGACTGGGGCCTGGCTGCCGACAAGATCGGGGCGATGGGCTGTTCGGCGGGCGGGCATGTGATCGGGGCGCTGGCAACGCTGTTTGCCCGGCCGGTCTATACGCCGCTCGATGCTGTGGACGCCGTCTCGGCCCGGCCGGATTTCGTTTCGCTGCTGTATCCGGTGCTCACCATGGATGCGCGCTGGGCCCATCCAGGATCGCGTGACAGGCTGCTCGGGCTCGCGCCCGATGAGGCGCTGGTCAAGGCCTGGTCCTGTGAGGAACAGGTTGGTCGGGATACCCCGCCGTGTTTCATCTGTCATGCGGCCGACGATGCTTCGGTGCCTGTTGAAAATTCCGTACATTTCTACAATGCCCTGCATCACAAGCGCATTCCGGCGGCGCTGCATGTGTTTGAAAGTGGTGGCCACGGGCATGGCATCCGCCTGGCGCGTGGCAAGCCGGTCGAAGCGTGGACCGACCTTTTTGCAGACTGGCTGCGCGTATGCGGCTATCGCTGAACCTTTAGCACGGAGTCAAGATGACAATTGAAGAGGATCTGGCCCGCCTGGCCTTGCAGGAAGAGCGGCTGCAGTTCGCAAGCTTTGATGCGGAGACGGCCTGGGAACTGGGTAACCGTCTGCGTGGCAAGGCTGTGGCACGTGGCTACAGGATTGCCATCGAAGTCCGCCAGATGGGATTCCCGTTGTTTTACAGCGCACTGCCCGGCACTTCGCCGGACAATGCCGACTGGTTGCGTCGCAAGCGCAATGTTGTCGAGCGTTTCCACAAGAGTTCCTTGGCGGTCGGCCTCTCCATGGACAAGCGCGGGATGACGCTGGTCGAGCGCTACGGCATTCCGCTGACCGATTACGTGGGGGCCGGTGGCGGCTTCCCGATCCGCGTGAAGGGCACCGGTGTGGTTGGCTTTGTCGGCGTATCCGGCCTGGCTGCACGCGATGACCATGGCTTCATCGTTGAGGTGCTGGCTGACATGCTTGGCGCGTCGATCACCGAGTTGGCTCTGGGCGCGGCTTAGGTCTTCTCCATGCGGATTGCTCTGGTTCATCCGGCGGGCTTCAACTTCGTACCCGGCCAGCCGGATTTCACCGTGCTGGCCAACCGCATGGCGCCCATCGGCATCCTGCAGCTGGCCTCCTGGCTCGAAAAACACGGGCATCCCACATCCGTCCACGATTGCCTCGGGCCGAATGCACCGCGTGGCTGTGCTGCCAATGTCGAGCATATCCTGGCGACGAAGCCCGAGCTGGTCGGTTTCTCCGCCACCACCTCCGGGTTCATGGATGCGGTGGATATGGCCGCCCTTATTCGCCAGCGTGCGCCGCACGTGAAGATCGCCTTTGGCAACGTGCATGCTTCATCCATCGGCGCGCCGCTGCTGGAGCACTTCCCCGAGATCGACTACCTGACCATCGGGGAGGGCGAGGGCGCCATGCTCGATCTCGCCGAAGGGCGTGCCGAGAAGGAAATTGCCAATCTCGTGTATCGCGATGGCGGGGCTATTCTCAGCAATCCGCGCCGGACGCGTATCCAGAATCTCGACGAGCTGCCATTCCCCGCCTGGGAAAAGCTCGACGGCTTCCCGGCCGGCTACCACCTGCCGCTGTTTGCCTATGCCAAGCGCTGGGGGGCGACGATGATCACCTCGCGCGGTTGCCCCTACACCTGCTCGTTCTGTGACCGCACGGTGTTCGAGCGGCTCTACAAGGTCAATTCCGCGCAGTACATCTATGAGCACATGAAGTATCTGCGCGACCGTTTCGGCGTGCATCACATCAACTTTTATGACGATCTCTTCACCGCGCAGAAAAAGCGCGTGGATGAGTTGTGCACCTTGCTCATCGACAAGCCGCTGGGCATGAATTTCAATTGTGCGATCCGTACCGGCCATACGTCGGACGAGATGCTGCGCCAGCTCAAGGCGGCGGGGGCGCTGATGGTGTCGATGGGCGTCGAGTCTGCCGATCCGGCGATGATGGCGCGTCACAAAGCCGGCGTGAGTCTGGATGCAGTGCGCGAGACGGTGGAGAAGATCCATGCCGCCGGGTTGCGTGCCAAGGGTCTGTTCATCTTCGGTCTGCCTGGCGAGACGCCAGAAACCGTCAGGACGACCAGTGTTTTCATCATGTCGCTCGATCTGGATGACATGAACATGACCAAGTTCAGCCCGCTCTACGGTGCGCCGCTGTGGGACGAGTGCGTGAGCGGTCGTGAAGGCGATTTCATCGAGGACTGGCGCTTGATGAATTGCCTGAATTTCGTCTACAAACCGGCCGGTTTCTGCTCGCGTGAAGAGATGGATGCGCTTTACAACTGGCACGTCAAGCGCTTCTACAATGGCAAGGCCTATCACCGGCGTTTTGCCCGGCGTCTGTGGGAACATCGCTGGAGCTTGTGGCATCTGGCGAAGAATGTTCCGAAAATCGTCCAGGCGGCGCGTTACTTCCACGCCAACAAGGCCGAACTGGAAAGCATGAAAACGGCTTTCCCGCTTCACCCGCGTCAGCCGCAGGGGCTGCGTGCCTCGTTGTCAGCCGAGTTGCAGGCTGATGCCCTGGCGGCCATGGCGCCGGCAGAGATCAAGGTGTCACGGCGGGTGAAAGCTCCGCGCGTGCAAGAGACCGTTTCCGGTCTTGTTGAGGGGGCGTGATCGGCCTCCCGATTTCTCGGAATAGAGGCCGATCTTCGTCTTTGTTCGCGGCATGTGCTTGCTGCAACTCGGGCATGCTTCTAACTTGAAGAAATCACGGCGGCGCAAGGAGCGCGCAGATCATGTCGACAATCATCTGCATCATTGGCGCCAAGGGAGGCACGGGCAAGACGACCCTTTCGCACATGCTGTGCTATGGCCTGGGTCTGATCGGCAAGCGTGCGGTTTGCGTGATGACCGATGATTGCCGCGAGCTGCCGCCACACGGTAGCCTGCCCTATGTGTTTGGTGATGGGCGTAGTGCCCAGGCGCGTGCCCGGATCATCTCCACGCTGCGTGAACGCGAAGGGTGGTTCGGTGTGATCGATGGGGGCGCCAACCGCATCGAGACCGATTCAGCGCTTTATCAGGCGGCCGATCTTGTGCTGCTGCCTTTTCGTGATTCTCAGGAAGACTTGCGTGTCGTCTGCCGGGATCTGCAGCGTTTGCCCCGTGCTTTTGCACTGCCCGCGCAATGGCCGAGCAATCCGTGGCAATACAAGGCGGCATTGCGCCTGCTGGAGTCGATGCCTGCCGAATTGCAGCACCGGACGCTCGCCCCGGTCTTCGCCGTCTCGTCTTCCAAACTGCTGCTGCAAACACCGCAACCCGTCAGCATGCCCACTCCTGTCAACAAGGTCTGCCGTGCGTTCGCGCAATACACCTTGCAGGTGCTGGCGCATGGTGCCGAACCTCTCCGTACTTCCCATACCGCGATCGGTGCATCCCGGCGCCTGGAAAGTCTGGTTGCCGCGCGCGAAACCTGAAGCGGGCAGGGCGGCGCACAAAAAAAGCCCCGCATGCAGCGGGGCTTTGTCAGGCTAGGGCGGTGATGCTCAGCGACGCGAGCTTTGCGAGAACACGAAGCTGTCGTAGGCGCGCTCGGCTACCTTGAACCACAGGTATTCGTCATCGCGGAATTTCTTCCACTGCGTATAGACCTTCTTGAAGGTCGGATACTTGGCGGCAAACTCATCGTAGAGCTGGAAGGTTGCGGCCTGGGCGGCCACCATCACTTCTTTCGGGAATTCGCGCAGCTGTGTGCCCCCTGCAACCAGACGTCGCAAGGCTGCGACGTTCTTCACGTCGTAATCCGCCTGCATCTGCACGTGAGCGTAGGCACACGCATCTTCGAGGATCTGCTGATATTCCTTGGGCAGCTCGTTCCACTTCTTGAGGTTCACATAGGTCGAGAGCTGCGGGCCGGCTTCCCAGAACCCCGGGTAGTAGTAATACTTGGCGACGCGGGAGAAACCGAACTTCTCGTCGTCGTAAGGGCCAACCCATTCGACTGCGTCGATGGTGCCTTTTTCCAATGACGGGTAAATGTCTGCCGGCCCCATCTGCTGGCCGACCACGCCGAGCTTGCTCATGACCTGGCCGGCGATCCCGGCGATGCGCATCTTCAGGCCTTTCATGTCGGCGACACTCTTGATTTCCTTGCGGAACCAGCCACCCATCTGCACGCCGGTGTTGCCACAGGGGATGTTGTGGATGTTGTAGCTCTTGAAGAGCTCGCGCATCAGTTCAAGACCGCCACCGGACCACATCCAGGCCGATTGCTGGCGGCTGTTCAGGCCGAAGGGCACGGCGCAGTCGAATGCGAAGGTCGGATCCTTGCCCACGTAGTAGTAGCTGGCGGAATGGCCCATTTCGACAGTGCCGTCTTTCACCGCATCCAGCACGGCAGCGCTGGGGACGATTTCGCCTGCGGCAAAAAGCTGGATCTCGAACTTGCCGCCGGTAGCTG
>Ga0316604_10003243_pt1 | contig 11602 bp, 7 predicted proteins | sample OWC_soil_day20_C_FD_207650 | JGI IMG/M metagenome (GOLD analysis project Ga0316604, IMG submission 207650) | Wetland soil microbial communities from Old Woman Creek delta, Ohio, United States - OWC_soil_day20_CT | ecosystem: Environmental > Terrestrial > Soil > Wetlands | place: USA: Ohio... | reverse complement strand
CACCCTGAGCGATGCACTCTACAACCTGTTTTTTGCGACGCTCGGGAACATTGTCGGTGGTGCTTTCCTGGTTGGAGTTCCGTTCGCCTACATCAACCCCAGCGACCCGCAAGCCTCTTCGTCTGCGCACGAATAAGCGATCTGACAGGACAGAAAAGGCAGGCTTTGCAGCCTGCCTTTTTTGCGTGTATCGCATCAGGCTAGCGTTGATAGCGACGGTATTGGGGTACCCAGACCTTGGCATGAATAGCATTGAGCAGCTCGGCGTCGCTGAACGCTGCGGTCAGCCCTTCGGCACGTGCCTGCTGGGCGACGGCAAGGGCAATGCTGATCGATACTTCGCGCATCCTGGCCAGTTCCGGCAGGAGTCTGGCATCCGCATCCGCATTGGCGGGGGAAAGCTCGGCCAGTGCCTTGGCCGCGGCAAGGAACATGCTGTCGGTGATGCGCCGGGCCTGGCTGGCCAGTACACCCAGTCCTACGCCCGGGAAGATGTAGGAATTGTTGGTCTGCGCGAAATGATGCTGCTTGCCGGCGTATTCAAATGCCGGGAATGGGCTGCCGGTACCGATGATCGCCTGACCATCCGTCCAGCGGATGATCTCGTCCGGCCTGGCTTCGACGCAGGAGGTCGGATTGGAGAGCGGGAAGATGATCGGGCGGGCCACATGGCGGGCCATTTCGCGAATGACGGTTTCGCTGAAACCACCTGCCTGTCCAGAGACACCGATCAAAACGGTCGGGTGCGCGTTGTGGACGACATCCAGCAGGCTGATCTGCCCCGGTGAGCTGAGGGACCAACTGGTCAGCGTGGAGCAGGGCTGGACGAAACCTTGCTGGAAAGATTCCAGTCCTGGTGTCTGGTCGGTCACCAGACCATTGCGGCCCAGCACGTAGAAACGCGTGCTGGCTTCCGCCGCGCTGAGCCCTTGCTCGATCATCGCCAGCTTTATTTGCGCCGCGATGCCGATGCCAGCCGAGCCACCGCCGAGGATGGCGATGCGCTGCTGGCTCAAGGGCACACCTGTCTTCTTGATGGCTGCCAGCAGCGTGCCGGTGGCAACTGCCGCCGTGCCCTGGATATCGTCATTGAAAGTGCAGAGGCGGTTGCGGTAGCGCTCAAGCAAGCGGTTGGCGTTGTTTTTGTGGAAGTCTTCCCATTGCAGCAGAATGTTCGGCCAGCGCTTGCTGACAGCCGTGACGAATGCTTCGATGAAATCATCATAGTCTTGGCCGCGCACCCGCTCGTGTCGCCAGCCGATGTACATCGGGTCGGCAAGCAGTGCGGCATTGTTGGTGCCTACATCCAGGGTGATCGGCAAGGTGGTGGCCGGGTCAATGCCACCACAGGCCGAGTAGATTGCAAGCTTGCCGACCGGGATGCCCATCCCGCCTGCGCCCTGGTCACCGAGGCCAAGAATGCGTTCGCCGTCAGTCACGACGATGCATTCGATCCTGTCAAAACGCGGGCTGGCGAAGATCTGGTCAAGCCGGGCCTGATTGGGCAGGCTCAGGTAGAGACCACGCGGGCGACGGTAGATCTGACTGTAGCGCTGGCAGGCTGCGCCCACCGTGGGGGTGTAGATGACCGGCAGCAATTCTTCGAGGTGACGCGTGAGGAGTGCGAAATACAGGGTCTCATTGGTGTCCTGCAGATCGCGCAGGAAAACGTAACGCTCCAGTTCGCCAGGCAGGGCGCGAACACATTCCAGGCGACGGGCGATCTGTTCCTCAAGGCTTTCGATCTGCGGCGGAAGCAGACCATGCAGACCGAAATTGTCACGTTCTTCGAGGGTGAAGGCGGTGCTCTTGTTCAGCAGGGGATTGTTGAGAATGTCCTGTCCGCAAGCGGACAAAGTGATACTGGGGGAAGCGACTGCGTGACTGCTCATGATGTGTTTCCGGGTGGATGATTCTGTTGCTGGCGTGCCTTCTGACGCATGGAAATGCAAGGGCGGAATGGGTTGGGTCAGGACTTCAGGCCTGAGAATGGCTGACAGTTGTTCAGCTGTTAGCAAGCCACGGGCCAGGACCAGCTCGGTGATGCTGGCTCCGGTGGCAAGCGCATCCTGTGCGACCGCGGTAGCGTTGGCATAGCCGATATAGGGATTCAGTGCGGTGACAATGCCGATGGAATTCTCGACGTTCTGGCGCAAGTGTTCGACATTTGCCGTGATGCCGTCTACGCATTTGTCGGCCAGCACGCGACAGCCTGCGGCCAGATGCTGCACGCTCTTGAACAGGCTGTGAGCAATGATCGGTTCGAAGGCGTTGAGCTGAAGCTGCCCCCCTTCGGCAGCAAAGCTCACGGTTACGTCATTACCGATCACTTCGAAGGCGATCTGGTTGACCACTTCCGGTATCACCGGATTGACCTTGCCGGGCATGATGCTGGAGCCCGCCTGGCGTGGCGGCAGATTGATCTCGCCCAAGCCGGTACGCGGTCCACTCGAGAGCAGGCGCAGATCGTTGCAGATTTTCGAGACCTTGGTTGCGACCCGTTTGAGCACGCCGGAGATCTGCACGAAACAGCCGCAGTCCTGCGTGGCTTCGACCAGATTGATGGAGGTGCTGAGTGCGATGCCGCTGATCTGTGCAAGATGCTGGCGGACCAGTTCGGCATAAGCCGGATGGGCGGTGATGCCGGTACCAATGGCGGTGGCCCCCAGATTGATTTCACTGAGCAGGCTGAGCGTTTCGCGCAGGCGTGCCTGGTCTTCCTGCAGCATTACGGCGTAGGTCGAGAATTCCTGCCCGAGCGTCATCGGTACGGCATCCTGGAGCTGGGTGCGTCCCATCTTGAGCACGTCCCGGAATTCCACGGCCTTGGCGGCAAATGCGCGGCGCAAGTGCTCCATGGCCTCGATCAGGTCTTACAGGCCGGCATAAGTCGCCAGCCGCAAGGCGGTCGGATAGACGTCGTTGGTCGACTGGCTCAGGTTCACATCTTCATTCGGATGCAGCTGTGCATAGTCGCCCCTGGCATGGCCGAGCAACTCGAGTGCCCGGTTGGCGATCACTTCATTGGCATTCATGTTGGTCGAAGTGCCGGCGCCACCCTGGATCACGTCGACCACGAACTGCTCGTGCAACTGGCCGGCCATGATCTCGGCACAGGCACGGCTGATCGCGTCGGCTTTGGTGGCAGAAAGCAGGCCGAGTTCCTGGTTGGCGCGTGCGGCAGCCAGTTTGATCTGTGCGAGGGCGCGGATCAGGCTCGGGTAGGCTGCGATGGTCAGGCCGGAAATCGTGAAGTTCTCGGTGGCACGCAGGGTGTGCACGCCATAGTAGGCGCTGGCTGGGACTTGCCGATCGCCGAGCAGATCGTGTTCGAGGCGGGTTTCCATGGACGTTGGCCTTTGTAAGCGAGGGATCTTCGGAAAGCTTACGGACCAGGCGGGCAGAAACGTTACCGTTATGCACGAAACGCATGAAGTCATCCAGAATGGGCGGATTGACGCCATCCGCCGCGAGCGAGGACATGCATGCACATCGATTGGTTTGAAGATTTTCTCTGCCTGGTCGGCACCCATGGATTCTCGCAGGCCGCGCAACAGCGCAGGATTTCCCAGTCGGCCCTGAGTCGCCGGATCCAGGCACTGGAAGCCTGGGTCGGCGTGGAACTGGTTGACCGCAGCGCCCAGGGCGTGCGCCTGACGCCTGCCGGGCGGACGTTTCATGCCATGGCCGTCGACCTCGTCGGGCGCACCCAGGAGATGCGCACGATTCTCAAAGGGCATGCGCCGCTTGCCCTCGACTCGGTACGCTTTGCTGTCGCACATACGCTATCGCTGACCTATTTCCCTGGCTGGCTCAAACAACTGAAGCTCAGTTTTCCGGCAATCCTGGCGCGTGTGCTGGCGGTCAATGTGCAGGACGGGGTGGCCGCCTTGACCAGCGGCGAGACGGATTTCCTGATCACCTATCACCATCCGCAGCTGCCGATCATCAAGGAATCGCGCGGCCATCCTTTCCTGGAGCTTGGCGGTGACCGGGTACTGCCGTATTCAGGGATAGGCAGCGATGGGCGTGCGCTGTTCGAACTGCCGGGCGATTCGCGGCAACCATTTCCCTTCCTGGCATATGAGTCAGGGGCCTATCTGGCCTACATCGTTGAGCTGATCCTGCTGTCAGCGGGGCGCCCGAGCTTTCTTCAGCGTTCCTTCGAAACCCACATGGCCGAGGCCTTGAAGGCGATGATTGTGGCCGGCCACGGCATCGGCTGGCTGCCGGAGAGTTGTGCTGCGCGTGAGCTGCACGATGGATTGCTGCTGCAGGCAGGGGACGAGCACTGGTGCGCGGCGATTGATGTGCGCATCTATCGTTCGCTGGACAACACCAAGCCGGTGGTCGAGCGGATCTGGCAACACCTGTCGGCAAGCGGATCGCGCTGACACAGGTGTCGAAGTGTCGATGAAGCACCCGGGGTTTCGTCATTTTTGACGAAGTGACGGTCGTCACTTGCGGTTCGGTTTGGCCAATGCAATGCAAAAGCGTTACAGGGATTCTCTGCAAGCGTTTGATATTCCAGAAGGTATTCAATTTCTCGTGAACATAGGCGACTGCGGCATGAATCCTGCGTAAAGGGAGCAGATGCCTACAAGGCAGTCTGATCTGGGGACACGGGCATGAACCGCTTCGTTATCGCAGAGTCAAAACTCTGCATCGGATGTAATACCTGCATGGCCGCATGTGCGGTCGTGCATAAGGCCGAGGGCTTGCAGTCTTTGCCACGTCTTACCGTTACGCGTACCGAGACCGGCACCGCGCCGATCCTGTGTCGCCACTGTGAGGATGCTCCTTGCGCCAGGGTCTGCCCGGTGGGCGCCATTACGCATCAGGATGACGCTGTCGTCCTGAACGAAACCGTCTGTATCGGCTGCAAGCTGTGTGCGATAGCTTGTCCGTTCGGTGCGATCACACCACATGGCACCAGCACGGCCGGAGTGGCGGGAACCTTTGCCAACGCACCGACCCAGTCGGCCACACTCAACCCCTTGCTGGCCTGGGAGATCGGGGTACGCAGCGTGGCGGTGAAATGCGATCTGTGTGCTTTTCTCGAGGATGGCCCGGCATGTGTGAAGGTCTGTCCGACGCATGCCCTGTTGGCGGTGGATGACCGGGCGCTTGATGTGGCCGGAGATGCCAAGCGCAAGGCGACTCTGGCCGGTTTGGGCCCAGACTTTCCGCTGCTTGTCAGCAAGGAGCAGGAATGACCATGACCAGCCTTGATCTCTTGTTTGTTTCCGTGCTGCTCTACGTTGGCGGTGCGTTTCTGTCGCTCCTCTTCGCCAGGCGCGAAGAACTTGCCATTGCCAGTGCCGGCGTTCTCGGTGCATTGGGTGGCGTGGCAGGGCTGGCTGCCGTGCTGCCGGTTTTGTTGAGTGGGCACGGCGTGAGCTTTGCGATGGCCAGCGTGTTTTCGTTTGCAAATTTCTCGGTGCGGGTCGATTTGCTGGCCGCATTCATGGTCCTGGTGATTTCACTGCTGGTTGTGGCCACCTCGATCTATTCCCTGGCCTATGTCCGCGAATACGCTGGACGCGGCGCCTGGGCGATGGGCTTCTTCATGAACCTGTTCATCGCCTCGATGGTGGCACTGGTGGTGGTTGATAACGCCTTCTGGTTCCTGGTGTTCTTCGAGATGATGTCGCTGGCCTCCTATTTCCTGGTGATCTTCGATCAGGACGAGGAAGCCGTCAGCGCGGGTTTTCTGTATTTCCTGATTGCACATGCCGGTTCGGTGCTGATCCTGATCGCTTTCTTCATCCTGTATGGTCAGAGCGGCAGTCTGGAGTTCGCCAGTTTCCGCAAGCTGCAGCTCTCCATGCCAATGGCTTCTGTGGTGTTCCTGCTGGCATTTTTCGGTTTTGGCGCCAAGGCCGGCATGATTCCGCTGCATGGCTGGTTGCCGCGTGCCCACCCGGCTGCGCCTTCGCACGGTTCTGCGCTGATGTCGGGGGTGATGGTCAAGATCGGCGTGTTCGGCATCATCAAGGTTGGCGTGGATCTGCTGGGGGCACATACGGCCTGGTGGGGAATTGTGGTTCTGGCATTCGGTGCGGTATCGGCTGTGCTGGGGGTGCTGTATGCGATTGCCGAGAAAGACATCAAACGCTTGCTGGCGTATTCCTCCGTCGAGAATGTCGGCATCATCCTGATGGGGGTCGGGGTGGGAATGATCGGCATCGCAACGGGGCGTCCGTTGCTGGCCGGTTTGGGCCTGCTGGCCGGGCTGTATCACCTGCTCAATCATGCCGTATTCAAAGGTCTGCTGTTCCTGGGGGCCGGTTCCATCCTGTTCCGCACCCATACCAAGAACATGGAGAAGCTGGGGGGGCTGGCGCGCAAGATGCCTTATACGGCAGCGGCTTTCCTGGTCGGTGCGATGGCCATTTCGGCACTGCCACCGCTGAATGGTTTCGTCAGCGAATGGTTCACCTATCAGTCCCTGTTCACGATGAGTCGTGAAGGGGAACTGTTGATCCGGCTTGTCGGGCCTGCGGCGATTGTCATGCTGGCGATCACCGGAGCTCTGGCTGCGATGTGTTTCATCAAGGTGTATGGCATGAGTTTTTCGGGCCTGCCGCGTAGCGAACATGCCGACAAGGCGAAAGAGGCGCCTGCCGCGATGGTCCTGGCAATGCTGTTCCTGGCGGTGGTGGCGATCCTGCTTGGGCTCGGTGCCTCGGTGGTGGCGCCGGTGATTGCGGGAGTGGCGAGTTCGCTGGCTGGCGGCGCTCATCTGGATGTGGCACAGGGTACTTTGCTCTTCCCGGGCAGCCTGGTTCAGGCCACCTTGTCCACGCCGCTGATTGCAATATTGTTGATGGCAACACCCTTGCTGGCGGTGCTGATCGTGATGCTCGTTAAAGGGGTACGCATGGCGCGGCGTCACAGCGGCGATGCCTGGGCTTGCGGCTATATGCAGGAAGGCCACATGGTGGTGTCGGCCGATGGTTTTGCCAAACCGATCAGCAGCATGTTTGGCGCCATGTTCAATCTGCGCCGCACCATGGATCCTGGCCCCTTGCTGCAGTCGTCGATGCAGCGCCTGATCGCTGCGGCGACGCGTGCCGAACCTTTCTGGGATGACAAGCTGGTGGCTCCCGTGCTGCGCTTTGTACCGTGGCTCGGCCGTCAGGTGCAGTGGCTGCAGCATGGCGATTTCCGCGTCTATTGCCTGTACGTTGTCGCGGCGCTGGTAGTCCTCCTCGTGTTCACTGTTTAAGGAGCTGCCATGCTGAATCTGAACTTTCAACCGATCCTGCTGGCGCTCCTGCAAGCCCTGATCCTGCTGGCCCTGGCACCGTTGATGACGGGTATTTCCCGCCAGATGCGTGCTCGCATGCACTCGCGTCGTGGCCCGGGGGTGTGGCAGGATTACCGTGACATCTTCAAGCTGCTCAAACGCCAGGATGTTGCGCCCGCTGCTTCGGGCTTTGTGTTCCAGGCCATGCCCTTCGTGATGTTCGGTGTCATGTTGCTGGTGGCCATGGCCTTGCCGGTCTTTACCCATCATTCCCCACTGGGTGTGATTGCCGACATCATTACCGTCGCTTATCTGTTTGCGTTGGCGCGCTTCTTCTTCTCACTCGCAGGGATCGACTCGGGCAGTCTCTACGCAGGGCTGGGGGCGACCCGGGAGGCGACGCTGGGGGTACTGGTCGAGCCGATCATGATCCTGTCCTTGCTGGTGGTGGCCCTGATCGAAGGCTCCACCAACATTGGCAGCATCAGCGACTCCATCGCCAATGGCTACGGTCAGTCACCGACGGCCATCGTGCTGGCGATGCTGGCCTTCGGTTTTGCCGTCTTCATCGAGATGGGCAAATTGCCTTTCGATATGGCCGAAGCTGAGCAGGAGCTGCAGGAAGGCCCGCTGACGGAATATTCCGGCTCCTCGCTGGCCATTCTGAAACTGGGTCTGGGCCTGAAGAAAGTGGTGATGGCGCAGTTCTTCATCGGCGTGTTCCTCCCCTTCGGGATCGCGACCGATCTGAATGCGGGAGGCCTTGCCATGGCCATCGCCGTTGTAGCCATTCCTGTCCGCCTGGCAGTGATTTTCTTCCTGGCCGCGCTGGTTGAAAACAGCATGGCGCGCGGTCGCTTCATGCTGACTTCGCGGGTGACCTGGGTTGGCTTTGGCGTTGCGGCCTTGTCTTTCGTGTTTTATCTCGCCGGTCTCTGAGGAGTTTAGAAAAAAATGATTCAGACACTCGCCCTCGCGACCATCCTGGTTCCTTTTGTTGGTGCCGCGCTGGCCTTGCTTGTGCCAAAAGAGGCTGCCAAATGGATCGCCTTGCTGTTTTCTGTGCTGGCTTCGCTCTGTGTGATCGGCGTTGCTGCTGCATTCCGGCAAGCCGATATTCCAGTGATCGAGCTGGACCTGGTGTCCTTCGGTCAGGCCCGGTTCTTTGGCCTGACGCTGGACGCGGTCAGTACCCTGATCGGCTTCGCGGTCGTCTTTCTGGGATTCCTGGTCTGCGTGTATTCGACGGCCTATCTCAGTGACGGCAATCGCGAACACCCGCATGTCGGACGCCCGCGTTACTACGCCTTCCTGCTGGTCTTCATTGGCGCCATGGCGGGCCTGGTGTTTTCCTCCACGGTGCTGGGCCAGTTGCTGTTCTTCGAAATCACCGGCGCCTGTTCCTGGGGCCTGATCGGTTATTACGAGAAACCCAAGGGCCTGCGTGCGGCCATGAAGGCCTTGATCATTACCCATATCGCTTCGATTGGCTTGTACTTCGCTGCGGCTTACCTGTTTGCGAGCACCGGGTCGTTTGCCCTGAGCGGACTTGAGCATCTGGACAGTGGCGTCAAGACGGCCATCCTGTTGGGGATTCTGGTGGCGGCCTGGGGCAAATCGGCGCAATTGCCTTTGCATATGTGGCTGCCCGAAGCCATGGAGGCGCCGACGCCGATTTCTGCCTATCTGCATGCGGCTTCGATGGTGAAAGTGGGCGTGTATATCTTCGCCCGCGGGATCATGTCGGCCGGTGTGGTGCCGGAGGTGGTGGGGGTGGTCGGCGTTGTGATGGCGCTGATTACGCTGGTGTATGGCTTTGCGATGTATCTGCCGCAGAAGGACATGAAGCGTCTTCTGGCATATTCCACGATCACCCAGTTGTCCTACATCTTCCTGGCGCTGTCCTTGTCGATTTTCGGCTCGACCCTGGCCTTCAAGGGCGGCATTGCGCACATCTTCAACCACGCTTTTGCCAAAAGCCTGTTCTTCCTTGTGGCCGGGGCGTTCAGCTATACCTGCGGGACGCGCATGATGCCGGCCTTGCGCGGGGTGATGGGCAAGTTGCCTTTGCTGGGCATCAGTTTCTGTGTGGCCGCCCTGGCAATCACCGGGGTGCCGCCGTTCAACGGCTTCTTCAGCAAGTTCGCGATATTTTCGGCGGGCTTCGAATTGTCACGCGAGCACATCATGTTCCTGCCCCTGATCGTGCTGGCGATGATCGAGTCGGTCGCGAGTTTCGCGTGGTTCCTGAGCTGGTTCGGCAAGATCGTTCCAGGCCAGGCTTCGCCAGAAGTGGCGGCCTCGCAGCCGGTGCCGTTTGCCATCAAGTTCGTTCTCGTCACACTGATCATCATGTCCTTGTGTTCGAGCTTTATTGCCGCCGCCTGGCTCGGCTAAGGGAGAGGCCATGACCGGATCCATGATCGTCAATAATCTTGCCGGGCTGCTGATCGTCACTTCGTTGCTGGTGATCGGCGCGAAGCGGCCCGCCACCTCGGCGTTGCTGTATGCGCTGCAGTCCTTTGTGCTGGTGCTGATCTTCCTCGCGCTGGCTGTCAACATGCATGCCGAAGAGTTGTATCTGTGGTCGGCCAGTGCTTTCGTGACCAAGGTGCTGCTGGTGCCTTTCATCATGTATCGCGCCCTTGGCTCGCTGCACGACCCGGAGGCTGACAAGGCCTTGCTGGGGCCGGCCTGGACGATTCTCGCGGCCGCGGTGATTGTGCTGTTGTCCTATCTGGTGGTCTCTTCGGTGCAATTGCCGGCGATTACCGATCTGAAGCCGGCGCTGGGCGTTTCGCTGGGGCACTTCTTCCTGGGCCTGCTCTGCATCGTCAGTCAGCGCAACATCCTCAAGCAGATCTTCGGTTACTGCCTGATGGAAAACGGCGCGCACCTGACCCTGGCGCTGATGGCCTACAAGGCGCCTGAACTGGTGGAGATCGGGATTGCGACGGATGCGATCTTTGCCGTGGCGATCATGACCGTGATTGCCCGCCAGATTTTCCGGACACTGAACACGCTCGATGTACGACAACTCACGGCGTTGAAGGGCTGACCGAACATGACTCACACGGACTTGCTTCTCGCGTTGCTGCTGGCCCCTCTGGCAGCATCTTTGCTGGCTTTTGCCTCACGCTGGTTGGGGGCGGCTACGCGTATGGTGACGACACTGGCGCATCTGGCCGGGATTTCATCAGTGCTGGTGTTTTCGCTGCTGGCTGTACAGACGGTGATGGCCGATGGATCGGTTTCATCCCCCGGGCACTGGCTCTATATCGACGCTCTGGCGGCGGTGTTCATAGCCTTGATCGGCGTGGTCGGTTTCCTCACCGGGGTGTATTCGATCGGTTACATGGGGCATGAGGTCGATGATGGTGAAATTGATCACGGCACCCTGTGCAACTACTACGGTTTCTTCAACCTGTTCCTGTTCACGATGCTGCTGGTGGCTACCGCCAACAACGTGATCATGATGTGGGTGGCTGTCGAAGCCACCACCCTGGGTTCTGCCTTCCTGGTCGGTCTGTACGGCCAGCGTTCCTCGCTGGAAGCCGTGTGGAAATACATCATCATCTGTACGGTGGGCGTGGCCTTTGGCCTGTATGGTACGGTGCTGGTGTATTCGAATGCGGCCAATGTGCTGACCCAGCCGGAAACGGCGATTTTCTGGACCGTGCTGCGCGACAACGCCAAGGCGCTGGACCCGACGCTGATCCACATCTCTTTCGTGTTCGTGCTGATCGGGTTCGGTACCAAGGCAGGCTTGTTCCCGATGCATGCCTGGTTGCCCGATGCACACAGCGAAGCGCCCAGCCCGGTTTCGGCCTTGCTTTCGGCGGTGCTGCTCAATTGCGCCCTGCTGGTGATCATCCGTTTCTACATCATCGTTTCCAAGACCATTGGCCCGGCTTATCCGCAGTCCTTGCTGCTGGCATTCGGCTTGATGTCGATTGCGGTGGCAGCTTTCTTCATCGTCGTGCAGCGCGACATGAAGCGTCTGCTGGCGTATTCCTCGGTCGAAAACATGGGGCTGATCGCGCTATCGATCGGCATCGGCGGGCCTCTGGGGATTCTCGCGGCTCTGTTTCACACCATCAATCACAGTCTGGCCAAGGCCTTGCTGTTCTGCGGCTCGGGCAACATCCTGCTCAAGTACGGCACGCGTGATCTGGATGCCGTCAAAGGGGTTCTCAAGGTCGCGCCGCTGACCGGTCTGCTGATTGGCGCCGGGGCACTGGCTCTGGGTGGTTTGCCGCCGTTCAACATCTTCGTCAGTGAATTCATGGTGGTTACCGCCGGAATTTCGGCAGGGCGTGGCTGGCTGGTCCTGATCGTCCTGCTGCTGCT
>Ga0316604_10003242_pt1 | contig 11602 bp, 9 predicted proteins | sample OWC_soil_day20_C_FD_207650 | JGI IMG/M metagenome (GOLD analysis project Ga0316604, IMG submission 207650) | Wetland soil microbial communities from Old Woman Creek delta, Ohio, United States - OWC_soil_day20_CT | ecosystem: Environmental > Terrestrial > Soil > Wetlands | place: USA: Ohio... | reverse complement strand
CTCACTTGATAGGTTTCTACCTTAATTTGTTTTTTCTAATGATATGGTGGATAATATAGATAAACTCTCCCCTATTTGGTGGCAGGGGTAAAAGTAGGTAAGATTCCACTGGCGATATATTGACACTGCCTAGGGTAGACTGATATTATAGACATAATCGATATATATTTTTTTCCGATAGAGGCGCGGCAGAGCAAGAGTAAGTATGAAGAGTTGGCAGCGATGACCATACTGAAAGGGGCTGACCGCCGAAGTGAAGGTTTTTGCCAAGAACTTTTTACTGGTTTTGCATTTAATAAATGTAAGACTGTCACCTGTTATGGTGGAGCGCTATCCTTGCAGCTGATGAGAGTAATCTCTTGTCTTTAAGCAGTTTGCGGGAATCAGCGCAAACTGCTTTTATAATGGGAATTATAGTATGTGCAGGCGCAAGCGGTAGTGTATTGTCAGCAGTTCACCCGTATATGCAAAAAGATTTAACACGCTGTTATATTAAAAATAGTTATTACAAAGGTAGGCGAAACAATTGGCTGAAAAAAAATTACCATTTACAAAAGAGCAAGTAACAGAAGTGATCAAACAGTATCCAACACCGTTTCATATTTATGATGAGGCAGCCATTAGGCAAAATGCCCGTGAACTAACGAAAGCCTTTGCCTGGGCACCAGAATTTAAAGAGTATTTTGCTGTAAAGGCTACTCCTAATCCGCATCTTTTGAAAATGCTGCGGGAAGAAGGTCTTGGGGCTGACTGTAGTTCGTTGCCGGAACTTATTTTGGCTGAAAAAGCGGGTATGTTCGGTGAAGAGATTATCTTGACATCGAATGATACTCCGGCTGTTGAATTCAAAAAGGCGCGTGAATTAGGGGCGATTATTAATCTTGATGACATTAGTCATATTGACTATTTAGATAAGCATGCTGGAATTCCGGAGATGATTTGCTTCCGATATAATCCAGGTCCGCTGCGGGACGGCGGCAACTCAATTATCGGTAATCCCGAAGATTCTAAATATGGTTTAACGCGTAAACAGCTTTTGGATGCCTACCGGATTATGCAGTCAAGAGGAGTAAAACGGTTTGGTATTCATACTATGGTTATTTCTAATGAACTTGACCCTAATTACTTCATTGAAACTGCCAATATGATGTTTGACCTTATTATTGAGATTTACCGGACACTTGATATTAAAATCGAGTTTGTTAATTTTGGCGGTGGTATTGGTGTTCCCTACCGTCCCGAACAGGAGCCAGTTGATCTCAATGTGGTCAGTCAGGGTATTAAGAAGGCATATGAGGCCAAGATTGCGGCCAATGGTCTGGCACCGTTAAAAATTGCTATGGAGTGCGGCCGGATGATTACCGGGCCGTATGGTTATCTGGTATCGACAGTGTTGCATAAGAAAGAAATCTACAAAAATTATATAGGCTTAGATGCCTGCATGGCTAACCTGATGCGTCCGGCCCTATACGGTGCTTATCACCATATTACGGTATTGGGTAAGGAGGAGTGGCCGTTAGGCTATATGTATGATGTCGCTGGTTCTCTATGCGAAAATAATGATAAGTTTGCCATTAACCGCAAGTTACCCATGATTGACATTGGTGATATATTGGTTATTCATGATGCGGGAGCTCATGGTCATGCAATGGGATTTAACTATAATGGTAAGTTGCGGTCAGCAGAATTAATGCTGAAGCCGGATGGCAGTGTCGAACTTATCCGGCGGGCGGAAACAATTGAGGATTACTTTGCTACATTGGATTTTTCTGGTTTGGAAAAATAAAGCGAAATTCACCTGACGTCTTGTCAGGTGAATTTTTTCTCATGTCAGCAAAAAAAACAATTCTGTTACAATGGAAATATCAAGTATTTGGGAGGGATGGGTATGGCCTTATCGATTTTTGAACTACGAAAGTTTGTTGTACCCGAGTTCATTTTTGGGGTTGGAGCGATTGAGCTTGCTGGTCAATATGCGGAAAACTTTGGCGCCAAAAAAGTCCTAATTGTTACCGACTCTGGTATTATTGAATCTGGGTGGCTGGAGCCTGTGTTGAAAAGTCTCGATAATCATTCCCTGCCTTATGTAGTTTTCCAAGATGTACATAGTAATCCCCGGGATTATGAGGTAATGACTGGAGCTAGTGTCTACCTTGCAAATGGTTGTAACGTATTAGTGGCAGTTGGTGGCGGCAGTCCAATTGACTGTGCAAAAGGAATTGGGATAGTAGCCGCGAATAATTGTCAGATAGCTGACTTTGAAGGCGTAGATCGAGTGACCAGAGCTATACCTCCGCTCATTTGTATCCCAACTACTGGAAGCTCGGCTGAAGTTTCGCAGTTCACCATTATTGCCGATAGTATGCGAAAAACAAAGATGGCAATTGTCAGCAAGACGTTAGTACCTGATGTTGCATTGATTGATCCTAGCACTTTGACTACCATGCCTGCTTATTTCACCGCCTGTACGGGAATGGATGCCCTGTGTCATGCTATTGAAGCGTTTGTTTCCCAAGCCTGCTCTCCTTTAACTGACCTCCATGCACTAAAAGCGGTGGAGTTGCTTAGCAAATATTTGCCCTTATCAGTTCGTTATCCAGAAAATCTCGAGTACCTTAGCTATACTATGTTAGGAAGCTTATCAGCAGGTATGGCTTTTTCCAATGCTATACTAGGTGCTGTTCATGCTTTGGCGCATAGTCTGGGGGGAATGTTTGATTTACCGCATGGTGAGTGTAATGCCATTTTGTTAAAGCATGTTATGGCCTACAACTTCCCAGCATGTCGGGACGCCTATGAGAAAATCGGAGAAACTATGGGGCTGTCGTTGAAAGATTTATCTACTTCTCAGCGGGAAATGCTTATCTTATCAACTATTGATTCTTTTCGAGAACAGTTAGGGATTACTAAGACTCTAGGTGATGTTGGTGTTACCGAGGCCGACATTTCACGTTTGGCGATAAATGCCAGTGTGGATCCTTGTTTAGCCACTAATCCACGCGTACCCACGCTGAAGGAACTAGAGGAGATTTTGCGCCATGCCTTATGATACTGATGTTGATGAATTGATGGATAAGCTGATTGGTCTCGGAGACAAGTCTATTCGGAAAAATTATTATCCGGAGCTACAGTGCCGTATGGATGAATTGGAGCAATTAAACGCCGAACTGGAACAACGAGTGGCTGAGCGGACAGCCGAGCTGGCTGCTGCCAATAAAGAGTTGGAGGCATTTTGTTATTCAGTATCCCATGATTTGCGGGCACCTCTGCGCTGTATTGATGGCTTTAGTTTGGCTGTGATAGAAGATTATGGGCACCTTTTAGATGAAGAAGGTCAGGGTTACTTGCAACGAGTTCGGCTTGCCAGTCAGCGTATGGCAGAGTTGATTGATGGGTTACTTAATTTGTCGCGGCTCACTCGTGGCGAGATTGTTAGACAGGAAGTGGAGTTGAGTACTATCATCAGGGAGGTAGCGGAAATACTCAAACAAGCGCAGCCTGAACGGGAGGTATGTGTTATTATTGAGCCTGGTCTAAAGGCTTATGGTGACAATGGGATGCTACGCATATTGTTTGAAAATTTACTGGGTAATGCATTTAAATTTACTGTTAATCGTACAGATGCAAGAGTGGAGGTTGGCAAAACGGTAGAGAAGGAATCAGATCGAACGATTTTTTATGTGCGTGACAATGGTGCAGGTTTTAATATGGTATATGCAGATAAATTATTTGGGGCTTTCCAACGCCTTCATACAGTTCATGAATTTCCTGGAAACGGGATAGGATTAGCTACAGTGCAACGTATAATTAACCGTCATGGCGGAGAAATATGGGCTCAGGGAGAAGTTGGGCAAGGGGCAACATTTTTTTTTAGCCTAGCAAAAAAAATGTAAAAAAAATCATGATAAAGAACAATATTTCCTCTTCCAAAATTAGGCAATGTGATTTATAATGTTAATTGTTGCTAATATAAGGAATTTGTTTAATGGAGGGCACACTTGTTGTTAGATAATATCGAAAGAATTACCATTAACGATATCATAGAGAATTTGCGCGAAAGAATGCATTTACTGGCTGTGTCCTATGGGTTGTCACATCCTCAAGTTTTGGAGGCCAGCCAGTTATTAGATCACGAAATAAGTAAATATTACCATCAACTGCGCAATCATTAATTGGTAGGTTGCAAGTACTCACCCGGGAGTTGAATGGTTTGGCTGATTTAAGCGGAATTTTAGCAGGTTTAGAAGAACAGTTGGCTGTATCAGCCAATTTATTACAAGATATCGCTATCCGGTTTCAAACGGCAATGACTGCTGGTTTGCTCGGTAAGCCAAGTTCTCTAAAAATGTTGCCGGCATTTGTTGATGTTCCCACTGGTCAGGAGCGAGGCACTATAGTTGCTGTTGACTTTGGCGGCACAAACGTAAGGGTATTGCTGGTTGAACTGACAGGAAAAGGTCAGGCTCAGATTATTGCCAGGCGGTTATTTCCCCTCAAAAATAAGCAGGCCAATTATGACTTTACGACTGCGTCAGCATCTGGGATGCAATTATTTGACTTTATTGCGGGGAAAATTGCTGAAATCATACCAACAGCTGACAAAACCTACCCATTGGGACATACATTTTCTTTTCCTTGTCGCCAGTATGCTGTTAATGAAGCTGAACTAATTAGTTGGACAAAGGAGATCAAGACAGCGGGGGTTGAAGGAGAAAATATTGGACAGCTATTGCAAACGGCATTAGAACGCAACGGGATTGGACATGTTCATTCGCTGGCAGTAATTAATGATACTACCGGTACTTTGCTAACTGCCGCATATAAGGATAATAATACTGATATTGGTACTATTTGCGGTACCGGACATAACAGCTGTTATCTTGAACCTGATCATCCGCTGACCAAGCAGCCGATGATCGTCAATATGGAATCAGGTAACTTTGACCAAATAGTACAAACTAAATACGATATATACCTGGATCAGGATAGTGAAAAACCAGGGGTGCAACGCCTGGAGAAGATGGCGTCCGGTCATTATTTAGGTGAACTTGTTCGAATTATTGTCAGCAGTCTGGTTGCTAATGGTTACATGAACGGAGAGGTCGCTGAACCATTGAATATACCATATTTTCTATCTACAGAAGATCTTTCAACAATGCTTGCTGATCATTCATCAGGCTTAGATGCAGTAGCTAGAGTTGCTGTTGGCCGCTTAGGCTTGAATGAGCTAAGGACAAGTGAGCTTGTAGCTTTGCAAACCATTTCTAGATTTGTTACAACCCGGTCTGCCCGTTTGGTGGCGGCTACCTGGGCTGGGGTAGTGTTTAAGATTGATCCGGAGCTTAAACGGCGGCATACGATTGCGGTTGATGGGTCACTATACGAAAAGATGCCAGGATATGCCGAGTATTTGGCACAGGCGATGAAAGAGGTGTTGGGCATAGGGAACAATCAGGTTGCTATTCGCCTTAGTAAAGACGGTTCAGGTATTGGTGCGGCTATTGCGGCAGCCACGGTATATAGTCCTCACTAAATACAAAAAAATGATTACTGGTGTTGACATTTTTCAATTTGCATAATATAATAGTTAAGTAGCACATGACTCCGTAGCTCAGCTGGATAGAGCGTTTGACTACGAATCAAAAGGTCGCAGGTTCGAATCCTGCCGGGGTCGCCATAGATACTTCAAGGGCTTTACGAGGTTTTCGTAAAGCCCTTTTTTCGTTTTCATAGCAATTTGACAACTGTTTTTCTGTATATCATTGCAGCCTATGCAAAATGCGATCTCATAAGCGCCACTAACTAGAATAAGATGTGCCGCCATCCGGAAGCGCTGACACAGGCGTTGCATATGAGCGGCTCATATCGTTCATGGAACGGCTACTATTTCCCTATCTGGTATAATTTAGCGAAACGGAGGAGCTTGGTCTTGGCTTCTCGCAGGCTGCCTGTGCTGAGAAAAAGGAAAGCACCTGTACCCGCAACCAGTGCACCTCATTTGCTAAAGGCTTCCCCGACAAGAAAGATGCTTCCATCGCCCGTGACGCATAAGCCACCTCGTGTGTAAAATAATTACTGGTAGCTGACATGCAGATTATATGCTAATATCCGCATACTATATTCATAAGTTATTCATACTTCATTTGTACAATATAGGTAGTTGTACTGAATAGGGAATGGAAGGTGAGAAAATGAATAAACTGCAAGAAGGTATCATCTTAGAGGTGATTGGTAAGATGGCCAAGGTTAAGGCTAATAGGCATAGTGACTGTGAAAACTGCGGTTCATGCCCAGGCAATACAGCCATCGTTGTGGAAGCCATAAATATGGCTGATGCCAAACCAGGTGAGCGAGTAGCTATTGAGATTCGCGAAGTGAATATGCTTAAGGCAGCATTTATTGTCTATATGGCGCCATTACTTGCAGCTTTCACCGGGGCGTTGGCCGGGAATTATGCAGCTAGCTATATTGGGATGGACAGCTTACTGCTATCGATAGCCGGTGGTGTTGGATTTTTAATACTGGCAGTATGGTATGTCAAATACTTTGATCAAATGGCGCGTACTGATAAACGGATGCGGCCAGTGGTTGTAGCGATATTATCCAAAAACATCTAAATTGATTAAGGAGAGTTTGGTATGGAACTACGGCTACTATCGACTCAAGATAAAGCTAAGCCCCCGTTACTTAAGCTGTGCTGCTTAGGTGACGGGGGCTTATTGCTGCTACTGAGCCATTTTCCGGCACTCTGATGCGCAGGCTTTGCAAGCGTCGGCGCACTGTTGACAATGAGGGTCTTTGAACTGAGTGCAGTCAATGGCGCAAGCATCGCAAATAGTTGCGCAGAGAGAACATAGCTGTTGGGCATGATGGCTACCACGGGCCGACAACCACCTAGATGTCCTGGAAAAGTCCGAAGAATGTGCTGGCTTTGACGTGGTATTTTAATGATAAAGATATAGACGCTTGAAAAGGGCGTAAAAATCGCATAACGTCTTCATAAGTTCTTCATAATGGCTTGCTATAATCATGACAAATACAAAACTAGCTCACTGAGGAGCTTTATTGCACGCTACATAAAGCGTTGGATTTTAAGGCAGGTAAACTAGAGCCTAAGGAGGTTGAACATGAACAGTATCCCCAAAACTGGCACTTTAAGAGCACTCATAGTAGGCAGTATCATGCTGGCAACAACTTTATCGCCAGTGCTTGCAGCGGAGCAGCCCCTGACCCTGCAGGAAATCGTGAGTAATGCAATCAAAAACAACCCATCGGTTATTGAAACCGAAAAAAAATGGGAGGAAAAGTCAAGTCGCATTCCCGCAGTCACAGCCCAGCCTAATCTCAAGGTCGGATTTATGAAGGATGATATCCCAACCACAAGTTTGAATCCTGGTAAAGGCATGATGACAGAATTCAGTATTAGTCAGGAATTTATGAATCCAGCTAAGCTTACAGCGATGGGTAAGATGGCAGAGAATGAAGCAAACATGACCAAAACCGGCTGGGATGAGAAACAGGTTGAGATCTACACCCAAACAAAACAGGCCTATTACGATTATCTTTATTCCAAACAAGCACTGGTGATTGGTAAGGAGAGCCAAGAGCTTATGGGTCAGCTTGCAAAGTTAGCTCAAGTCAATTACTCGACCGGTATGGTGCCGCTTCAGGATACGCTGAAAGCCCAGACTGAGTTTTCCCAAATGACAATTGACCTGCTAAATATGGCGTCAATGGAGGCGGTGGCCAAAGCAAAGATTAACAATTTGATGGGGCGCAGTACCAATACCGCCTTCGAAGTCAAAGAAGAGTTTACAGCTCCGCCGCCTAATTTTGATTTGGCTGATCTTATAAAGAACGCTACTGAAAGTAAGCCGTCAGTAGCTGGGATGAAGTATCAAGTGGACATGGCTCAAAACGGGATTGATTTAGCAAAGAAGCAGCAACTGCCTGATTTTGAGGTCAATTTAGGCTACAAAAAGAATAAGGAACCCATGCTAGAATCACAAGCAGATCCTATGGACCCCATGAAAACAACATTAATGCTAGGCGAAAGAAAGCCGACCTGGAAGATTGAAGTTATGGCAATGTTCCCCATCTGGCAAGGTAAAAACAAAGCGGAAATAAACGCAGCGCAGGCTAGCTTTGCTGCTTCGCAAGCTGCCCTTCAGAATATGAAGAATATGACCGAACTTGATGTCCAAATGGCACTTACCGAAGCGCAAGCTACGTGGCGGCAGATTGACCTGTATAAAAATACTATCATTCCCCAGGCTGAGCAGACCTACCAGGCTGCCATTGTAGGGTATACCAACGGTAAGGTAGACCTTATGACAGTCCTGGAAGGAGTGAATACCCTGCGCAATGCCAAATTAGGCTTATATAAAGCTAAGACAGATTATGAAAAAGCGGTGGCCAATCTAGAGAAAGCAGTAGGTAAGCCCTTATTCACCAATGGAGTGCAGCCATAATGAGTAGCCGGAAGAAGGAGAGGACAGCATGATCGAAAAACTACAGGCCAAAAAGAAACTTATTATTGGTGTGACCGCCGGTGTTATGGTAATCGGCGGTGCGGGCTACTACTATGCTGCTCAGCAAAATAAACCAGCGGCTGTAGACCATTCTGGGCACCAAATGAATGCCCCAGTGATGGCCATGGGCGATACCGTTACTCTGGATGCTAAGGCCCGGCAACTAGCTGGGGTGCAAACCGCGCAAGCCATTGTTAAGCCACTGGCAAAGGAAATCAAGACCACCGGCAAGATTGCAATGAATGAAAGCGGCCGGACCTATATCACTTCCCGGGTCGAAGGACGGGTGGATGAACTCTACGTAACTGCTGACGGAGAAACGATTGCCCCCGGACAGGCTATCGCCGCGGTATACAGTCCAACCTATATTGCAGCCCAGGAAGAATATTTGTTAACGCTGGAGAATGTGCAGAAACTGAAAAACGCCGACAAAGACATAGTCCAGATCAACAAAAGCCTGGTAACGGCATCCCGGCGCAAACTGCAACTCTTAAATGTGCCTGACAGCGATATCGCTCATCTGGAACATACTAGACAGATCAATGATCATATGACCATCTATGCTCAGTTTGGTGGAACCGTGTTGGAAAAACAAGTATTGCCAGGAGCCTTCATTATGCCTGGCGACAAACTGTACAGTCTGTCGGATTTATCGACTGTCTGGCTGTATGCCGATATTTACGAAAAAGACATAGCTGATATTAAACCAGGTCAGCCAGTCATGGTAAATAGTGGAGCCTACCCGGGAGAAACCTTTACTGGACAAGTGACCTTTATCAACCCGGTGCTTGATGATGCCACCCGGACGGTCAAAGTACGGGTAGAAATGGCCAATTCTAGCGGCAAATTGAAACCCAATATGTTCGTCAATGCCAATGTTCAAATACCTCTGGGAGACAGCTTAGTCATCCCGGAGTCCAGTATCTTGGATACAGGCAGCCGTAAAATCGTTTTTGTCGCTCAGAGCGAAGATACCTTCGTCAAGCGGGATGTAGTCACAGGACAATATGCCGATGGTTATGTCCAAATCTTGTCCGGGCTGCAACCAGGTGAAACTGTAGTGACAGCCGCCACCTTCCTTATTGACTCCCAGACTAAATTAGGCGGTTTTGGCAGCCACGCCGGTCATGGCGGCGGGGGAGCTGCTAGTACACCTGCTGCTACAGGCGCTCAAACCAGCGGAGCAGTTGCTCCAGCACAGGCACCAACTGCTCCGACTGCACCACCGGCTGCAGGGGGCGAACACAGCGGCCATAGTGTTCAGTAAGGAGGATCAGCATGCTCAATAAATTAATCGAGTTTTCCTTAAAAAACCGCGTGATTATCCTGGTATTAGCCGCAATGGTTATTGTTTGGGGAGTCTTTGTCGTGCGTGACACCCCCATTGACGCCTTTCCCGACCTTAGTGAAAACCAGGTACTCGTTTCGGCCGATTGGATGGGCCGGGGTCCGCAGGAAATTCAGGACCAAGTCACCTATCCGTTAGAGACTGCCTTGCGGGGGTTGCCAAAGGTTAAAGAAGTACGGTCAGCTTCGTCCTTTGGGATGTCACTGATAACCGTAATCTTTGAAGACGGGGTAGAGCCTTACTTTGCCCGGCAAGTTGTAAATGAAAAAGTGCAGCAAGCCATTCCCCAATTGCCACGCGGCGTGCAACCCGCCTTGGGACCGGTCAGCACACCAATGGGACAGGTCTTCATGTATACCGTAGAAAGCGACCGCCATAATTTGGCGGACTTGCGTACTACCCAGGACTTTACTATTAAGCAGCAACTAAGTGTTGTATCGGGGGTAGCTGAGGTTGCCAGCATTGGCGGCTATGTAATGCAGTACCAGATCAATCTTGATCCGCATCTTCTGCAAAGTTACCGGGTTACTTTCAACCAAGTATATGGGGCGCTCGGCGCTAATAACGCCAACATTGGCGCCAAAGTAGTTGAGCAAAACGGTCAGGAATTCATCATCCGCGGGCTGGGATTAATCCAGTCTATTGACGACATTAAGAACATTGTAATCACCCAAAACAACAATGTACCTATTTATATCAAGGATGTAGCCAATGTGACCGCCGGCCCGGATTTTCGCCGGGGCGTACTGACCAAATCTGGTTATGAAGCAGCCGGTGGTATTGTCATTCAGCGCATGGGCGAAAACACACTAAACGTTATTGATCAAGTGAAGGCAAAGATAGTCGAAATTCAGCCAACCTTACCGGAAGGCATGAGGATTGTACCTTTTTACGACCAGACCGACCTGGTCAAAAAAGCGGTCAATACATTGACACGGGCATTGGTTGAAGAGTTCATTTTAGTTTCGCTTATTGTAATCCTCTTTTTAGGGAATGTCCGGTCCAGCTTAATTGTAACCAGTGCCATCCCAATTGGTATTCTGATTGCGCTCATTGCGATGAAACAGATTAACCTCTCGGCCAATTTAATGTCGCTTGGCGGTATTGCTATCGGCATTGGGGTTATGACCGATGCGGCTATTGTTATGGTAGAAAACATCTTTAGGCATTTGGCGGAGGATGGCGGGCGACGCAACATTATCGACGTAACGCTGGAAGCGGCTAAGGAAGTCGCCGCACCGATCTTCTTTTCCATCACCATTATCATTGTCACCTTCTTGCCGGTATTTACCATGACTGGCACCGAAGGTAAGATGTATACCCCGATGGCCTGGGCTAAATCCTTTGCCATGAGTGGGTCACTGCTACTAGCGTTCACCTTGGTACCGGTGCTGTGTACCTTGTTGCTCAAAGGTAAAATCCAGGAAAAAGACACCTGGATTGTTGCTAAAATGCATCAAGGGTATGTACCGCTCCTAAAAACCGTGATGAAGTACCATAAAGCCACCATTGTGGTTGCTGTTATCGTGATGATTGCCGGGTTCTCACTGCTACCGCTTATTGGCACCGCCTTTATGCCGGCGTTGGATGAAGGAACGTTCGAAACCACTGAAAAAGTCAATATATATCAAAAATAATCCAAATATGGTATAATATAGATATGTGATAGATTAAGAAAGTGGGGACTAAACATGCTTAAACCCAAATCAAAACAATTAAGCTT